>ERZ1026860.1424-NODE-1424-length-12211-cov-13.747861_pt1 | contig 12211 bp, 14 predicted proteins | sample MGYA00380160_ERZ1026860 | MGnify/ENA primary metagenome ERZ1026860 (study PRJEB33269, sample SAMEA4719796) | human gut metagenome | biome: human-associated habitat; feature: organic feature; material: feces | place: Cameroon | collected 2013-10 ... | reverse complement strand
AGTAATATCCGGGATGATTGCCGGTTCACAGCTGTCTGATACGGCATTGGCAATGTCTCACTTTATTCTCTCCTTTATTACCACATTTGCAGGCGCTTTCTCGGCATATTCCTGTTCCAGTTCCTCTGCCAAATACGCATCGCTCATGCAGTGCATATCAGAAATACCGTCACGGATCAGCTGATAAACCTGGGAATGATAAAAGAAATCCAATGCCGCATCCAGCGAGAGTCCCTGCTGTTTAGCAAAGCATTCAATAACACGGCTATATTTTTTCTGAAGCAAAATCGGATTCGCTGTCATAGTGTTTCACTCCCTTCAAAATGCAACAGAGACACTGCTTTCTCTGTGCGGAAGCATATTTGCAGATTCGGCTTTTCATAACGCAGGCGATTGATAGCTTCCGTCTTATCAATCAGCCCGTCAAAGAACAGTTCCACAGTATTAAACACCTTATCATTGGCAACACCTCCCACAACCAGATCGTAATCGGTCAAATCTTTCCCGCTACGGCAGTTCAAAATAAAATCCAGCCATTCTTCGGAATAAGAATCGAATTTCAGCGTTTTCAGTTCATCTTCCCGGCTTTCATCATATTCATACCGGGAAATAATACCGCCTTTCCCACGACGTTTGAACTTCCCGCACCACTTTGCAGCCTGTTCATATAGCGGTGTGACATAAAAGCCTCGCCCGAAGTCCACATTTGGGCGGGAATGAACTAAATCTGGCTTAGCAATCTCTAAGAAAGAACCATGATAGAGAATCATACCTCCACACTCCTTTCTTTCATCACGTCAAGGAGATCATCAACGATATATTCCCTGCTCTGAGTATGCAGCACTTCATATTCCGGCACAATATAGCCGTTCAAAATATCACTCTGTTCGGTAAATGCCTGATAAACACGCTCTGCACCCACACCCAGCTTTGCCGCTACATTTTCAATGCAAAATACAGCAAACTCCAGTTCATTGGAATTTTTGATTTTTTCATCCGTCATCATACGCAAGCCCTCCTTTTACGATAAATTTAAAAAATTGTCTATTAATGGTGATTCATATACCCAGCCTCATGCCTCCTCTTTCTTTACATAATGCAGTTCTATGTCGTATCCCAAGGCATCCAGCATTTCTACAAAGGTCTTATTCATAACTCCATCACCTTTTTTGATGATACGGTTAACATACTGCCCTGTAGTTCCTATTGCCTCTCCAAGCTGAGCCTGCGTTTTCCCGGCTTCTATGCATTTAATTTTCACATCAACTTCTATATTGTTTTTCAGCATTTGTAATACCTCATTTGAAGATTGATAAAATAACACTATTTGGATAATAATATAACACATTTCTTGAGCATATTCAATCACCTGTTTAATCCTCAGCCGCAAAAATTAATTTACAGGGATAGTTTATTCTAATTCTTTAATTTTTTCTCCGAATATGGGAATTGCTATGTACAAACATGTATTTTTTATGCTATTATCATATTGTACTGATTTGTATTTTTCGATACATATTGTATAAATAATATATTCACTATTATGGAGAAAATTATGAAATACAGATATTGCCGCTGGATCGCCCTGTTCACGGGTGCTTCCGCTGGACTTTGTCCTGAATTTATGAATGCCATCTATGCTGATTCCAGATACGGCCTGATCAGAGAGGTCTGGCTTATTGATAAAGATCTGGAGGCTATGCAGTCCATTGCGGACCACTTTCCGGGGAAAAAGGTCAGAATGATCCTTCTGGATCTGTCCGATCTGCAGCAGATCAAAAGCTTTTCCCTTCTTTTAAAAACTTATGATCCCTATATCAGACTCATGATCAACAACATCTCTCAGGAGTCTATTGGTAACTTCACTGATTACAGTGCACAGGATATAGAGGCTCTTATAAATATTAATGCCACAGCCCCCGTTCTTCTTTTGAAGCTCTGTCAGCCTCATATCATGATCGGGTCTGTGGTCATTATGTTCTCCTCTGCCGGCAGTATTGTGCCACTGGATGACAACGGTCTCTTTGGCTCCGCCAAGCAGTTCTGTTATTATTTCTCGCTTTCCATTTTTTATGAGCTGATGTGGGATGGCATCCGGATCATGGCTGCCTGTCCGGGACATATGGACGATATGAAGCTCCGCAATAAAGAAAGGCGCAGCTATCGTATGAATCCTCTTCCTGTCACAAACAACCAGCGGCTGGCTGCCAATATCCTGAAGCATGCAGAAAACGGAGAAGCCTCCTATACTCCTGGGCTTTTTTACAAGATTTACCATTTTATAGCACGTTTTTGCTCCCATAAGAAGCTGATGGAAAATTCCTACCGTTTCTATTGATTTCCACCGGCAGGTCACTGCCGGTGGATTTTTATTTTGTCGCAATCCGGAAAGCTGCAGATCCTGTACATATTCTTACGGCTGATCGCCCCAAGTTCTTCCAGGGTATTGATCATTCGATATACAGTAGCAGTTCCGATCTTCGGATCCAGACTGGAGGCCTTGAAATAGATCTCCTTACAGCAGGAGCATTCTGATCCAAGAATCACATCAAGAAGGATCATTCTCTGTTTGGTGATCCGACAGCCTCTTTCCTTCATTCTCCGGACAATCATCTCTTTCTGCTGCACAACGGTATGGTACTGTTCTGCTTCCTGAGACATATCTTTTGTTACTTCCTGTACCATACAACCTCCTTTTCTTATGCCTGGTTTTTCAGAATCTTTTCACCATTAAAGGACAAGGAATTGCTTTCCTTATAAGGACGGAACAACAGATAAAGGATCGCTGCTATAAACACAAAGGCTACTACTGTTCCCAGTCCGAAAGCACCTGTTGTGATCAGTGTACCGATCTGATAGATGCAAAGTGCTACTACATAAGCAAGACCACACTGATATCCGATTGCAAACCAGAACCATTTGACATTGTTCATCTCACGCTTGATTGCACCCATGGCTGCGAAGCAGGGAGCACACAGAAGGTTAAATACCAGGAATCCATACGCTGCAACAGGAGTCATAACCTGTGCCAGGCTTCCCCAGATTTCTGAGCCATCTTCTGCAACCTCTGCAAAGCCAAAGAGCAGACCGAAGGTTGCTACGACATTTTCCTTTGCGATCAGTCCGCTGACAGCTGCCACTGCCATCTTCCAGCCTTCACCAGCCTGGGTCCAGCCAAGAGGAGCAAAGATCCATGCGATCGCAGAACCGATCTTAGCGAGGATGCTTGCATCGAGCTGTTCAGCCTCCAGCATGCCAAAGCTTCCATCAACCCATCCAAAGCTCATCAGGAACCAGAGGATAATAGTGGAAAGAAGGATGATCGTACCAGCCTTCTTAATGAAGGACCAGCCTCTCTCCCATACACTTCTTAAAACATTGCCAACAGTTGGCCAGTGATAAGCAGGCAGCTCCATAACGAAGGGTGCCGGATCACCTGCAAACATTTTTGTCTTCTTTAAAATAATACCGGAACAGATGATCGCAGCCACACCTACGAAGTATGCACTCCATGAAACCCAGCCTGCATTATCAAAGAATGCACCTGCAATCAGGGCAATAATGGGAAGCTTGGCACCACAGGGAACAAATGTGGTTGTCATGATCGTCATCTTACGGTCTCTGTCGTTCTCAATCGTACGGGAAGCCATGACACCGGGAACACCACATCCGGAGCCGATCAGCATAGGGATAAAGCTCTTTCCGGAAAGACCAAATTTACGGAAGATACGGTCCATGATAAATGCAACACGGGCCATGTAACCGCAGGACTCCAGGAATGCCAGGAACAGGAACAGCACCAGCATCTGAGGCACGAAGCCAAGTACGGCACCAACACCGGAGATCACACCATCTACGATCAGTCCTGTCAGCCAGTCAGCACATCCGATATTCTCAAACAGTGTCTGCGCACCGGGAATGATCCACTCGCCAAACAGGGTATCATTGGTCCAGTCTGTCAGGAATGCACCAACGGTTGTTACGGAAACATAATAAACAAGGAACATAACTACAGCAAAGATAGGAAGTGCTGCCCACCTGTTGGTAACGATCTTATCGATCTTGTCAGATGTTGTCAGCTTCTCTTTCTTGTTTGCCTTGGTTACGCACTCACCCATAATAGAGGAAATGTATACATATCTTTCGTTTGTGATAATACTTTCGGTATCATCATCAAATTTATCTTCCAGCTCTTTGATCTGTGCTGATACATCAGGAACCTGTTTCATCAGCTCTGAGATCTTGTCATCCTTTTCCAGAAGCTTGATCGCGAAAAATCTCTTCTGCTCCTCTGCAATATCAGCCCCAAGCTTACCTTCTACTGCTGTGATCACATCCTCCACCTCTTTTGCAAAGCTGTGGACATGAGGGGTTGCCTGTTTCTGCTGTGCAAGCGCTACTGCCTTTTCTGCTGCCTTTTCGATACCGGTTCCCTTCAGCGCAGAAATCGGAACTACCTCGCAGCCAAGCTTCTTTCCAAGCTTATCCATATGTACCTTATCGCCGCTCTTATCAACGATATCCATCATATTGACAGCCATGACAACCGGGATCCCAAGCTCCATGATCTGTGTGGAAAGATACAGGTTTCTTTCAATATTAGTACCATCTACGATATTGATGATCGCATCCGGTCTTTCAGCGATCAGATAATTTCTTGCTACAACCTCCTCCAGTGTATAAGGGGACAGGGAATAGATACCCGGTAAGTCCATGATGGTAACATCCTTGTGTCCCTTCAGCTTTCCTTCTTTTTTCTCTACTGTTACACCGGGCCAGTTTCCAACGAACTGATTAGAACCGGTCAGTGCATTGAACAATGTGGTCTTACCACAGTTCGGATTTCCTGCCAATGCGATTTTAACTGACATATCTCTCCTCTTTTCCTGTACCTGTATGGTACACATTTAATGTTCTTTATTTGATACTTTGATTCGTTTTGGCTTCCACTTATTAGCCCAAACTAACTCATGGTTAAAAAATAAATGCCTACTCCACCTGGATCATTTCGGCATCTGCTTTACGCAAGGATAATTCATATCCTCTTACGGTGACCTCAACCGGATCACCAAGAGGTGCTACTTTCCTTACATAAATCTCTACACCCTTTGTGATTCCCATATCCATGATACGCCTCTTCACAGGGCCTTCTCCTGTCAGCTTTGTCACCTTGACAGTCTGCCCACAGGCAACTTCTTTTAATGTTTTCATAGCAGCTCCTTTTCTAAACCATAATTTTATTTGCCATATCCTTGCCGATCGCAACACGTGAATCCTTTACATTCACGATCATGTTTCCATCCGTCTCGGATATCACAGTTACTGTTCCACCGACTACAAAACCAAGATTCTCTAGGAAACGCCTTGTTTCCTCCCTGCCGCCAACCTTTTTGATCACATTCGGCTCTCCGGCTTCCATCATTGATAAAGGCATCATACCATCCTCCTTTGTTAATGAGAATCATTATCCCGTCTTCGGTAGTTAGTATATGCTAATCGTCATTAGATGTCAATAACTTTTTTATAAAAATCTGCACAGGAAAAATACCCGTCAGCTTCTTTCTGAAGAAAGCCACTGTCTGACGGCATCTGCGTCATTGCAGATGCCCATGCAGACCAGCCTGTGCATAGCCTGCATTTCTGCCTCCTGCCCCACTGCCATCTTCTGCGCTGCTTCCATCTTCTGCGCTCTGACACTGCCGTTACTGAGCATCATCCCATAACAGAAGATTCTGGAAAGAGCATTCCTTGCAAGGAATTGCAGCATTTCTTCCGAAAGCGGCGGCGTAAAATGCTCTGCTTCAAATATTGCCTCCAAGAGCTCTAATGGCGGATTTTTACTGTTATTTTCCACTTCCTGCTGCCGGATCCTCTTCCCAATAACGGAATCCATACTCATGGTATTGGCAAGCCGCATCAGACAGTCTGCTTTACTGATCTCCTTTTCCATTTTTCCAAGGAGAAAATCTATTTTTTCATACAATGTTTTCTGTTCTGTGATCCCCTGATAGATCCAGCGACAATATTGATCTACGTTGTAGCAGATGGATCTGGCGATCATATCTTCCTTATCTGAAAAGTAACCGTAGGCTGTTCCCTTGCCGATTCCCGCCTTTGCTGTGATCTCTGAAACAGTCAGTCCTGAAAGATCTGCCCCCTCCATAAACAGATCAACGACCGCCTGATATATAGCTTTTTCCTTTACAGTAGGTGTTTCTTTATTCATCAGCCTGCTCCCTTTTTTCTTCTTTCAGAAACAATTTCTTCCTGCCACGTTTTTCCCGCTCTTTTCCTCTCGAGAAAACATCATAGATACAGGGGATCACGATCAGGGTAAGCAATGTACCATAAGTCAGGCCACCAATGGTTACCACTGACATTGGCCTTGACATATCTGCTCCCATATCATGACTGAATACCATGGTGGAAAGAGCCAGTATCGTGGTCATGGCAGTCATCAGTACCGGACGCATTCTGGTTCTTCCTGCTGTCATGATCGCCTCTTTCTTTTCCATACCCTGTGCACGGAGCTGGTTGATGTAATCTACCAGCACGATACCATTATTTACGATGATACCTGACAGCATGACAAAGCCGATCAGTGCGATCACACTGACTTCGCTTCCGCTGATCAGCAGTCCAAGGAAACCACCGGTAAACGCCAGTGGAATGGTGAACATGATGATAAACGGTGACAGCAGTGACTGGAACTGTGCTACCATGATCAGATACATGAAGATCAGTGCAAGGATCAGCATCAGATATAACTGCTGCATGGCATCTGTGATCGTTTCATTTTCACCGGTCATTTCAATGGTATAACCATCCGGAAGCTCATAATCTTCCAGTGCCTTTTCCACTGCATCAGATACAAGTCCGATATTATAGCCATCTGCCAGCTGCGCCGTTACGGGAATATATCTGGTCTGGTTCAGTCTGTTTACAGACATGGATGTTTCTGTATCTTCAAAGGTAGCAAGCTCTGAAAGCTTCACTGTTTCCTTGCTGCCATCATTCTTTGTGCGGTCAAGTGTCAGATCTTTTACCAGCTCCCTGGTAAGTGTCATATCCTCTGCGTTCTTTACATATACATCATAATCACGGATCTCAGTTTCCAGGGAGGTTGCGCTGGTAGCTGCTGCAAGCTTACCCTGTATCTGCTGGAATACCTGTGCCACTGTAAATCCATGTTCGATTGCCTTATCTCTGTCGACAATGATCCGCAGCTCCCCGGTACTTTCCTCAAGACCATCTGAAACCTCTGTGGTTCCTTCCACACCTTCTACAATCCCGGCTACCTCCTTAGCCAGTTTCTGCAGGGTATCCAGTTCTCTTCCTTCGATCTGTACTGTGATGCCGCTTCCTCCCATGGCACTCATATCCATGCTTGAAGTTTCAATGGCGATCTCCGCTTCCTCTCTCTCTACAATATCTGAAATTCTGTTTTCGATCTCATCCGCGATCACTTCATTGGTTCTCTTTTTATTCTCATCAAGTGAAATATATACAGCAGTTTCATTGGTGGAGGAATTCCCGTTTCCTGTCAGCATAGTCAGGGAAGAAGCATTTGCCATGGCACCAACATCCACTACTTCATCAATTTCTGAAATTTTATCCAGTATTTCATCTGTCACCTCTCCTGTATGGGAAAGTGGTGTATCCTTCGGCAGTGTCACTGTCATGGAGATCTGCGTACTGTCCATATCCGGCATGAAGGCAGTTCCCTTTGCAAAGGCTGCCGCCGCACTTCCAACCAGCAGTACGAGCACAAGCAGGAATACCACAGGCTTTGTCTTCAGTGCAAGTGCCAGTACCTTTTCATAAGCTTTAATCAGTCCACCAAAGAACCTTCCATCCTCTTTTGGAGTTACTTTGGAAAGTACACCGGATGCCATGGCCGGCACTACGGTCAGTGCCACGACCAGACTGGCAAGCAGGGAATATGCAATGGTCAGTCCCATATCCACAAAGAGCTGTCTGGTAATTCCTTCAGTAAATACAATAGGAAGGAATACACATACGGTTGTCAGCGTGGATGCAAGAATCGCACCTGCCACCTCGCCGGCACCCTGAATAGCTGCCTCTTTGGCTGAATATCCTTCTCCCCGCAGCCTGTATATATTCTCAATAACTACGATAGAGTTATCCACCAGCATTCCTACACCAAGGGCAAGTCCTGACAGGGAGATCACATTCAGGGTCACACCACTGAAATACATACAGACAATAGCTGTGATCAGACTGATCGGGATGGACACAGCAACTACCATGGTAGGTCTGATATCCTTCAGGAAAAGGATCAGGATCAGGATCGCCAGCAGCGCTCCCACCAGTACATTATTGATAATGGAATCCATAACAAGATCTATATAAATACCCTGATCCATCAGTGTGATCAGTGTCAGCTTTTCATTTTCCTCCTGCAGATCCTTAAACTTCTCCTTGATCCTGTCAGAAACATCGCCGGTAGAATACCCCGTCTGCTTCTGGATGGTCAGCATGACACCTGGATTACCATTGACATTGGTGTAAATATCTGCGGAATTATCTGTCATAAAGACGTCTGCTACATCCTCCAGATAAATAATGTCCACACCATCCATCTCGGTATTCATGATCGGCATTTTCTTCAGAGCTTCTACATCCTCCGGCTTGTCACCTACCCTTACCAGATAGTCAATGCCATCCTCTGTCACATATCCTGCCGGCATGGAAAAGTTCTGGGCTGCCAGGAGGGATTTTACTGTACTTACCGTTAAAATACCATTCATATCTGCCTGATCGTAGGCGTTCTGTCTGTTTTCTTCCAGATCCTCTTCACTCTCTGCAAGCTGCTTTAAGGAATCCTGCAGCTTCTTTGCTGATTCATTCAGCTGCTCCTCTCCTTCCTTTAGCTGTTCCCATCCGGAATCAATCTGTTCCTGTCCGGACTCGATCTGCTTCTGCCCGGATTCCAGCTGCTTTTCACTGGCTTCTATCTGGGCTTCTGCTGTTGTGATCTGCATTTCACCAAGGCTGATCGTAGTCTGGGCGTTGGCAAACTCAATCGCCGCCGTCAGATTTCCCTTGTAAAGCTCTGTCAGACCGCTGTCCAGCTTGGCAATATTTCCTTCGATCTCAGAAAGGACTGACTGCATGCTGGCTATGTAAGCCTCCGCGCCAAGACCGCCGGTGTTGGCGTTGAGACTGGCTTCCATGTTGGTGATCATTGTCTCCGTTACTGTCTTTTGCTGCGTTGCAGCATTTTCTATCTCTGTAAGTGCTGTTAAAGCTTCAGCCGCACTGGAAGTTTCAGTTAAAGCACAGGAAACTCCCATGGAAGCTGCCAATGTATTAATCTGTTCTGCTGTTGCTGGATCAATATTGCTGGATGCTTGCACCATATCCTTCAATCCATCTATACTCGTAAGAACTGTACTAAGCTGGGAAACACCAGCATTCGCCTTCTTAATTCCGTCTTCCAGAGACTTTACGGTAGTGATCTGTGAGGTAATATGTACCTTGCTGGCTTCCAGATCAGCCTTTGCCGTCAGCAGCTCCTTCTCTGCCTGTGCCAGCTTCTCAGTGCTTTCACTCTTTTTGGAGGAAAGCTCATTCTTTCCTTCTTCCAGCTTCGTCTTGTTCTCTGCAAGCTCAGCCTTGCCGTCAGCGAGCTTCTGCCTGCTGTCTTCCAGTTCTTTTTTATTCTTATCCAGCTCTTCCTGACTGTCGTTCAGCTGCTGTCTGGATTCATCAAGATCTGCACGGGAATCGTTCAGCTTTTCCTGTCCGTCATAAATCTCCTGTCTGCCATCGGCAAGCTGCTGCTCTGCATCCTTCAGCTCTTCATCGATCGAACCAAATACCTGCTCATTGATCACATCGATCTTATCCTGTCTGATGATGACATTTACACTTTCCTCGATCAGACCGGTGGCACTGGCTGATGCAACGCCTTCTATACTCTCCAAATCAGGTATGACCGTATTCTGCGTGATATCCGTCACCTCTGCATTCGTCATTCCCTCACCACCAACAGCTGCGATCATGACCGGCAGCATATCCGGGTTCAGCTTCATAATGATCGGATTGCCTATATCATCACTCCAGTAGCTTTTGATCTGATCCAGATTCTCCCGTATTTCCAGTGAAACGGCATTCATATCTGCGGACTGTGCAAACTCCAGAATGACCATGGAGTAGTTTTCACTGGATACTGAACTGATGCTTTCGATATTGCTGACTGTGGCCATGGAGCCTTCCACCGGCTGCGTTACAGTCATTTCCACTGTTTCCGGACTGGCTCCCGGATATGTAGTCATAACGATCACATAAGGAAGGCTGATATTTGGCAGCAGATCAGTGCTCATCTTCATCATGGATACCACTCCAAGAACGATCACCAGAACCACTGCTACCAGAACAGTATAAGGTTTCTTTACGCTAAATTTCCCCAGCATTTCCTACTCCTCTTTCATTACCTGATAAATTTTCTCATTTTCCGACCGACTGGTCGGACGGAACTACTGACAGTATAAAAGCAGGAAAAAGAAATGTCAATAACATCCTTTTTCCTGCTCTGATCCTCTCACGTTATGATCTTATTCCTGCTTTACACATACACGATCTCAATCTCCCCAAAGCTTACGCTGCCCTTCAGATTGCAGGTAACCCGGCTTTCGCCATTGCATGGTCCTTCTTCCACGCTTCCCGCAAATACACTGATATCCTGCATCACCTTCCACTCTCTCGGAACATACAGAGTTGTCTGCCCAAAGCTGTTAGAAACCTCAACAGTTACTGTCTCCTGTGTTGTCCCTGCCTGATCCAGATATACCTTCAGCTCCCCAAAGGAATTCTGGAAACGACCTCCCTTAAAGTCTGCCGTATCAACATATTTTGCCAGTGCTCCAAAGGAATTGGAGCAGGTCACAAACCCATCCTCTTCTCCCTCTGACGTCTTCTGATATTTGCTGTAATCGTGCTCTCCATATTCCCTTCTGTCCCTGTTTCCACATTTTCTGCTCTTATGTGGAAACAGCATATTAAATCCGCTTGTCAGCAGAATAACGATCCCTGCCACGCTCCAAAAGCTTGCCCTGGGAAGTCCGAGCATTTCTGCAAAGGTCAGCCATGCCAGTCCAAGAGAAAAGAAGATTCCCCCAAAGCTCCGGTCTGCAATACTGCTGATCAGAAGCGCCACACATAAAATTCCGATCAATGCGCTCCATACGCTGATCTCTGCTGTGATCAGATGCATCTGGCTCAGTACCAGAAATACTGCTGCCGTGATCAGTCCTAATCCCCAAAATATTCTGCTCGCCTTTTTCATATTCCTAACCTCTTTTCTTCTAATTTTTCCTTTAATGCTTTGTAATAAGCTCTTGAAACGTAAATACGTTTGTGTGTTCCCTGAAAAGCGATTTCACTGGATGCTGTCAGTGAACGCTGTATTGCGTAGATCCTGTTAAGATTTACTATTGCCGACTTGGATATCCGAAGGAAAGACCCTCCCAGTACCTCTTCCAGCTCATACAGCTTTTTATGTGTTTCAAATAGTTCCGTTTCCGTATGAGCCAGCACCTGTGTCCCTTCTGTCTCAAAAAACAGGATCTTATCCGTTTCCATATAATATTCCGTGTTTTCCTTATACAGAATGATCTGTCCTGCCCTGCCGACTGCTTTTGCAAGAATCTGCTGCAGCTTCATGATATCCGGTGTGATCTCCCGGCAATACAATACAAGCTCTTCCTCTGCTTCCGGATCTACTTCCATTCGCAGCTTCAATTCCTTCACCCCCTGACTGATTGTAATTATATCGGATCAGCCTGAAATGTAAACCAGTTTTCAGTAACAGGTCAGATATCACAGGTAAGTGGATTGAAAATGATCCTTTTCTTTTTCTCTTGTTTTGCTTCCCCTTTTATCACGATTCGGGGCATGGGGAACTTTTTTCTTCTCCCATGCCCCGCTCTGTCCCTTTTTCTCTTCTTTTGCTTCCTCTTTTATCACGATTCGGGGCATGGGGAACTTTTTTCCTCTCCCATGCCCCGCTCTCTTCTTTTTTTTTCTTCCTTGGCTTCCTCTTTTTCCTCAATTTGGGGCATGGGAACTTTTTTCTTCTCCCATGCCCCGCTCTCTTCCTTTTTCTCTTGTTTGGCTTCCTCTTTTATCACGATTCGGGGCATGGGTGACTTTTTTCTTCTCCCATGCCCCGCTCTGTCCCTTTTTC
>ERZ1026860.1422-NODE-1422-length-12215-cov-9.445477_pt1 | contig 12215 bp, 26 predicted proteins | sample MGYA00380160_ERZ1026860 | MGnify/ENA primary metagenome ERZ1026860 (study PRJEB33269, sample SAMEA4719796) | human gut metagenome | biome: human-associated habitat; feature: organic feature; material: feces | place: Cameroon | collected 2013-10 ... | reverse complement strand
GATAACCGCGACGGCACTGTTACCATCAAAATGGGCAAGCCGACGGAGATAGAGAACATACTTAGTGAGCTTGAAAGCGAGGTAAACTAATGACTGACGAAGTACGCGCAAGAGTAGATACCCTCAAGGAGGGCATAGCAACGCTGAAAACCGTTTCCGACACGATAGCGGAGGTCGGAATAACGATCGAGGACAAGCCCACGGAAATGCCGTCACGACCCGGCTACAAGTGGGTTCCGCATCAGGCGGCGGCATGCGGCGCTATCACGTGGATTGAGACCGAGAGCGAGGACAAGACCGGCACGGCAGAGCAGCCTATTACCTTCACACCGGGCATGACGGTTTACCCGAACTACTACTACACCGACGGCTCAACGCGCTATGTCTGCGTACAGGGCGGCAACCCCGACACCATAGGCGAGGGCGAGTATTTCACGGAGTTTTAAGGGGAGGATAAGCTATGAACATTACCCCGAAACAGGTGCTTGAGTTGGCTGCAAAGTACATAGGCTACAGGGAAAAGGCATCGGACAAGGACTTATACAGCTTTGAGGATAATGCCGGGCGAGGCAACTTCACGATGTTTCAGGCCGAGCTTGATAAGGCGAAGTTCTGGAACACGCCGAAGAACGGCTATGAATGGTGCACAAGCTTTATAGCGTGGTGCTTCTGGCGCATTGCTGGGAGCGAGGCAAAGGATATTCTGTGCCTTACCGGGCCATACGGCGCAAGCTGCGTGAGCTGGGCGAAGTATTACGCAGGACAGGCGAGACTTTTCACCAAGCCGCAGGTCGGCGATCAGTATTTCCAGCGCGACAGCCGCGACGGGCTGCCATGCCACACGGGAATTGTCGAAAGCGTAAACGGCAACACGTTCGTTACCATAGAGGGCAACGCCGGAAACGCCGTCAAGCGCGTGACGCACACACTTAACAACACGGTCTACGGCTTTGGTAGACCAAAATATGCAGCAGAAAGCGAGGATGAAGAAATGGTCAGATGGAAAACGATAGAGGATGTGCCGGAGGGCTTTTACCGCGACACCGTAAAGCAGCTCATGCGCGACGGCATAATCAAGGGCAAGGGCGACGGCGTGGTTGACCTGACCGAGGACATGCTCAGGACGATAATTTTTTGCGAGAGGATAATTAAAAAATAATGGTTGAAAGTGTAGTCGTAGCTATCATAACCGGCGTTTTAACGCTTATCGGCGTACTTATCAGCAACAGCAAATCACAGGCGGTAATGGAAACAAAGGTGATCGAGCTGACACGCGAGGTCAGGGAGCACAACAAGTTTGCAAAGCGTATGCCTGTGGTAGAGGAACAGATTAAGGTAATCAACCATCGCATAAGCGATCTTGAAGACGACATGAAAAATCATCATCATTAACAGGAGGCACATTTATGAAAATCAACTGGACTGTACGCATTAAAAACAAAACCTTTTGGCTTGCGCTAATCCCGGCGCTGCTGCTGCTTATTCAGGTGGTGGCGGCTGTGTTCGGCATCGATCTGAAGCTTGACGCACTGGGCGACAAGCTGCTGGCTGTTGTAAACGCGCTGTTCGCGGTGCTTACCATTCTCGGCGTAGTCACAGACCCGACGACCGCCGGTGTGGGCGACAGCAAGCAGGCTATGGAGTACGATAAGCCGAAGTGTGATAAGTAATCCCTTGTAAACCATAAAACGGAGGCTATTTGATGACTGCAACCATCAAAGAATTTTGCCGGATAAACGGCATTGACGAAGCATCGGCAAACCTTGCCGATATCATCTATGAAGCTTTGATAGGCGGTGACAATGGAAGCCTTGAAAGAAATAGCGCAGCCGAAGCGAAAATGCAAGCTGCAATTTCCGACGGCATTGCGCGAACGGCTGATAGCTGAATGCGGCTTTACGCTTGAAGAAAAGACAATACTTAATCTACGCGCCGACGGATTATCCATCATCGAAATAGCCGACCGGCAGCATTGCAGTGTTGAAACGATCAACCGGCGTATACGCAGCATCAAAAACAAAATAGCGGACATAGTTAAAGGGTAGCGCATTATGCGTTACCCTCTTTTTTTATGACACATTATCGCCCTGTAACTGACACGTTACGGGGCTTTTTTTATGCGATGATTTAGGCAGAAAAAATAAAGGGGGTTAACCCATGAACGGAATGTATGGTTACGGAAACGGCTATGGATATGCACCGCCCTACACGCCACAGATGGGCACAGGAGCGCAGATGCCGCAAAGATGCCAAGTTATCAAAGTAAACGGCAGAAACGGCGCTGACGCGTTTAGGATGGCCGCTGACAGCTCGGTGTTGCTGCTGGATGAAAACAATCCTATAGTGTGGCTGAAAACGACTGACGGCGCAGGCTATCCGACGATAACGCCGTATTCTATTGCACCTTATCAGCCAGCGCCCGAAGTAAACGTGAATGATCTTGAAATCAGAATAAAGCGACTGGAGGACATATTAAATGGCAAATCCGATGATGCAGATGTTAGGGCAAAGCGTGGGAAAGCGAATGCCGAATAACCCCATTGCAATGATAGCTGAATTTCGCAAATTCGCGCAGGGCATGACACCTGAAAAAGCCCAGCAGCAAATTCAGCAGTTTTTAAGTTCCGGCAGAATGTCACAGGCGCAGTTTGAACAGCTTAAACAGCAAGCAGATGAATTTATGAAATTTCTGAAATAGGCCGGGTCGACACGGTTTATTATAAAATTTCTGACGAAAGGAGAAAACTATGGATACTATGTCTCTCAGTGACATCGCCGCCGTAACTCGCAACGATAATGACGGTTGGGGCAATGGCGGCGCATGGTGGATTATCATCCTGTTTTTGTTTGTGTTCATGGGCGGCGGCTTCTGGGGCAATCGCAACGGCGATTATGGCCAGTATGCAACCGCTGCATCACAGCAGGAGATCCTTTTCGGCCAGCAGTTTGGCCAGCTTAATGATCGCCTTACCAGTATCGGCAACGGCATTTGCAATCTTGGCTACGATGTGCAGGGCAACATAGGCCAGCTCGGTAAAGAGATGGCGCTTGCTCAGAATGGTACGAACATGACCATTATGCAGACCGGCAACAGCATCCAGGCACAGCTTGCCGATTGCTGCTGCAAGACACAGCGCGCCATCGACGGCGTTAACGCAAATCTTGAAGCAAAGTTCGCGGCGCTGGAAAAGTCGCAGCTTGAACAGCGTATTGCCGAACAGTCGGCGCGTATTGCCAGCCTTGAAATGGATAACCGTATGTATGGCGTAGTCCGCTATCCTAACGGCTATACCTACAACGCCGGTATGTCCCCGTTTTGCGGCGGCGGTTGCTGCGCATAACCCTAAATGATTATCCGCTTTAACAGCGTTAGCCCGGATAGTAAACGCTGTCCGGGCTTTAATATTAAATCAAACTATGAAAGGAATTATAATTATGGCTTGCAATTCTAAACTGAAAAACGCGCATTACAAAAGCGCACAGAACGCATACAACAACACCGCGCAGACCTTTGTTGCTGCCGGTACGCCCGTTAACGTGCTGGGCATCCTGAACACCGATACCGGCTGTTCGATAGATACCGTCACAGGCGGCTTTGTAGTCGCGTCCAGCGGCCTTTATCGCATCAGCTATGATGTTGTGTTCACGGCTGACGCAGCCGGTACAGCCGAGCTTAAAGCCTTTAAAGATACCGTCGCGCTGCCTTGCGCTGATGCACAGGTAACGACTGTAGCGAACAACATTTACACACTACACATCGAAACCACAATTTATATTCCTGTATGCTGCAATAGCGCTCCCACTATCAGCGCGGCCATAAGCGGCGTAGCAGGTACGATCAACCACGTTTGCGCAAGCATGGTGAAGCTGGCATGAAAGATAAAATTAAAGCTTACAAAGAAAAGCTTGAAAATGCCATATCTGAATACATGGCCTCACCGTCCACAGAGCGGACGTATCAGGCAGTGCATGGCATGGTAGATTGCTGGGAAGCGATAGACAGCATGGAACAGTGCCTATGCCGCACAGGTAAATTCACTCGTGACGACGCGGAGGCATGGAACTCTAAAATGCTGAACGACGACGGCACGACCGGCGGGCACTGGACGATTGCGCAGACAACGGCAGTCGCACAGTCTATCGGCGTTAAATTCGATCACATAACCGATTACAGCTGGAACGTAGCAATGAACATGATGTATTCGGATTACTGCACCGTCGCCAACAAATACAACGTAGGCACACCCGAATTTTACGCTTGCATGGCAAAGGCGTTTTTGTTCGATAAGGACGCGAAAAGTCCCAATGCAAAGATGGCAGCGTATTACTTCGGGATTGCGGACGTGGAATAACACCATCCATTTTTTAGGTGGTGTAAAAAGTGGTGTAAAATGGCCACTTAAAAGCCCTACAAACGGCAGATGTTGTCTGAAATTTGTGGAAAATATCTGCACAGTGCAAAACCAGAAAATCATTGATAAACAAAGAAAATCCCGCAGTTTCAATAGCTACGGGATTTTGCTATGTTTGGAGCGGATGACGGGAATCGAACCCGGCAGCATGAGCTTAAACCCTTTGAAAAATCAATACTTTTTGAGGAGTGGTGTAAAAAATGGTGTAAATCACGTGCTATAGAACGCTTTCATGTTCTTTATATCTTGCTTTTCATCGTCTTTAGAAAGCTTGATGTATATCTTGTGAACTGTCTCCAAGTCAGCCCAACCGCCGGTCGCCATTGTCTGACGCTCAGACCATTTTAGATGATATGCGAGTGAGGCGAAACTTCGGCGTAAACCATGCATCCCCACAGGCGGTAAACCGTGTGCAACGCATATGCGGTTGATTTGATAGCCCGGTGTATTTAACGCGCATTGCATATATGGCTTATTGGCTGCGCCGTCATATTGATTAAGCAACTCATCCAAACGAGGTATCATGATAGGCACTTCGCGGCGTGATGATGTGTTTTTGTTCTCTTTTTTTGATACTGGCTTATAATCCTTATCATATACTATGCTACCCGAAACAAAAATCACACCGTCTTTGACATGATTGGGCGTTAATGCAAATACTTCTGAACGGCGCAACGAATGCAATGCGAAAAGTGCTGCCATTTCGCATGGTTCGCCGCGAATAACATCAAGAAACGTTTTTATTTGCTCATAATCAAGCCAAGGAAGATCGGCAGATACAACTTGCGGTAAAACTGATACATCATATTTAACGTCATTTTTTTCGAGGACAGTTTTGATAAGCCCCCATTCATTTTTTAGCGTTTTAGCCGAAACGCGGCCAGCTTCTTTATTCACAACCGCTTGCCAATTAGAAATTGAATGAATATCAGTATCTATTATTGTCTGAAAAGCATTTTTTTGAATTGTATAATACCCACGCACGGTAGCAGGAGACAAAGCGTTGTCGCGATCAGCGATATAATCATCTATTGCTTTGCGTAACGTTAACGGGGGATATTTCTTGCTGATCGGTACGAATCCGGCGCGAATCGCTTGAGCTTTGGCGATTGCTTCAGCTTCTGTATCTTCCGCGACAATAACGCCCTCCTTACGCAAGTCGATACGCCATTTCTGCCCATGCTTTTTAGGCATGGGTATTTTGATCTCGTCTTTCTTCTTTCGCTCGTGCTGAAGCTTCTCGCCGCAGTAGCAGCAGTACACGGGATGAAGTTCATCCGGTATATCAGCTTTGCATTTTTTACATTTCATTATTCGCTTTAACCCCCTTAGATATTCGCCGAAAATAATTTTATAGCGAATAATGCCCACAGAATCAGTCCTGTGGGCTTTTTGCTGTTTTGGCATCGTGGATTACGGTTTTCACCGCAAAGACGATCAGGGCGATTGCAGCAAGCACCACGATAGCCAGGAACACGGCCAGCACCGTTAAGCCGCCGGAGTGGAACAGACCGATGTTTTTAAGCTGTATATCAAACATTACGTATCCGATGATTGCGCACAGCAGAATTGCGCATACACCGACAAGGCAGAAGATCAGCGGCCTGTAAACGGCGTTCATGCGCTTGTGGTGTTCAACGTCATTTTTTGCGCAGGCGTTTTCAATCTCAAGCTCGCGGATATAGTCGTTAGTATCGGTGTCGCGCAAACCCAACGTTTCATCGAGCGATAGGCCGAGAACAACGCATATGGCAGCGACACTGTGGAACGAAACCTGCTTTGCGGTACCGGCGGTTATGTTGCACACGGTGTTGTACGTGATGCCGGACTTGTCGGCGATTTCCTGATTAGTTAGTCCCGATGCGTCCTTACCTTTGCGGATTTTGGCGAAAACCACAGTCAAATCGGGAATTTCATAAGTCGATTGCACGGTTAATTATCATCTCCAAAGCATTCTTGTTTTGGCCGAAATGTTCTTGTTTTTGGCGAAACTACTGAAAAAGCGTCATTTCGGCGATTTCGTTGTAGATTTCGGAGGTACATTTTGTTACGCTATAACCGTAGCAGATAAAAGGTTTACAAGGGATATCTGTTACAAGCCCTGCCTACCGGGTTGCAGCGGCAGGCAGGGTGAGTTGAAAACTATGTATTTGCGTTCGCCTGTGCGCGTAATAGCAACGATTCACGGTACTGCTCGGCTGGGGGCGTATCGGTAAATTCAACGGACTTGTCAAAGTTTTCTTTAACTACTTTTTTAATCTCATCAAGAGTGACGTTAAAGAATTCTCTGCGCTGGTTCACGAAATTCAGTTTGCGGTCTGCAAACGCATTGTGCAGCGCGGCTTCAAGCTTCGGCGCGTCATCGGAAAATATCATTGCATGAATATCAAATTTAAAGGGTACGGACGCATCGCCCAGTTCGTCAACACGGTCTGAGGGGTCAAGGCGGCGGGTCATGCCGATTTTATACACGTTTTCGCCGAACGCGCCGATATTAGATATAATGTATACATATCCGGCGCGTTGGTTCGCTTCACGGTAATCAACTTCCTTGAATGCAGTATCGATCTTATCAAGCTCTGCTTCAATATGGGCTTTCTTTTCTTCTATCGCAGCACGGTCTGCTTCACTGGCGGTCGCTAATTGCTTATTTATTTTTTCAAGTGCATTTTGATAGTGCGTTTGTGCTTTGCTTAGCTTCAACCTTTCGGCTTCGATTTCTTTTGCCAGTTTAGCAGCTTCACGTTCTGCGGCGCGGGCTTCACGCTGTTCTTCCTTTTCCTGCTGCTTTTTCTGCTGCCATTCAAACGCAAGGTGAAGTTCGTCAATTTTCAATTTGTAATACTTATTGGTTATGGATACGTCCATAATTCGGCCTAATTTGGATACAACTTCTCGTGAATTGTATATGCGCTTTTCGCTGGCCTCGATGTTGTTATACTTGACATGTTCAACAATATCGTCGCACTCGGAATTGAATGCCCGTAGCAATAATTTTTGCATGTCGGAAACCATCTTACGACCGCTTGCTAAACTGCCGTTGACAGTCCACTTGGTCGACCCTAAAACGGCTGTGCCGTTCTTTATAGCTTCCTTTTGCTGCGCGCGGTTTTGCAACAAACGTGTCTTGTAGTCATCGGCGCGCATGAAATCATAGTGCGGTGTATAAAGGTTGAAACTTTGCAAAAGAACTTCTTCATTCGTTTCAACAATTGATTGCTTTACACTCTGCAATTCTTTCCGCGCAGTTTCTAAACTGTTTTTTGCTGTAACCAGTTCAGCGTCAATGGATGCTTTCTCAGTTTTGGCATGCTGGATTTGGTCTTCGAGTTCTTTTTGAATTTCAAGTGCGTCACGCTGTTCGTCTGTTAGCATACCACGCAACATCTCAAGCTCTTTTTCTTGTTTTTTGTTTTGGGGTATTATCAGCATAACCGCAAGTGCTGCAAAAAACAAAAAGCCTATGAAATTTACAATGCTTAATTTGTCTGAGCCAAAAAGGAAAACGGCAGCTATAACTGCAAAAACAAAGCACAAGACACCTTTCAAAGCGCCGTTTAATACTTTCATACTATTCCCCCTAAATTTTATTTGCTACATAATATTACCACTGTTGGCGGCAGAATTCCACATTTTTCAACAATTTCGGCTGATTGCTTAATAACAGCAATCTCGACTTGTGTACATTGCCTATATAATCCACCACGCAAATTGCACAAAAAGGATGTTTTATGTTTGTGCATAACAAGAATGGAAGGATATACGCAATTGTGCTAATATCTTTACAAGATAATAAACGATAAATAATATCAAAATAAGAGAATGAGCAAAAATGGAAGGGAGAACAAAGATGACGGCAAAAGAAGAACGGGAAATACTGATTAAGGAACTAAAACGGCTCATCAACGAAGCAAGCAATTACGAATTGCGGTGCGCGTACATCCTACTGCTTAATATGAAGTAAACACGGTAGCAAAAAGACCGGCCTTTATTGGTCGGTCTCTTTTTTTATGTTTTCGACTTCGGATGCGAGTTCGAGCAGCTTTTTTTCAAACAGCGCCCATTCGTCCGGCGTAGTCCGTGCAAGCACCGTTATGAACGCCTGTTGTATCGGTGTTCCGTCGTTGCCTAACACCTTACCGATAAACGCGGATATTTCATCAGCGCGGCTTACGGCCTTGAACGGCTCGCCGATGCCGGAACGAAGCCAAACTTCATCTACATTAAATTCACGGCAAATATCTTTTATTGTCCGATCCCCGGGAACACGTTCACCTTTTTCAATCATCCAAACGTAATTTTGCGAAATATTTATTCTGTTGCCGAAATCGGTCTGTGTAAGTCCAAGATTGGCACGCAACCATTTAACACGTTCGTTCATGGTTTCACCTCCTTGCATACATAATAACACTTCAATCTAACACTGTCAATAAAAAACCTTGTAAAAGTGCAAAAACATTATTGACAAACTCTAACTAAGGTGTTACTATAATCTCACAAGGTTAGTAAAACAACCACAACACACAGAAAGGAGGGTGAGACGATGAGCGCGACGGTATCGATATTAGGTATATTCCTTTCCGGGCTATCCTGCGGAATAACGGCATCCAGTCTCGGATGGCAGCACCACAACGAAAAGTGCCGGAAGGAAACCATAGAAGATTGCCTCAGAGAAGCGGAAACAATCCTAAAGCAGAGGCAAGCAGCGACGCAAGAGCAATCGAAAGAGAAATAGCAGCTTCAATTCTTGCACGTAAAGCGTCTTTCTTAGCGCGTTTAGCTGCATCTTCGGCAAGCTTGGCTTGTTTTTCGGCGTGGGCGGCAATGGTTCTTAATTCTTCGTTGCTTTCGTCGACGCGATCAAGCATGGCGCGTTCGTAAACGGACGGCGCTGCAACAGCTTCACGTATTTCTTGCATAGTAGGTCTTTCCATAATATCTCCCCTTCCGCTGTGAGCATATCACAGCAGGGGGAAAAACACAAGGGGGTGAAAAAATGAGTGAAAAAGAAAAGCAGACCATTAAGACGATGGCCGACATCTTCAGCAAGCTGCCTGCCGATAAGCAGCAGTATTTCAACGGCTATGCCAACGGCGTAGCGGATATGGCAGAGGCACAGGCCGAGAAGAACGATCAGGATAAAGATTAATCAGAAAGGAGAAAAAACGCATGACGCTATCGGAAGTTGAACGCATGGACGCGACAACGCTGACACCGGCACAGGTGGCAAGTGTGCTGCACTCCGACCCTCAGCTTATCCGCGTTGCGGCAAGGCAGCGCCCGGAGCTGCTGGGCTTTGACGTAATCATCGTAGGCAACCGCGTAAAAATACCGCGTGAGGCTTTTATTGCGTTTATGCGCGGAAAGGGGAAAGGACAATGACAAATGAAAAAGGAGGTAAAACGCATGGAGTTCCGTAGATTTGAACTTGTAGAAAAAGACCCCGCACGGATAGAAGAGCTTGAGGCCATCCTAAACCGCGCAGGGCTGAGTCGGTACGAGCTGGCGCTGATAGTTACAGCTCTTCGCGTTCGACCTGAATACTGCTTAGACGATTTCCGTACCTGATTAAAACCAACTATAGGAAAGGGGAAAAGAAAATGACAAAAGAAATAGATAAATTTGTAATGCCCCGTAACAACGGCGCTCGCGTTGGTGGGCAGAAGCAGTATCCCCGCATCCGTATCAGCATGGTAGCCTACGCCCATGTCTGCGAGATGTCGGAAGAAACAAGGCGTTCGCTGTCAGAAGTGGCGTCAAGGGCTATCGAGTATGCTTACTCACATCTTGTGTACAGCGTACCTACAGGCAGGGAATACTACTACCGCGATACGCCAATCACGAAACAGGAATATGTGACGGATGATCCCGAAACTATCGAGCGAGTAAATGATATTATTCGCAAGTCCGGCCTTAGCCGCAGCGATCTTGAGTTGCTGCTTGATACCGTGCAGCTTTTGCCCGGGTTCGATGAGTGAGGTAAGGGAAATGATGATCGCTTTATTTTTCATAGTCGTTATGGGCGTTGTTTTCATTATCGGCGGCGTAATATCGGCACTTGTGTGGTTTGCCAACACTGCCGAGGATGAGTGCGCCAAACGGCGCGAGCGGTATATCAGAGCGGAGGTGCACAATGCCGAAAACACGCTTTGACCGTGTGCCGCGTGATCCGCTGAAGGAGCTCGTGTTAGGCCGCAAAGCCGCACTCGATATGTCGCTTACCAGGCTCGCGGAAAAGATGCACATAACGCGCTCACAGCTTAGCACGATACTTGAAAAACCGTCTGTTAACTGGACAATCGGCAATACAATCGCGCTGACAACGGCTTTAGATATTCCAATCGCAGAAATGCGCGAGGCAATAAGAAAGTAAAAGGGGAACAACGATGACATTAACACTTGATTGCGGCAAATTTGAAAGCGCGGTCTTTTTAAAGGCGCGGGAGATGGGCGGCATCCACTATCTTTTCCGCTTTCCCAACAACTACGGTGCATCTGTGATCAAATTTTACGGAAGCTACGGCTACAAAGACGATTTGTGGGAACTGGCAGTTATTTATTTCTACAACGGCGATAAATACGACATAAGCTATTCCACGCCGATAACCCGCGACGTTCTTGGCTGTCTTACGGATGCAGACGTAGTTGATGCTTTGGAAAAGATAAGCCAGCTTAAGGATGCCTGAAATTTTGAAAGGGGAAATAACGATGAAAGAAACAAAACGCATAGACCCGTCGATGCTTGACGGAAAAGAACCGATAGCGGTTGGTTACAAGATATTCAACTGGGATTGGACAGGCTACGGCGGCTACAGCTATGCCGACGAAAACGGCGAAGTCGAGGGCAGCGTACATACCGTTACGGGCAAACTTGAACACTGTGGCTGGGGGCTGCACTACTGCGAGAACCCTGTTGACTGCATGCGCTACCGCGGTTTGATCCAGTGGAACAAATTCGCGCTGGTTGAAGCCTACGACGAAAACATCAAACTCAAAAACGATGATAAAAGCGTTTGCAGGACGCTGAAAATCAAGAAAGTGCTGTCGTTTGACGATATGCTCGAGGCTTGCAAGCAATATCAGGTCAACGGCATCAACAACGGCTCCGGCATCAGCTACGGCTCCGGCATCAGCGTCGGCTACGGTGTAAACACTTCAATGCATTGCCGTAAATGCGAAGGTATATCGCGCTGTATCTTCTGTGATGGCCTTGAAGGTGCAAAGCTGATGATATTCAACAAGCCTGTGACTGTCGAACGCTTCAACGAAGTATGGGGCAAGCTTAGCAGCTGGAAGCCTGATTTCACAAATGCGCAGCAGCTAAAACGCGAATACGGCGACGACAAATGGGCAAGCACACCTGTTTTCAAGATCACCGGCCGCGAAGCATCGGAAGTCTATGCGGAAATGCCGCGTAAACTGCGTGAATACATCAAGGCAATGCCCGAATACGATGATCAAATCTTTAAGGCCATAACAGGTGAAGCCGATGAATAAATACACGATCTTCATAGCGCAGGTGTGCGCGGTGATACTGGCGCTGATAATGCTGATACTGCTTGCTATAGACGGCGGGGTTATAGAAGCCGACGCGGACGGTGTGCCGCCGGAGGTTGATACAAACGGCCTGTGCGTGGTGGAAGTGGTGGAAGCACCGGAATACGAAATGTACTTTACCGAAACCGATGTGATCGCCCTTGCGCAGATGCTGTACGGCGAAGCGAGGGGCTGCACGGTGGACAATCAGGCAAAATGCGTGTGGTGCGTATTGAACCGCGTCGACGATCCGCGCTTCCCCGATAC
>ERZ1026860.1416-NODE-1416-length-12236-cov-21.150070_pt1 | contig 12236 bp, 9 predicted proteins | sample MGYA00380160_ERZ1026860 | MGnify/ENA primary metagenome ERZ1026860 (study PRJEB33269, sample SAMEA4719796) | human gut metagenome | biome: human-associated habitat; feature: organic feature; material: feces | place: Cameroon | collected 2013-10 ... | reverse complement strand
TCTGGGGCTTAGACGAAAAGCTTGCCCGGATGCCGTTCAGCTTGAACTTGCCCAAAGACTTGTTGTCCCGCGCAAAGTGGCGCTCGCCCTGCAAAACGTTGATCTCCACGCTGGTCTGCATGGGACGGGCGGTGGTAAAGATCTGGCTCTTGCGGGTGGGGATCATACTGTTGCGGGTGATCAGCGGGGTAGCCACGCCGCCCAGCGTCTCGATGGACAAGGTCAGCGGGGTCACATCCATCAGCACCAGCCCCTGCGCTGCCGCGCCGGTGGCACCCGCCAGCTTGCCGCCGCCCTGCAGCAGTGCGCCCTGCACCGCTGCGCCCATGGCAACGCATTCGTCCGGGTTCAGGCTGTGGCTGGGCTCCTTGCCCAGCAGCTCCCGCACCTGCCGCTCCACGGCGGGCATCCGGGTGCTGCCGCCCACCAGCAGCACCTTGCCCAGCTGGCTGGCAGAGATGCCCGCATCCCGCAAGGCGTTCTGCACCGGGGTCACGGTGCGGGACAGCAGATCGCCGGTCATCATCTCGAACTGCGGGCGGGACAAAGCGATATCCAGGTGATGCGGCCCGTCCTTGCCCACCGTGATAAAAGGCAGGTTCAGCTGGGCAGAGGGCGCACTGGAAAGCTCCTTCTTGGCCTTTTCTGCTTCCTCCTTCAGCCGTCCCATGGCGGCGGGGTCGCGGGTCAGGTCGATGCGGTCAGACTTTTTGAACTCCGCCACCGCGTACTCCACGATGCGCTGGTCAAAGTCATCGCCGCCCAGATGGGTGTCGCCGCCGGTGGCAAGCACCGTAAAGGTGCCGTCCTCGATCTCAATGATGGACACGTCAAAGGTGCCGCCGCCAAGGTCGTAGACCAGGATCTTCTGCGCGGCTTCATTGTCCAAGCCGTAGGCCACCGCGGCGGCGGTAGGCTCGTTGATGATGCGCAGCACGTTCAGCCCCGCAATGCGGCCTGCATCCTGCGTGGCCTTGCGCTGGCTGTCGTCAAAATAGGCGGGCACAGTGATAACAGCCTCAGTCACCGGTTCGCCCAGATAGCTCTCGGCGTCCCGGCGGATCTTGGCAAGGATCATGGCGCTGATCTCCTGCGGGGCAAGGTCTTTGCCGTCAATGTGCGCCCGGTAGTCCGAGCCCATGTACCGCTTGATGCTGGAGATCGTACGCCCGGAGTTGGTGGCGATCTGGCGCTTGGCCGCGCCGCCCACCAGACGCTCGCCGTCCTTGGTAAAGGCCACAACGCTGGGGGTGGTACGCTCGCCCTCTGCATTGGTGATGACCACGGGCTTGCCGCCCTCCACCACTGCCACACAGGAATTGGTCGTACCCAGATCAATGCCGATCACTTTGCTCATACTGTTTCCTCTGTTTCTTGTCCGCCGTGTCTGCGGGCTGATTTTTCTCCAGTCTATCTTACCGGACGGCTGTGACCATTTTTTAGTCCAATTGTAAAGATTCTATGTTATAGGCCGCCGGAGCCGTGGGCGGCTCGTGGGTCAGCGCGTAGAGCAGCTGTTCCGCTTCCTGTAACCAGCGGTCGGCGTCCGGCTCGTGCTCCCGCTGTAAAATGGTAAAGGCCTGTTTTGCCTCTGCCGCCTGCGCCAGCGCCTTTTTGCGGGAGGTGTAGCGGGTCTCGTACTGCGCCAGCCGCAGGCAGACCCGGGGCGTATACTCGATATCCGGCACCGCCGCTGCGCTCTGCCGCGCCCGGCGGTACCACAGCAGCGCCTTGCCGTTGTCGCCCCGGGCGGCACAGTCGTCGCCAAGATTCAAAAGGGCGACAGGCTCACCGCTTTCGGCAGCGGCTTTCCACAGCTTGCGCGCCTGCGCAGCGCTTTTGGGCACGCCGCGTCCCTGATACAGACACTCGCCCAGCAGCGAAAGCCCGGCGGCATTGCCCTGCTCGGCAGCCTTCTGGTAGCACTCTGCCGCTGTTGCCCAGTGTCCGGCGCGGGCGGCTTCCTTACCGGCTTCGGCTTCCTCTGCGCCGGGGCCCTCCGGGGTATGGCCTGCGTGCAGCAGACCGTTGAGCAGTGCACCGTCCAGCGAGGCCGAATTGCTCCACGGGTCCAGCACCACGCCGTCGATGCCCGGGGTGTCCAGCGCCAGCTGCATGGCCTGCTCCAAGGTGCGGTCGGCCATGGGGCGGCTGCCTGTACTGCGGTCTGCACCGGCCGCTGCCACCGAGGTGAACAGCGGCAGCCAGCAGCGTCCCTTATCGTTGCGCAGCGTCCACAAGGCAAGGCCATCGGCCTTTTCCGCCGGGATGGGGTGCTCCATCCACGGGGCGGGCGCCCCCTGCGCCGAAAGCGCCGTTTGCAGCGGCACCAGCACATGGGTCTCCAGCTCCAGCGCATAATTCAAAGCGCTCATCAGGGCCCAGAAGCTTTCCTCGTTCTGCCCCTTGTATAGCCCCTGCACCGCCTGCTCGATGGCCGGGCAGCCGGTGCCGCGCGGGCCGTACACCGGTGCGGTGCGGCTGCGGCGGCTGCCCACCGGGCGGAAGCGTACCCCGCCGTCTGTTCGTCTTGCCATTGTGTTCACCATACTTCCCTATCAATATCAGCACTAGTATAACAGGATTTTGCAGCTTGTACAATGCAAAACACAGCTGCGGCACTGGATTTTCAGTATACATCGCGTTATAATAAGGTGTATTTTGACCCCAAAGGAGGAATTTTTTTGAACCGGATGCTTGGCTACCTGAAGGGCTACAAGCGCGAAAGCGTGCTTGCACCGCTCTTTAAGATGCTGGAAGCCACCTTTGACCTGTTTGTGCCGCTGGTCATGGCGGATATCGTCAATGTGGGCATTGCAGCGCACGACCTGCATTATATTCTGGTGCGGTGCGGCCTTTTGCTGCTGCTGGCTTTCATCGGCCTTACCTGCAGCCTGACCGCGCAGTATTTTTCTGCCAAGGCGGCGGTGGGCTACTCCACCGCGCTGCGGCACGCCCTGTTTGCCCATATCCAAAGCCTGAGCTTTTCAGAGATGGATACGCTGGGCACCAGCACCCTGATCACCCGCATGACCAGCGATGTCAATCAGGTGCAGAGCGGGCTCAACCTGTTTTTGCGCCTGTTCCTGCGCAGCCCCTTTGTGGTGCTGGGTGCTATGGTCATGGCCTTTACGGTCAACGCCCGGGCGGCAATGATCTTTGTGGTCACCATCCCGCTGCTCAGCGTGGTGGTGTTCGGCGTGATGGTGATCACCCGGCCGCTGTATAAGACGGTGCAGACCCGGCTGGACCGGGTGCTGGGCCTGACCCGCGAGAACCTGACTGGCGTGCGCGTGGTGCGCGCCTTTGATAAGGAGCAGAGCGAGATCGACCGCTTTGAGGACGCCAACGCCCTGCTGACCGGGATGCAGCTGCATGTCGGCCATCTTTCGGCGCTGATGAACCCGCTGACCTATGTGCTCATCAACCTTGCCATCGTGGCGCTGCTGTATGTGGGCAGCATCGAGATCAACGTGGGCGGCATGGCCTCCGGCGATGTCATCGCGCTGGTGAACTACATGAATCAGATCCTTGTGGAGCTGGTAAAGCTGGCGAACCTCATCGTGCAGATCAGCAAGGCGCTGGCCTGTGCAGGCCGTGTGCAGGCGGTGCTGGATACCAAACCCGGCATGACCTTCCCGGCTGAACTGCTGGGCGAGGTGCCCGCAGACAAGACCGGCGATGCCGTGCGCTTTGACCATGTAGGCCTGACCTACGCCGGTGCGGGCGCACCCAGCCTGACCGATATCAGCTTTACCGCCAAAAAAGGCCAGACCATCGGCGTCATCGGCGGCACCGGCAGCGGCAAATCCAGCCTTGTGAACCTCATCCCGCGCTTTTACGATGCCACCGAGGGCAGCGTGGAGATCTTTGGCCGCCCGGTGCAAAGCTACCCCCGGGACGCTTTGCGCGGCCGGGTGGCGGCGGTCATGCAGAAGGCGCAGCTTTTCGGCGGCACCATCCGCTCCAACCTTTTGTGGGGCAATAAGGATGCCTCTGACGCCGACCTGTGGGCGGCGCTGGAAACGGCGCAGGCTGCGGACTTTGTGCGTGCAAAGCCCCTTGGGCTGGACGAGCCGGTGGAGCAGGGCGGACGCAACCTTTCCGGCGGACAAAAGCAGCGGCTCACCATCGCCCGTGCGCTGGTGGGTAAGCCGGACATTTTGATTTTGGACGACAGCGCCAGCGCGCTGGACTACGCAACTGACGCTGCCCTGCGCAAGGCGCTGGCTGCCCTGCCCGGGGCACTGACCGTGTTCATCGTCAGCCAGCGTGCCGCCAGTTTGCAGCACGCCGACCAGATCTTAGTATTGGATGATGGCCATCTGGTGGGCATCGGCACCCACAGTGCCCTGCGCAGCAGCTGCCCGGTGTACGAGGAGATCTACGAGAGCCAGTTCAAGAAAGGGGAGGCAGAAGCATGAGTGCAAAAGCAAAAAACAAGCTGACCCCGCAGCAGCGCAAGGCCACCCTGAACCGGGTGCTGCACAAGATCCGTCCGTACAGCGCCTTTGTGGTGTGCAGTCTGCTGGTGGCGGCGGTCAGCGTAGCCGCCCAGCTGTATATCCCCATCCTGTGCGGCAATGCCATTGATAAGATGCTGGGCAAAGGCAATGTAGACCTTGCCGGGGTGCTGCGCATTGCGGTAAGCATTCTGGTGGTGGCTGCTGTGGCTGCCCTTGCGCAGTGGCTTTTGAGCGTGTGCAATAACCGCATCACCTTCTCGGTCAGCCGCGATTTGCGCAACGAGGCGCTGCGTAAAATTCAGACCCTGCCGCTGTCCTATCTGGACAGCCATCCCTCCGGCGATATCGTCAGCCGCATGGTGGCAGATGTGGACACCTTTGCGGACGGTCTGCTGATGGGCTTCACTCAGCTGTTCTCCGGCATCCTGACCATCTTTGGCACCCTGCTGTTCATGCTGCGGGAGAACGTGCCCATCACGCTGGTGGTGGTGTGCATCACCCCGCTGAGCCTTGTGGTAGCGGGCTTTCTGGCAAAGCGCAGCTACGGCTACTTCCAGAGCCAGAGCACCGTCCGCGGCAAGCAGACCGCGCTGGTCAACGAGATGATCGAAGGCCAGAAGGTGGTACAGGCCTTTGGTCACGAAGCCGAGAGCCTTGCCGCCTTTGACGAGGTAAACGGCCAATTACAGGACGTGAGCCTGAAGGCCATCTTCTTCTCCAGCCTGACAAACCCCGCCACCCGCTTTGTGAATAACATCGTGTATGCGGGCGTGGGCCTTGTGGGTGCGCTGTACGCTGTGCGCGGCGGCATCACCATCGGCCAGCTGAGCGTCTTTTTAAGCTACGCCAACCAGTACACCAAACCTTTCAACGAGATCTCGGGCGTGGTCACCGAGCTGCAAAATGCGCTGGCCTGCGCCGCCCGGGTGTTCGAGCTTCTGGACGCCGAGGATCAGGTGCCGGAGGCCGAAAACGCCGCCGTCTTGCAGCCGGACGGCCATGTGCAGTTACAGGATGTGTCCTTCCGCTACCTGCCCGACCGTCCGCTCATCGAGGGTCTCTCGCTGGACGTGCAGCCCGGCCAGCGCATCGCCATCGTAGGCCCTACCGGCTGCGGCAAGACCACCCTCATCAACCTGCTTATGCGGTTCTATGATGTGAACGGCGGCAGCATCAAGGTTTCCGGCACCGATATCCGGGATGTGACCCGCGCTTCCCTGCGCGGCAGCTACGGCATGGTGCTGCAGGACACATGGCTGCGCGCCGGTACGGTACGGGAGAACATCGCCTACGGCAAGCCGGACGCTACCATGGACGAGGTGATCGCCGCCGCCAAGGCTGCCCACGCCCACAGCTTTATCCGCCGCCTGCCCAAGGGCTACGACACCGTCATTGCAGAGGACGGCGGCAACATCAGTCAGGGACAAAAGCAGCTGCTCTGCATTGCCCGCGTGATGCTCTGCCTGCCGCCCATGCTGATTTTGGACGAGGCCACCTCCTCCATTGATACCCGCACCGAGGTGCGCATCCAGAAGGCTTTTGCCCGCATGATGCAGGGGCGCACCAGCTTTATTGTGGCACACCGCCTTTCTACCATCCGGGAAGCAGACGTTATCCTTGTCATGAAGGACGGTCATATTGTGGAGCAGGGCAGCCACGACCAGCTGCTGGCGCAGGGCGGCTTCTACGCCAAGCTCTACAACAGCCAGTTCGAGGGTGTGCAGACCTGAGAGGGCTGTTGTATCCTATCCAAAACGTAATAATCGCCGTCTAAAATGCGCTTTGTTGATTAAAGCAGGCCAAACAGGCGCTCGTTCATAGAATGTTAATAATATATTAACATTCAGTACACCACTTTTCGGTATACATAGGGCAACAAAGGCGCGCAGTGCGCCGAACCCCCGCCAAAAAGGGCAGAAACGCAGACCGCTGTGGTGTGCAGCGGCCTTGGAAACGCCCTTGGTACAGGAAAGGAAACGTTACTTATGAAAATTGGTTTTTGGGAACTTATCGTCATCGTCATCGTGGCGTTTGTGTTCATCGGCCCGGACCAGCTGCCTGTCTACGCAAAGAAGATCGGCAAGATGCTCCGCGAGCTGAAGAAGTACACCGGCGCTGCTTCTGAGGAGATCCAGAAGAACGTGGTGGAGCCGCTGAATGAAATTCAGGCCCCCTTGAAAGAAGCTGTTGCCCCCCTGACCGATATCAAGAAGGATATCGACAGCAGCATGCGGGACGTGACCAAGAGCTTTACCGGCATTGGCAAGACCAGCAAAGAGGAAGCCGCCAAGAAGCAGGCTGAGACCGAGGAGGTCACCGACCTGACCGAGGATGCTGTGGAGGAACTGCCCGAGCAGCCCGCCGAAGCCCCGGCAGAAGCTGCCGAGACCGCCCCTGCCGAAACTGCTGAAGCTGTGGAAGCCCCTGCTGAAAAGCCGGAGCCGCCCGCCGCTGAGCCGGTTGCCGAGCCCGTGCAGGAAGCCCCTGCCGCAGCCGACGAGGCCGCCGAAGCTGCACCCGCTGAGGAAGCAAAGGTGTAAGCGCCCCTACTTATTTATGGATGCACCCGCGCCCGCGGTTGCCAGATACATTCTGTAATACGCCCGCCACGCGGCGCGGCAAGAAAAAGGAGATATTTATTATGCGTATTGGTACTAATGAGCTGCTGATCATTCTGGTCGTCGTTCTGCTGATCTTTGGACCCAAGAACCTGCCGAAGCTGGGCAAGATGTTCGGTAAGACCATCAATGGTTTCAAGAAGGGCATGGAGGACGAGGAGTCCGAAGAGACCGAGGAAAAGACCGAGAAGAAGGCCGTTAAGAAGGACGAAGACGAGGAGTAATTGTGGCTACAAACAAAAAGCGCAAAAAGAAAGCCGAAGTCATGGCAGAGGACGGCAGCATGACGCTGACCGGCCATCTGAAAGAACTGCGGAACCGGCTCATCATCTGCGCGGTGGTGTTTGTGGTGGGCGTAGTAGTCTCGCTGGCGTATGCAGACCGTCTGATCGATCTGCTTACCGCCATGGGCCGCGACTATTACCAGTTCGTGTCCATTGCCCCGCAGGAAAAACTGATGCAGTATTTCCGGGTGTCCATTCTGGCCGGCGTGGTGGTAACGGTGCCTGTGGCCTTTTACAACATCTACGCCTTTGCAAAGCCGGGCCTGAAAAAGAGCGAGAGCGCCTTTTTCAAGCTGGTCATGCTGCTGGGTCTGATTTTGTTCTGCGTGGGCGTGCTGTTCGCCTATAAGCTCATGATGCCGTTCATGCTGCGGTTCCTCAGCACCGGCATCGAGGGTGCTGAGTACATCCAGACCACGACCAGTATCGAGAGCTATGTCAACCTCTGCTTGACCATGTTCATCATCTTTGGCTGTGTGTTTGAGATGCCGCTGATCACCATCATCCTTTCCAAGATGGGCATCATCAACCCGCAGATCCTCAAGCAGGTGCGCGGCGTGGCTATCGTGGTCATCTTCTTCATCGCCGCTGTGGTCACCCCGCCGGACATCGTGTCCCAGTGCATGGTGGCTGGCCCCATGGTGCTGCTGTACTTTGTCAGCATCTTCCTGAGCGGCATCTTCTATAAGCCGCGCGATACGGACGAGGATGACGAGGACGAGGAAGAAGAGGAGAGCGAGGACTGATCCCGCTTCCGTTCCGGTTTTCATCAACTGAATCAAACGCCGCTGCACAGCCGTGCAGCGGCGTTTCTTGTTGGTACGCAGTCTCCCTGCTGCGCAAAACAAAAACTGCCGCACGGCAATGTGCAGCAGTTTTCGAGAAAATGAGGGAGAAACGCAGGTTCAGGAATTATTACTTGCCCAGATGCCAGATGTCGCGGTCGTACTCGGCAATGGTGCGGTCAGAGGAGAACATGCCCGCCTTGGCAATGTTCACAAGGCACTTGCGCCGCCAGCCCATGGGGTCGCAGGCGTAATCGCTGAGGGCCTGTCCCTTGCGCACAACATAGGCGTTGAAGTCCGGCAAGGTCTGGAACCAGTCCTTGTGGATCAGCTCATCATGCAGGCGGGTCAGGTTTTCGGCATGACCGGCGGCCAGCATCTCCGGCCCAGTCAGGAAGCTGATGGCGCGGCGGATGTTGGCATCGCCCTCCACCCACTGGGCGGGGTCGTAGTCGCCCACGGCGTAGCGGTGGATGACCTGATCGGAGGTCTGGCCGAAGATATAGATGTTCTCCTCGCCCACCTGCTGGCTGATCTCCACGTTGGCGCCGTCCATGGTGCCCAGCGTCAGCGCACCGTTCAGCATAAACTTCATGTTGCCGGTGCCGGAGGCCTCCTTGGAGGCAAGGCTGATCTGCTCAGAAAGATCGCAGGCCGGAATGAGCTTTTCGGCGGCGGTGACGTTGTAGTTCTCCACGAACACCACCTGCAGCCACTTGGACACCTCCGGGTCTGCGGCAATGACCTTGGAGAGGGTCAGCAGTGCATGGATGATGTCTTTTGCAATGGTATAGGCGGGCGCGGCTTTTGCACCGAAGATGCTCACCAGCGGAGCGGCGGGCAGGTGCCCGGCCTTGATCTCGTAATACTGATGGATGAGGTACAGCAGGTTGAGCTGCTGGCGCTTATACTCGTGCAGGCGCTTGGACTGGATATCGAACACTGCATCGGTGTTCACGCTCACCTTCTGGGTGTGCAGCAGCCAGTCTGCCAGCGCTTCCTTGTTGGCCTTTTTCACGGCGGTCAGTTCGTTCAGCACCGTTTCGTCCTCGGCAAAGGCCAGCAGCTTTTCCAGCTCGGCGGCGTCCTTGCGGAAGCCGGAGCCGATGTGCTTTTCCAGCGTGGCGGTCAGGCGCGGGTCGCATTCCAGCAGCCAGCGGCGGAAGGTGATGCCGTTGGTCTTGTTGTTGAACTTTTCCGGGTACAGCTCGTAGAAGCCGTGCAGCTCGGAGTTTTTCAAGATCTCGGTGTGCAGCGCTGCCACGCCGTTGGTGGAGTGGGTAAAGTGGATGTCCATATGTGCCATGTGCACCCGGTCGTCCTTGTCGATGATGGCAAGGCTCTCGTCCTCGGTGCGGGTGCGTGCCAGCGCATCCAGCTTTTCGATGATGGGCATCAGCTGCGGCACCACGGCATCCAGATAGGTACGGGGCCACTTTTCCAGCGCTTCGGCCAGAATGGTGTGGTTGGTGTAGGCGCAGGTCTTGGTAACGATCTCCACGGCCTCCTCAAATTCGATGCCGCGCTCCCCCAGCAGGCGGATGAGCTCCGGGATGACCATGCTGGGGTGGGTGTCGTTGATCTGGATGGCAGCGTAGTCTGCCAGATCATGGAAGTTGCAGCCCCGGGCAGCGCACTCGGCCAGAATGAGCTGCGCACCGGCAGAGACCATCAAATACTGCTGGTACACCCGCAGACGGCGGCCCGCCTCGTCGGAGTCGTCCGGGTAGAGGAAGAGGGTCAGGTTCTTGTCGATGGCGGTCTTGTCGAACGCGATGCCGTCATGGACGATGCTCTCGTCGATGGTATCCAGGTCGAACAGGTTCAGGGTGTTGGTGCGTCCCTCGTAGCCGGTGACCGCCAGCTTGTACAGCCGGGCGGTGTACTCCTTGCCCGCCAGTTCCACCGGGTAGGTGGTGTCGGTCTTTTCCGCCCAGCTGTGGGCAGTCAGCCACGGGTCGGGCTTTTCGTTCTGCACGCCGTCCTCAAAGGACTGATGGAACAGGCCGAAGTGATACCGCAGGCCCACGCCGTCGCCGGGCAGGTTCAGCGTTGCCAGAGAGTCGAGGAAGCAGGCAGCCAGACGCCCCAAGCCGCCGTTGCCCAGAGAAGGCTCCGGCTCTACCTCTTCAATGTCGGAAAGGCGCTTTCCGGCAGCAGCCAGCGCAGACCGGGCTTCGTCGTACAGCCCCAGATTGATGAGGTTGTTGGACAGCAGCTTGCCAATGAGGAATTCAGCGCTGATATAGTACAGCTTGCGCCCGGTGACCGGCTGCACGCGGTCGGCGCTTTTCTGCCGCACAAGTTCCAGCAGTGCCAGATACAACTCCTGGTCGGTGCAGTCCGCCAGCAGCTTGCCGGTGATACTCTGTAACGTTTCGGTAAAGCTCATAAAAGCATCCTCCTTTGTTAGGGTGTATCTGAAAAGTCGAAAATTCAGTCTATTTCTACAAACACAGCTGGATTTTGCGTTAAACAGCCTTGAAATCCACAAAGGATTCCTGCGGCTATTTGCCTTAAATCCCGCTTGCGTTTGCGAAATATTCGTCATTTTCTTTGTTTTCAGCTGCACCTTACGGAAAACAGGTTTGACATCTGTACTTCAAGATATACCACATAGAACCTTCAAAATCTTGCCTAAATAGTGCAAACTATGGTACAATCCTATCATCGGGAGGTGAGACGATGCAAAATCAGGCTTCTTTGCAGGAGACAAAACACCACGGTGCCGTGCGGTTTCCGTTCAATCTGTACCCCTGCACCATTCCGGGGGATTTTCAGCAGGTAGCACTCCACTGGCATGAGAGCATGGAGCTGGTCTTTGTCAAGCAGGGCATGGGGCTGGTACAGGTGGGCGCTGTGACCTACCCGGCTTACCGGGGGGATATCTTTCTTTTTGCCCCGGGCACGCTCCACGCGCTGCGGCAGGCTGAGGGACAGCGCATGGAATATGAAAATATCATCTTTGAGCCGGAGCTGCTGGGCGGCGCGGAGGATCTTTGCGCCGAGAAATATCTGCTGCCGCTGCAAAGCGGGCGGTTGTCGCTGCCGGTGCGCTTGACCCCGAACGATTTATGCTATCTGCAAGCCGCCGCCTGCCTGCGGGAGCTGGAAGATGCCAACCGCGCCAAGCGCCCCGGCTATGAGCTGCTGGTAAAAGGGGCTCTGCTGCGCTTCCTTGCCCTGCTCATTGCGCAGGGCAGGCAGTGTCTCCCCACCGAAACTGCCGACACCCAGCGTCTAAAAAACGTGCTGCAATGGCTTTCCGCCCATTATGCCGAGCCGCTCCGGGTAGCCGATGCCGCCGGGGTCTGCTCCTTCAGCGCCAGCCATTTTATGCGCTGGTTCCGGCAGATGACCGGGCAGAGCTTTATCGCCTTTCTGAACGAGTACCGGCTGAACACCGCCGCCGAGGCGCTGCAAACCACGGACGAGACCGTGCTGACCATCGCGACCCGGTGCGGGTTCGAAAACCTTTCCTATTTTAACCGGGCGTTCAAGGCGCATTTTGGCATGACCCCGCGGGACTACCGAAAAAAATAGGCAAAGCGCTTGACAGCTGCGGCTGTATGGCGTATGATGTGGGCAGAAGAGCCGCTTTCGGGCGGCTTTTCCCGAACTGAAAAGTTAGCATATTCTAACTATTATTTTATAAGATATTCCTGAAGGAAGGTATAATCATGATCCAGACGACCGTAGAAGTAGGCGGCATGGCGTGTTCCATGTGCGAAGCCCATATCAATGACACCGTGCGCAATGCGTTCCCTGTGGATAAAGTCTCGTCCTCTCATGCGAAGGGCAAGACCGTGATCCTTTCCAAGGAGCCGCTGGACGAAAACGCGCTCCGTGCCGCCATTGAAGCCACCGGATACCATGTGGGCGAGATCCACAGCGCACCGTACGAAAAGAAGGGCCTGTTCTCCTTTTTCAAAAAGTGAGCTCTGTCCCCCGCCGCTGCACGCCGACTGCCGTATTCAGCCGTATCGACAAAAATAAGGCGCAATATTGTTGCAACTTTACAAAATGCAATTTCTCCTGAAGGAAAAGTTGTTGCACTTTTCAGATTGAAAGAAACCGTAAAAA
>ERZ1026860.1415-NODE-1415-length-12242-cov-6.121277_pt1 | contig 12242 bp, 8 predicted proteins | sample MGYA00380160_ERZ1026860 | MGnify/ENA primary metagenome ERZ1026860 (study PRJEB33269, sample SAMEA4719796) | human gut metagenome | biome: human-associated habitat; feature: organic feature; material: feces | place: Cameroon | collected 2013-10 ... | reverse complement strand
ACTATAAATATACCCTTATGCGACATTATATGCAATTATAACACATTTTTCAGCATATTGGTATAAAAATACAAAAATAAGGGTATTTATTGTATGCATAATGGTATGTTATAATTTGACTATCAGGAAAATGAGCAAATAAAACAGAAAAGGAGTGAAAAAATATGGCAAAAAGAAAGATTTGTCAGGCTATGGCGGTTGTGCTGGCACTCGGAATGTGCACGACAGGGCTGACCGGATGTGGAAATGAAAAGCGGGCGGACGGAAAAACTGAGATTGAGGTGGTTTCTTATAAGCCGGAGGCTGTTAAGGCTTTCGAGAAGATTGAGAAGCAATTTAATGAGACTCACGATGATATTCATCTGACTATCTCATCTCCGAATGAGGCTATGACTATTTTAAAGACACGCTTTATCCGTGAGGATTATCCGGACATCATCGCAATCGGTGGAGATATCAATTATTCAAATTTTCTGGATGCGGATTTGTTTGAGGATATCTCAGATCTGGATGCAGTGGACACTGTAAAAGAGGCATATCTGGATATGGACAAGGAGCTTGAGTTCATTCCAAAGGACGGCACCTATGCACTTCCTTACGTGGCAAACGCAGCTGGAGTGCTTTACAACAAGGATATGTTTGCGGAAAACGGCTGGAAGGTACCTACAACCTGGAGCGAGTTTACAGCACTGTGCGATGAGATAAAGGAAAGCGGAACACTTCCTTTGTATCTGGGATTTAAGGATACATGGACCTGTCTGGCACCGTGGAATGCCCTTGCAGTAGGTCTTTGTGATTCAGACACCTGCAATCAGGTAAATATGGGAAATACGACATTTGAGGAGGCATATTCTCCGGTTGCCGACAAGGTACGCACGTTGCTTGATTATGCAGAGGACAATCCATATGCTTACAGCTACAATGACGCATGTACAGCCTTTGCCAGAGGCGAAGCTGCCATGTACACGATAGGAAGCTATGCTATTCCTCAGATTAAGTCGGTTAATCCTGATATGAATATCGGTTCATTTACTTTCCCGGCAAATGATAATGAGGCTGACAATGTGTTAAATTCAGGAATAGATTTACAGTTTTCAGTTATGAAGGCCTGCAAAAATAAGGAAGCAGCATACGAGGTGCTTGAATATCTGTACAGCGATGAGACAATTCAGACATATCTGGATGACCAGGGCGGAATTGCCTGCAAGGATGGAGATTTCGCAATACCGGATACACTGGAGGATATGCAGGAGTATATAAAGGACAACCGTATGTCGGATTATCAGGATCACCATTATCCAAGTGAGATGAGCGTGGACGCCATGATTCAGACATATCTGCTTGACACAGGCGACAATGCAAAGGAGAAGTTCTTAAAGAAATTTGATTCAGACTGGGAGCGTTACAACAGAGATCTGATTCGTGAAGTACAGGATTACCAGAAAGAACAGGAGGATGCAAAATGAAAAAGAAAATGTCAAATAGGGACAAGACATTCTGGGCAGTTGTGATACCTGTTGTGGTTTTATTTTTCGCATTCAACACACTGCCGATGATAAAGGGTGTGATTTACAGCTTTACAAACTACAAGGGCTACGGCTCATATGATTATGTCGGACTTAGAAACTATACAGACCTGTTTACCGACGCCAGAGTCGGAAAGAGCTATCTGTTTACCTTTAAATATGCGATTGCAGGAACTGTACTTGTAAATGTATTAAGCCTTGTGATGGCAGTTGCACTAAACAGCAATATCCGCGGCAAGAGTGCATTAAGAGGTATTTATTTCGTACCGAATATCCTTGGCGGACTGGTTATTGGTTACATTTTCAGCTTTATTTTTACATATATTCTGCCGGCAGTAGGAAATACCTTCAACATCGGTTTCTTACAAAACAGTATTCTGGCGAGTGAAAAATATGCATGGATTGGTGTGCTGATTGTCGGGGTATGGCAGGCGGTTGCCATGAATACCATCATTTATATATCCGGACTGCAGACAGTGCCTGAGGATGTTTACGAAGCCAGCATGCTCGACGGAGCAAGCAAATGGAAGCAGTTCTGGAAGGTTACATTTCCACTCGTTATGCCATTTGTTACAATCAATCTGGTGCTCAGCACAAAGAACTTCCTCATGGTATTTGACCAGATTATGTCATTGACAAAGGGCGGCCCGGCGCAGAGCACTGAGTCAATCTCATACCTGATTTACAGAAATGGTATGGATGGAGGACAGTTTGGCTTCCAAAGTGCAAACGCAGTAATTTTCTTTGTTGTAATTGTGGCTATTTCACTATTCCAGATGGGCGTTATGAATAAGAAGGAGGAGCAGTTATAATGAAAAAACAAAAATCAAACTGGGTACTTACCATCGTTTTAATATTGGGAACCTTAACCGTATTTTTCCCGCTGTATATGGCTGTTATCATTGCCTTCAAGAAACCGAGTGAGATGACAAATGATGTCGCAGGAGCTCTTTCATTCCCTTCAAAGTGGAGCTTTTCAAACTTCACAGAGGCTATGAAGGTGACTGATTTCTGGCATTCTCTTGGAAACAGCTTACTTATCACTATTGTGACCATTGTTCTCGCAATCCTTATCCATTCGATTGCAGGATATGTTATCGGACGAGGCATGGCAAGGAAAAAGAGCTTCCGTTTCATATATCTTTACATTGTAAGCGGTATGTTTGTGCCATTCTCAATTCTCATGATGCCTCTTGTAAAGCAGACTGCGCAGATGGGACTTGGAAACAGGGCAGGAGTTATCCTTTTATATCTTGTATTTTACATGCCAATGAATGTATTATTATATAGTGGATACCTGAAAAATATCCCTATGGCACTTGAGGAGGCGGCAGACATCGATGGCGCAAGCACATGGACAACATACTGGAGAGTTGTATTTCCTATGATGAAGCCTATGCATGCGACAGTAGCCATCCTGACAGCACTCGGTACCTGGAATGATGTCATGACACCGCTTGTCATCATGTCAGGAACAGGACAGAATACACTGCCGTTGGCACAGCTGAATTTCCAGACACAGTTTGGAACCAACTACAATCTGGCATTTGCATCATATATTCTGGCTTTGATACCGATACTTATATTCTATATAATCTGCCAGAAGCAGATATTAAACGGTGTTGCAAACGGTGCAATCAAGGGATAATTTTTAAACACTATTTTAACAATAATATGGGGTGATTTTATGGCAATTATATTTAATCCAAACAAGAAAATTTTTACTTTACAGACAGCTCACACCACATATCAGATGCAGGTGGACAGACTAGGCTATCTGCTGCATCTGTACTACGGAGCCAAAAGCACAGGCGATATGGACTATGTGCTGACATACGCTGACAGAGGCTTTTCAGGCAATCCTTACGCAGCAGGCATGAACCGTACATATTCGCTTGATACACTGCCACAGGAGTATCCGACACTTGGCACAGGCGATTTCAGAAATATTGCGCTTGATATTAAAAACGAACAGGGTACTGAGAGTGTTGAGCTTCTTTATAAGAGTCATGAAATCAGAGATGGAAAATACGCTCTAAAGGGACTTCCGGCAGTGTGGGCATCTGATGACGAGGCACAGACGCTTGAAATCGTTCTTGGCGATGACATCGCAGGAATTGAGGTGCATCTGCTCTATGGTGTGCTTGAGGCATGTGATGTCATCACAAGAAGCGTGCTCATTAAAAATACAGGCAGTGGGAATATTACAATTGAAAAGGCTCATGCTGCCTGCCTAGATATGGTTTACGGAGATTATGATGTGATCAGATTCTACGGTAAGCATGCCATGGAGCGAAATCTTGAGCGCACACGCTTAGGACACGGCACACTTTCATTCGGAAGCCGCAGAGGAACCTCAAGCCACCAGTACAATCCAGCGGTTATTCTCGCACAGCGCGATACTACAGAAAATGCAGGAGACTGCTATGGTATGCTTTTTGTATACAGTGGCAACTTCTCATGTGAGGCAGAAAAGGATCAGATTAACCAGACACGCCTTTTAATGGGGCTTTCCGATGAGCTGTTTTCATATCCGCTTGCGGCAGGAGAGACCTTTACAGTGCCTGAGGTGATTATGTCATACTCGGCAGACGGTTTCTCACAGCTTTCACATCAGTACCACACCTGCATCAGTGAGCATGTGTGCAGGAGCAGATTTGCACATGAGGTAAGACCGGTGCTCATCAATAGCTGGGAGGCTGCTTACTTTGACTTTACCGGTGATACGATAGTAGACCTCGCAAAGGAGGCCGCATCACTGGGCATAGATATGGTGGTCATGGATGACGGCTGGTTTGGAAAGAGAGATGATGATAATTCATCACTCGGCGACTGGTTTGTGAATGAGAAAAAGCTTGGCGGAACGCTTTCTGAGCTCATCGGCAGAGTGCATGCACAGGGAGTGAAATTTGGAATATGGATTGAGCCTGAGATGGTGAATGAGGACAGTAATCTGTACAGAGAGCATCCTGACTGGGCTATCCAGATTCCGGGAAAGCTTCCTGTACGCTCAAGAAACCAGCTTCTTTTAGACTTTTCGAGAAAAGAAGTCAGGGACAATATTTTCGATCAGATCTGCGCAGTGTTTGACCAGGGAAAAATCGACTACGTGAAGTGGGATATGAACAGAAGCATGGCTGATGTGTATGCAGGAAATCTTTCATACGACTATGTGCTTGGAGTGTATGACTTTATGGAGCGTCTGGTGACAAGATATCCGGATATACTTCTTGAGGGCTGCAGTGGCGGCGGTGGACGATTTGATGCAGGCATGCTCTACTACAGTCCACAGATATGGTGCAGTGACAATACAGATGCCATAAACCGTACAAGAATACAGTATGGCACATCATTCTTCTATCCGGTATCATCCATGGGAGCGCACGTATCGGCAGTGCCAAATCATCAGACCGGCAGAGTGACAAGCCTTAAAACAAGGGGCATCACAGCCATGGCAGGAACCTTTGGCTATGAGCTGAATCCGGCTCTTCTGTCAGATGAGGAAAAGGAAGAAATCAGAGAGCAGATAAAGACCTTTAAGAAGTATGAGATGCTCATAAATGAGGGCACCTACTGGCGCCTTACAAGCCCATTTGAGGATGAGGTAGCAGCATGGATGTCTGTTTCAAGGGCAAAGGACAGAGCACTTGTGAGCGTGGTTCGTCTATATGCGGAGGCCAATGCGGCTGCATGCTATGTGAAGCTTAAGGGCTTGGAGCCTGATGCAGTATATATTGAGGAAAATACAGGCATGCAGTATACGGGTGCAGCACTGATGAATGCAGGAATACCGCTTCCGTTTGCCACAAAGGAGTATGAGGCATACCAGTTTTCATTTATCAGGCTTGATGAGGCAAGGAAGCTGTATGATGAGATAAAGAAGGTGTGCGATACTACAGATAATGCCTCTGATAACCGTCTTGTAATAAGCGTCTACGGCGGTTCAGGCTCAGGAAAGACAACGATTGCAACAGCTCTGCAGCAGTATTTTCTTAACGATAATACAGCCTGCTATGTGCTGACGGGAGATAATTATCCACACCGTATCCCGATGAGAAATGACGAGGAGCGCCTTAATGTGTATAACGAGTCCGGCGAGGAGGGCTTACGTGGATATCTTGGAACACCAAAGGAGATTGACTTTGACAGGATTAACAAGGAGCTTTCAGAGTTTAAGGCAGGAAAAGATATAATTGAGATAAAGCATATGGGCCGCGAGGATGGTGATATCTCATATGACGAAACTGATTTTACAGGAATTAAGGTGCTTATCTTAGAGTGGACCCACGGAGGCAGCGAATACCTTAAGGGCGTTGACATACCTGTATTTCTGGAGAGCTCGCCTGAGGAGACTAAGGCACGCCGCATTAAGAGAGGACGTGACGAAAACGCCGCAAGCCCTTTCATATGCCGCGTGGTAGAATTGGAGCAGGAAAAGCTTGATTTACAGGGTAAAAATGCGCGTATCGTAGTTGGAAAGGATGGCAAAGTCTATGAACAATAAACCTATGCTTAATGCATATCCTGACAGTCTGGGCGGTAAGCTTTCCGATATCGTAGCGATGCTCAAAAAGAAGGACATGCAGGACATATTTTCATCATTTTATATCCTGCCAAGCCTGTATCATTCGGATTTGGACCGCGGATTTTCGGTCGTGGACTACAATCTGAATGAGGAGCTTGCGACAATAGAGGATTTATCGCAATTGAAGGAGCTGGGGATTGACTTAAAGCTTGATTTTATTTTAAACCATGCTTCAGCACAGTCACCACAGTTCAAGGATCTTGTGGAAAAGGGCGATGAGTCGGAGTACCGCGACTTTTTCATAGACTGGAACAAATTCTGGGAAGGTCATGGAGTCATGACAGACGAGGGCTACATACAGCCTGATGAGTCATGCTTAAAGCAGATGTTTTTCAGAAAGCCGGGGCTTCCGATTCTCATGGTTGAGTTTCCGGATGGACGAAGAGTGCCATACTGGAACACATTTTATCAGGAGGTGCATGGCAGAGAGTATCTGGGACAGATGGATTTAAATATAAATTCTGAAAAGGTGTGGGATTTCTATCGTGAAACACTGGAAAAAATAGCATCCTACGGTGCGGATATCGTGAGACTCGATGCATTTGCCTATGCGCCTAAGGCACCGGGGAAAAAGAATTTCCTGAATGACCCTGAGACATGGGAATTTCTACAGCAGATTCACGAGCTTGCAGCACCGCTTGGACTGACTCTGTTGCCTGAAATACATGCGGCATATGAGGAAAAAATATATAAAACTCTTGCAGATAAGGGCTATGCCACATATGATTTCTTTTTACCGGGACTCATAATTGATGCGATTGAGAACAGGAGAGCAGATTATCTGGCAAAATGGGCGCGTGAGATTGTGGAAGATAAAATCGCAACAGTCAACATGCTCGGCTGCCATGACGGCATACCTCTTCTGGATTTAAAGGGTCTGCTCCCGGAGGACGATATACGCTCGCTTATAGACCTGATTGTATCTCGTGGCGGCATGGTCAAAAATCTTCACGGACAGAAGAATATATATTATCAGGTCAATGCCACATATTACAGTGCGCTTGGTGAGTCTGACAGCAAAATGCTTCTGGCCCGTGCCATTCAGATGTTCATGCCGGGAAAGCCACAGGTATGGTATCTGGACCTCTTTGCAGGCAAAAATGACCATGAGGCAGTAAGACGAGCAGGAGAATCAGGACATAAGGAAATCAACAGGACAAACCTCAGTGCTTCCGATATTGAGGAGGCGCTAAAAAAGGATGTTGTTGCAAAGCAGCTTGAGCTGCTTCGCATGAGAAACACCCATAAGGCGTTTGAGAAGGGAGCTGTCATCACAGTAGCAGGAGAAGGACCAAAGCTCTCAATCCGCTATGATAACGGTGAAGCGTATGCGCTTCTTACGGTGGATTTTGAAGCCGGAGCATATGAGATAGAGCTGAGCTGATTTGTGTATTACTTATATGAAGCAGTTAGAATATATTTATCATAAAAGATGCGATATCAAAAAGGAACCGGATTTTCCGGTTCCTTTTTTGCTGCGTAGAATTATTAACATTCCAGTATTTATCAGCTGTTAAGTATGTGTAAACGATTTCATGAATTAGCTTTGAAAACCTGTACTTCTGGTGTTTATATTGCACTCAAGCAAACGAGCTACAGCCGTTGCTGGAAGAAGCAAAAGAAGTGGATGGCTCATAGAGGATAATAAAGAAAGAGAGGTTCATGATGTTAAATGTCATGGACCCCTCTTTCTTTAGGGGAAAATTATAAATGTTTCAAATAATTTTCTACATTCTGATACTCAACGCCATTTTCCATGACGGAATCTTCACCACGATAGAGCACACATCGCTTGGTAATCTGGCCAAATCTCTGACTTGTTTGATTCAGTTTCTCTTCGTCAACTAAGAAGCGGGCTTGCATTGGAACAATTTTCGAGCTGTGTTTTATTTCGTAGCATTCACATGTATTGAGTTTAGCATCGTAAATTACCATATCGTATTCGCCGACAGCAAATTGCAATTTGAAAACACGTTGATGCCTTTTAGCCGATTTGAATGTTTCTAAAAGTACGATGTCTTCCATCATACGACCACGCACTTCTTCCAAAATACGTTCAGAAACTAACATTTTTTCGTGCTCGCTCAATGTAGAGAATAATTCATCTTTTGTCAAAGAATGAACCAATGCCTGTGCCTGGCAATAACGCATGCCTGGTTGCGTGAATAAAATATTCTCTAGTGGTTCGGCACTTGGAATTACCGTTTCTCGTGGAACGTCAACAATCAGGTCAAGTGCTTTCAAATATTCTTTGATTTCCTCTATGTGAGCATTTGTAATACCAATAGATTGTTCTTCTTTATTGTGAATCTCCAACATATCCATTAATCGTTTGGTTACTGCTTCTGTATCGATTTTATCCAAAATATCTGTACGCTGTTTGGGATTACGATCTCTTCGCAAAACATCAGCAGCTGAACCCAAATCATGAGATTTGAATTTGTCGGTCAGAATACGAATAAGGAAACGATGATTCATATCCTCAATGATTCGATTGATAGCACCTGTTAGTTCACCTGCCTCATAGAGTGATTGGAGATGACGGAAATATCCTCCGTCTTGACAACAACTCAGGGAGTGCTGGATATTTTTACAGATTGCGGTATCGATATAACGCCGTGTGGATTCGTCATCACGGAACGAAGCATCCTCTGAAATAACGTCTTTATCATCAAAATCCAGTTCTCCTGCACGAAGTGTGCCGCCATAGCGAATATACTCGTCAATACTGTCGATACCGAGTAAACGACTATGTTCACGGAATGGAATAAAGGTAGTGTGAATCGTAACAGCTCGATCATAAAGTTCCTGATGAAGCGCAAACCAAAAGCCAAGAGAATCTGTTCCGGATAAAACAATTTTCATACCTTGTGCAGCGTAGATATCAGAGAATAGTGCTGCTGAATCAATAAAGTCGGGCATTAGGGTTACTTCGTCAATAAAAACATATTCATATCCCAGATCAAGGAGTTTGCCCAAATCACGATTCATCGCTGCCATGGTATCGCTCCCTTTTGCTTTGATGTATGCTGATTTTGCGGACTGTGATGGAGTCATTCCTAAAACAGCCTGACGCAGCATTGTTGTCTTTCCTGTTCGTCGCAGACCAAATACCAAGCATACACGATCTGTTTCCTCACTGTTTAAATATGCCTGTAACTGTCTGAAACAATCACGTTTTCCCCAGTTTTTTACACCTTTTGTCAGTGCCAGAAGACGTTCTCCGATAATGACAGAAGTTTCAAAATCTGTAGATTTAGATGGATCAATAGAACTGTGTTGTTTCAGTTCTTTCAATTCTTCTTGAAGCTGTTTGCGCCTTTCAACACCTGCAAAAATTTCTTCGCGTTCGTTCTTTTTAATGTACTTGCTTTTGCTTTTTCCATTCTCTGTCCATTGCAGATAAGGCTGCTCTTTGCCGTAAATTTTCTTCATGTTGATAGAACCTTGTGGTAAGGCTGCTATCTCGTTTTCTAATTCATAAATTCGTTTGTAGATATCCATAATATCACCCCGTTTCTTACAATCTATTATAACCCATTTTGAGTGAAACATCAATGGGTTATAATGGGTTATAACGTCAAAAAATGTGGAAGTGAAACGACTACTTTTTTGTCGTGAACAAAAGATTGTGAAATCAAGATGGATAAAGTATAATAATCATAAGTTATTTTTCTGGGAACTATGCGTATTGTTGTAAAAAACAACGGCATTGTAGTATAGTTAAAATGTATTGATAAGCCGGAAGAGCTGCTGCAGATATAAGAGGTAACAATATGGAATACGAGCACATAACCCACTCCTTTGAGCCTGTTTATGACGAAAACAGCCGGATCCTCATCCTCGGCACGCTTCCATCCGTAAAATCCAGGGAAAACAATTTCTATTACGGACACAAGCAAAACCGTTTCTGGAAGCTGCTTGCGTATCTATTGGATGAGCCGGTGCCACAGACGATAGATGAGAAAAAATATATGCTGCTTAAAAATCATATAGCCATATGGGATGTGATACAAAGCTGTGACATCAGGGGGTCAAGCGACAGCAGCATCAAAAACGTCAAACCGACAGATATAAGGAAAATTCTTGCCACAGCCGATATAAAGCAGGTCATTGCAAACGGAAATAAAGCAGGGGCACTTTATAAGAAATATCAGCTTCCGCTGACAGGCATGGAGGCAGTCACGCTGCCGTCCACAAGCCCTGCAAATGCGGCATGGACCTTTGAAAAACTGTGCGCAGCATGGGGAGATATCATAAAAGTGTAAAGGGGTTAACGGGCAGAATCAAAACCAGATGAAAAGGAAATGATGATTTGGATGTATGGAATAGTTCTTTTTTACAACATTATACTCTCGTTGCAGTAGAGGAAAATTTGCTCGTTGGATTTGGCGATATAGATAAAACTGGCTATCTTGATAGGCTGTATGTTCATAAAACATGCTTATTCTACTTCTAAGGGGTGTTAAAATGTTAGATTATCAGTTAGTATCATCTTAAAGGAGGGATACTATGGATCTCATAAAAACAGGAAAATATATTGCTGACAAGAGAAAATCGTTAGGATTAACCCAAAAACAAGTTGCGGAGAAACTTGGGATGAGTGACAAATCTGTTTCAAAATGGGAACGAGGGATATGTTTGCCGGATGTATCTGTTTATATTACGTTATGCGATATGTTGGGAATCAGCATAAATGAGTTTTTTGCAGGAGAAGATATTAGGGAAGAAAATTATATACAAAAATCAGAAGACAATTTAATTCGAATTGCCAAGGATAGTAAATATAAGATAAAAAATCTAAAACGATCAATAATAGGACTAGCACTCATTGTATTGATTACATCATTTTCACTTGGGATGATTCTTGTTCAAAAATGTAGTTACCCAAAGAATTATATTACAGCGGTAGACAAAGAAGGGACAGAGATGAAAACCGCAGAGTTATTATCTGGAGTGGATGGTGCCTTTTTATTCGATTATCACACAAATGAGAAGTTTCAGTCATTGACCATATTTATATCAGAGTATCATTTTGGAAAATTGGCAGCAAAAAATAAAATTGCAGAGTTATCTTACGAAGAGGTTGAATCTCCGACGGAAGGTAAGATTGTACTTGTACCGGATTTTGAGGAATTTGAGGTGAAGCTTATAGTTGCAGACACGTCGACCAAATATTCTACGACGATTCCTATTCTGGAAAAAGTAGAAGGAAGAGAATATTACGGAAGATCCGCAACACAAATTGAAGGAAAAGTTTCGATTCAAAAAAATTCAGAGCAAGGGTTGGCAGCATTTATTTATGGAAAAGATGGTCTGAGCACAACGCCTATTCAAAATATTGAACAAGGAGAAATTGACCAACAAAATGATTACATATACTTTATATCGTTTCAATTCTCAGAATAGTATTGTATTAGTTTAGTCAATAAAACATAAATTGGTAATTTGAGCCGCCAAAGTACAGGCGGCTCTATTTTTGACTAAAAGGAAGAGTAAAACGATAGACGCAAAATGTTTGTGCTTCCCAATAGATGAGAGTATAATGGAATTATAAAGGGAACTGATAGACAGATTTGAATTTGGAGGGATAATGAATTGTCAATAGAATATAAGAGATTGACTGAAAATGAACTGGATATTTTTATTGAAATGAGAATAAATCAATTAAGAGAAGAAGGCGCAAAAGAAGATATTGATTTAAAACCTGCCTTAAAAGATTATTATAGTCGTCATATGACAGAAGGTACATTCGTATCTTGGATAGCTGTTGACGGCAACAAGATAATCGGAACAAGCGGTATGTCATTTGTTGAAAAGCCCCCATATTTCAGTTGCCCAAGCGGAAAAATTGGACTGTTATCAAGTATGTTTACTGAACCTGATTACAGACGGATGGGAATTGCAAAAGAGCTTCTGCACAGAGTTATAGAGGAAGCAAGAAAATATGGCTGTGGTTCAATACAGATTACTGCTTCTGATATGGGGGTAAAATTATATAAAGCGTATGGATTTGTTCATAATGGAAACTTTATGCAATACAAATTATAAAGTCAAATTCCAGTAATACTGAGAGATTATAAAAGAGCGGAAGCTTTGAATTTTTTTGTTTTTCATAATAGTATCATTAT
>ERZ1026860.1408-NODE-1408-length-12289-cov-8.034739_pt1 | contig 12289 bp, 10 predicted proteins | sample MGYA00380160_ERZ1026860 | MGnify/ENA primary metagenome ERZ1026860 (study PRJEB33269, sample SAMEA4719796) | human gut metagenome | biome: human-associated habitat; feature: organic feature; material: feces | place: Cameroon | collected 2013-10 ... | reverse complement strand
AGCTTCTACCTGTCCATTGGTCATCCCATCGCCGCCGTGTGCATCCGCACCTCCACCGAGCGCCCCGAGGCGCTGGAAGCCGGTGACTTTATCCTGGCTGGCATTACTACTCGTGAGCTTCTCAACGCTACCGATATGGCGATTGAAATGAAGCAGAAGGGCGTTCTGGGCAAGCCCTGCCCTGACTATGTGGACGAGACTGTGTCCATGAAGGTGGTTCGCATCATTCAGGGGTATGTAAACGTGGTCAATAAGATGGTGTGGAGAAAATGATTAAGTTAACTCTTGGCACTACTTATGAGTATAAGACTTATTGAGGTGAAGTTATGAAGATCATTCAGGTAATGCCAGAGTTTGGCTTGGCTGGTGCAGAGGTTATGGCGGAGAATTTAGCCTATGGTCTGAAAGCTGAAGGACATGAAGTTCTAATGATTAGCTTTTATTGTATGCATACAGCGATTACAGACCGACTTGAGAAAAATGGAATAAAAATTGAGTATCTTGGAAAAAAGAAAGGTTTTGATTTGTCTATTGTTTTCAAGATGCGAAAGATAATGAAACAGTTTAAGCCTGATGTTGTGCACACACATCGGTATGTTCTGCCATATGCTTTTCTTGCTTCAATTGGATTGAATGTGAAAAGAGTTCATACGGTACATAACATCGCAGAAAAAGAAGTTCCATCAAAACAGCTACCAATGCAAAAGGTACTATTTAAGAAATTTGGAGTAATTCCGGTTGCGATAACGCCTATTACTCAAAAAAGTATAGAAACGTATTATGGTCTGAATCAAAAAGAGGTTCCGTTGGTTTATAACGGAATTGATTTGACACAATGTATTGCTAAAAAGAATACACAGATTGTGTCACAAGTGAAGATTCTGCATGTGGGAAGATTTGCGCCGCAAAAAAATCACGAAATGATGGTGGAAGCATTTGCGGATGTTGTGAGAGATTATCCGAATTGTGAACTTGACTTGGTCGGAGACGGTGACTTGGTTAACAATGTGCGGAAGAAAGTTACAGAACTGGGCATACAAGAAAAGGTTCATTTTGTAGGATTACTGGATAAGGTATACGAGAAAATGTCAGAATCTGACATTTTTATTCTTCCAAGTAAGTATGAGGGAATGCCAATTACGTTAATTGAAGCAATGGCAACAGGTCTTCCAATTGTGGCAACAGCAGTCGGAGGCGTGCCTGACATGATTGAAAATGGAAAAAGTGGAATATTGGTTGGAGTATCAAAGGAAGAAATCGCAGATGGAATTATAACATTAATCAAAGATGCACACCTGCGAGAAAATGTTTCACAAGGGGCAAAACACCGAGCAGTACAGTTTTCTTTGGAAAATATGACGAAAGCGTACATTGGCGTATACCAACAATGAGGTTTTAGGCAATGGATAAGAAAGGTAAGCTAACAATACAGTTTGATACGATTAGCGGAATTGTAATGTTGCTAATGACATCATGTGTACTAGTTTTTAATTATACAGATAAAGGCCTGCTAGGTATACCTGGATATTTATGGGTAAATATTCTAATTAGCGGTTTTATTGCGTTGCAAGTATTAATTGCATTGAAGAATAATGGAAAAATACGATGGAGTAAGGTGTATAACTACTCGATTTTCTTTATTCTATTATGCTTTCTCTCGACGTTTTATTCTTTTGCGCCAGATGCTTCTTTTGACAGAACAAGACGAATGATAATTATGGTGTGTCTGTCCATTTGTGTGTTTCAGTATTCATCGATAAACTTCAAAAATCTAACATTTGCACTTAAAGCGTTTTCATGGGCCGGTTTTTTCGGGGCGATTTATTTATTGATGAATTCTAACTTAGGACAGCGGTTAGGAAGCTTAATTGGAGATGCTAATCTTGTTGGTATAACTTTTTCATTCGCTGCATCTATTGCAATTTATATTTTTAAGACAGAACACAAAATTGTATATTTAGTACAGATTATCGTTATTGCATTTACTGTCTTGATGACAGGTTCCAGAACATCAATGGGATTGTTGATTGCTGCAATCATGGGTAATATCTATCTAATAGCATATCAAAAAAAGTGGAAAATGCGATACGTCGTTTTAATTACAATAGGCGTTATCGCGGGATTACTGGGGTTTTTATATGCTTTGATGAATGTGCCGATTTTATATGATGTTTTGGGAATGAGAGTCCTTTCGTTTTACCAGATAACGCATGGACAAGCATCTGTTTATGGAGAAACATCGACACAGTTTCGCGCCTTGTACGCAAGAAGAGGATTTGAGTGGTTCCTTGAAAGTCCGATTTGGGGTAATGGAATTAATGCGTATCCAGCTTACAATGCAACCTTTGCGGATGGTCGTTTCTGTTTTAGTCACTGTGAATATGCTGAAATATTGAGCGGATTGGGTATTCTTGGATTTATTGCATATTTTTTTCCGTACTTTAAACTGGGAGCTTCGGCAATGCAAAGAGGTAAAACATCTAAGAGTAAAGAGTTAAAGGTCCTTTTGCTTACGCTAATTGCCGAATTGCTTTTAGGAAGTATTTTTCTTGTAATGTACTATGAAAAACCAACATGGATTTTGATTGCTTTGATGGCAAGCATAATGGAGATGACTCAAAATGAAGACAGCAGAGAAGAAGAAAGTTTTGGTGGTTGCCAATAATGACCTGGGAATCGGCGGGATTCAGTCGGTTATTATGAGTATCATACGAACACTTTCTGATGAATTTCAATTTGATGTTGTTGTCTTTGATCATACACATACGAACTATGAAGAAGAAGTTCTTAGACAGGGTAAAATTTTCACAATACAGAATCGAATAACTGGAAATAACCTTGGAAAAAAGATGGACTATTATATTAGATTTTATAGAAACTATAGAGAACTGAAAAAAATAATAGAGAATAATGGTCCGTATGTAGCAATACATTGCCATAATTTTTACGAAGCGGCGATTGGTCTTTTGGTCGCAAAGCAAGAAAAAATACAAAATAGAATAGTGCATAGCCATAGTGTGCTTTATGTTAATAAGAAAAAAATTGTTCGACGTGCATACCAAGCAGTATATAGAATAATAATGGCACATACGGCTACTGATTTTGTAGCATGTTCAAGGGCTGCTGGAGAGTATTTATATGGTGAAAGAAATGATATAAAAGTTGTTCCGAATGGAATAGATCTGTCTAAGTTTTTAACTTTAGAAAATCAGTGTACGAACCAATGGAGCTTTATTCAGGTTGGCAGATGGGGAGCATTAAAAAACCAGATCTTTACGGTAGAAGTTTTTGCTCATATTTACAGGATTCATCCAGAAGCACAGTTGACTTTTATAGGTGATGGTGACAAGGAGTATTTGTGTAGAATAAAAGAAAAAGTGCAAGAGCTTGGTGTAGAGAAGGCTGTCACCTATTTGCCGGAAGATACTGATGTCTCGAATGAAATGGCTAAAAATAACGTGCTGATGTTTCCCTCCGTATTTGAAGGCCTTGGAATTGTTGCAATTGAAGCGCAGGCAGTTGGAATGAAGTGCTTTGCTTCAACGGGTGTTCCTCAAGAAGTGAACCTTGGGAATGTTTACTTTATTGACCTCGTAGATGGCTCAAAAAAGTGGGCGAATGTAATTTCGGAAGAAATTGAAAAAACAGGATCAAAACGTCACTATGTTAATATGTCAAGTTATGACATGAATAATGTGAAAGAAATTTACCGTGCAATGTACGGAGGATGATAAAAGTGAATCAAAAAATAGGAATGATTACTTTTCATAGAGCAAATAACCTAGGGGCTGCGCTTCAGGCATATGCTTTGTACACATATTTAAATGAAAACATTTGTCCGACAGAAATTATTGATTACTATCCTAATAATGCAATCCCTGCTCGAAATACGCTATTGAGGCGTGCAATGCGAATGGTAAAGAAAACCGTCGGTGGAAAAGAGCAAAAGGATAGATATCAAAGGTTTGAAAAATTTGATGCGTTCATTAATGAATGCAGAATATCAGAGAAAGTATACTATGGCGACAAAGCGATTGAAGCTGATCCACCAAAGTATGATTTGATAATTTCAGGCAGTGATCAGATTCTTAATACAACATTGACAGGAAATTCAATGGCATATTATTTGAATTTTGCGAATACAACATCGAAGATAAGTTATGCATCAAGCTTCGGCAGGTCAGACGTTTCAGAAACGGAAATTGCTTACATAAAGCAATATTTAAAAGATTTCCGCACACTTTCTGCAAGAGAGGAGAGTGCAAAGCAGATAATTGAAAGCTTAACTGAACACCACGTGGAATTGGTGGTTGATCCTGTATTTTTACTTTCAAAGGAAAAATGGTCGAGCATCTCTGAACCCATCAGAGCTGAGAAGTATGTGTTTGTATATGCGATGGAGAATACACCTTGGCTTGTAGAAACAATTGATCAGGTGCGCACGCAGTTTTGTCTTCCAATAAAAATCGTGTTGGGCGGTAGTTTTCAGCTGAATATTGATGGTGAAGTAGATAATTGCTGCGGACCACGTGATTTTTTATCATATATAAAAAATGCGGAATACATCATAACGAATTCGTTTCACGGCTCGGCTTTTTCAATTGTATTTGAAAAGAAGTTTATCTGCGTCGCACACTCAAGCAAGAATACACGGCTTAAGAATTTGATGAAAATCATCGATAGTGAGAATAAGCAGATAAATGACATGCATAAGTATGATGCCGACTGTATTATAGATGGTGCTTCGAGCGGAATGACAAACTTGCGCAGACTGATATGTTCATCCGAAGAGTACTTGAGGGCTGAATGTTGGAGTGTGGAAAAAGGTTAATGAAACATATTGGTGTACTCACAGTTATAAACTGCGACAATAATGGAACAGATATTCAAGCCTATGCTATGCAAAAACTATTTGAACGGCTTGATCCGAATGTTGAGTTGATAGATTACCGAGCTATAAGATGGGAAAAGCAAGTGTCAGGTAGACTACTCTCATTAACAGTGCTGATAAAGCAACCGATTCGTAGCTTTATGCACCGCGCTCACCACTCATTTAGGCAAAATAACTGGCGTGTTTCTTCCATACAATATACTGTGGAGAGTTTGAATGATCTGCCATATGACAAAGTCGTGGTTGGTAGTGACCAGATTTGGAATCTTGACATTACCGAAGGAGACAAGGGATTCTTTTTACCTGACGAGAGAGTTGCCTATAAAAAGTATTCCTATGCCGTTTCATTAGGGAAAAAGGACATAACAGACTGGGAACAAAAGTATGGCATTTCGGGATTCCTCAGAGCGTTTCTCGGCATTTCGGTGCGTGAAAAATCAGGCGTGGAAGCTTTAGGCAAAATCGGCATTGAGGCTCGTCAGGATCTTGATCCGGTGCTTATGGTCGGCAAGGATTGCTGGGAACAAATGGCTGTTTCGCAGGAATTAGACAGGTACATACTCGTGTATTTGGCTCAAGCTAACAGCGAAGCACTGGAGTACGCTGTTAGACTTGCACAGGAACAACAGTGCAAGGTTATCTGGATAACAGACTCGATAAAGAAGCATAAAAACATCATATGCAAGAGATTTGTTGGAGTCGAGCAGTGGATAGGCTATATAAAAAACGCACAGATGGTAATAACTAATTCATATCACGGTTTAGCAATGTCAATTGCGCTAAATACGTGTGTGTGTGTAATGGGACTGCGTGACAAGCCGCAAAGCAGTGCCAGAATGCTGGATTTACTCGACATACTTGATATGCCGTTCGCGATATGGAGAAGCGATAAACAGTTTGCGGATTATTTAGCAGATTGGAATGCTGTTAATACTCGGCTTTCTGCTTTGCGCGACAAATCGATGAAGTACATTCAAGGAGTAATAGGAAACGATGGAGAAGATTAAGAAACTACTGAATAAATGTCCAATGTTATTCAAGTTATTCAAAGCTTTTTATAGAAAAATCGTTTGTCCGATAAGAAGCGGCTTTTTTCCGATGTATTACATATATTGTTTGTTTGTCAAAAAGAAAGAAATCACTGCACTATCGGTGATGGGCTTTAAAAATATCTGTGTTTTCTCCCCGGAATCATGGCGATATGGAAGAGACTATGATAAAGTGTATAGACGATATTATACGGCGGAAAAGGACAATGTCAAGTGCTTCATAAAAATTGCAACTGAAAACGATTCCTCTCTTCAGAACGAAATACTTATTCAAAAGGAATTAATGAAAAAAAGTTTTGACTGGTTACCTGCCTGCGTATCTGCACAAACAGACTTTTATGGAGATGTGTCGCTACTCGCAGTGCACTTTGAGAGTGGATTGAAAAGATTTGAGTTGCCGCTTACAAAGGAAGAATTTAATTCTGTTTGCTCAAAGTATGTTGAAATACTGGATGAATTGAATGAACTGGGATTAGTTCACTCCGATATTCATGCGGGTAATCTGATGATAGATAGTATCGGATCGTTACATCTGATTGATTTTGGAATTTCAAGGTTTATCAAAAAGGACAATGATGTCGACTATCTGGCGAGACCTGGAACATTTTATGAGACGACGGAGTCGGGAAGACGGTATGACGATGCTTATTCTTTTGTGTGTCTAATGCGTAAGCTGGAACTGCCTGATGAGTGGAAAAATGCGTACTATTATAAAGAAATCGAAGCACGCATAGGCAGATGCTGTAATGAAGTGCAATTGAGGAATAAGTAATGAGAACAAAAAAGGCTATTATGAATATGAGCTGGTCACTTGTATATCAGGTGATAGCGATTATCTGCGGACTTATCACGCCAAGACTGATTTTATCCCAATTCGGCTCAGTGTACAACGGTGTAATTGCGTCGGCAACGCAGTTCCTTAATATGGTAAGCATTTTAACATTGGGAATTACAGGTGCTACGCGGGTCCAGCTTTATAAGACATTGTCAAAGCATGATGATCTCGGCACAAGCCGAATAATGAAGGCTACTCAGCAGTATATGCGAAAAGTGGGATATGCCGTTATTGGCTATGCATGCATTCTGAGCATTGCCTATCCATTTATATCAAATAATGATCTGCCATACTTTGAAAATGTTGCGATTGTACTGATTGTTAGCATAGCAACTTTCGCGCAGTATTTTTTTGGGATTTCTAATATGACGTTGCTTGCCGCAGATCAGTCATCATATGTAGTTGATATTATCAATACCATAAAAATAATCGCTAACACTATATGCGTTGCTGTACTTATAAAGTTTGGAGCTTCGATTTTTATCGTTAAACTCGGAAGTTCAATAGTGTTTCTGATTTCTCCGTGGATACTGCACATTTATGTGAATAAGAGATATAAGCTCATATCGAAATGCGATCCAGACACAAGTGGAATTGAGGGGCGTAAAGCGGTCGCTTTCCACTCTATAGCAAATATAATACATGATAATACGGATATTATGGTTTTAACATTCTTCATGGATGCAAAACAAATATCGGTTTATACCGTTTATTATCTCGTTATTGGAAAAATTAAAACTCTGCTACAAGTGTTTACAAGCGGAATGGAAGCTGCCTTTGGAAATATGTGGGTGAAGCATGAGATTGACACACTGAATAAAGTTTTTAAGGCATACGAGCATCTGTTGTTTTCCTTTACGGTTGTTGTGTTTTCTTGTGTTGGAACGCTGATTCTCCCGTTTGTTTCAGAATATACCAGAGGAATTACGGATGTTGTCTACTATCGAGTTGATTTTGCGGTATTGATTACAATTGCAGAAGCCGCATTTTGTATTCGACAGCCATATCTTTTGTTGGTATATGCAACAGGAAACTATGAGGCAACAAAACGAGGCGCTCTGGAAGAGGCAATCATCAACTTGTCGCTTTCAATTATTCTAGTACAGTTTGTTGGAATCAATGGCGTTGTCATAGGCACATTGGTTGCAAATGTTTTTAGAACAGCTCAATACTCGATTTTTGTATCAAATAAAATTCTTAATCGGAGTCCAGTGCTGATTATAAAACATGTTGTGTGGATGCTTGCTTGTATGGGCGTTATTATTCCAATTGTAATGTGTCTTGATGGGTTTGTGTTTGCTTCGGGCTGGATAGGTTGGTTGATTAAAGCAGTTATAACCTTTATTGCTGCGTTGACAATAACAGTTATATTTTCGATGCTTTTTTATCGTGACGATTCAATGTACTTGATAAATAAAGCAAAAAGAGTTTTGCATCATTAACGAAGAGGAAGGGCAAAAAGCTATGAAAATTGCAGTTGCGGGTACTGGTTACGTCGGTCTGTCCATTGCTACATTGCTGTCGCAGCACCATGAGGTCATGGCAATTGATATTATCCCGGAAAAGGTTGACCTCATCAATCAGCGCAAATCGCCCATTCAGGACGAGTATATTGAAAAGTATCTTGCGGAGAAGGACTTGAATCTGACTGCTACTCTTGATGCTGAGGCAGCGTACAAGGATGCAAATTTTGTTGTCATTGCAGCGCCCACCAACTATGATAGCAAGAAGAACTTCTTCGATACATCGGCGGTCGAGGCTGTGATTAAGCTGGTTATTCAGTATAATCCAAACGCTATAATGGTCATCAAGTCTACGATTCCTGTAGGATACACTGCCTCCGTACGGGAGAAGTTTAACACTAAGAACATCATCTTTAGTCCAGAATTCCTGCGTGAATCCAAGGCTCTGTATGATAACCTTTATCCGTCCCGTATCATCGTTGGTACGGACCTGAGTGATGATCGCTTGGTTGAGGCTGCACACAAGTTTGCCGACCTGCTGCAGGAAGGTGCCATTAAGGAGAATATTGACACCCTGTTCATGGGTTTCACCGAGGCCGAGGCGGTAAAGCTGTTCGCAAATACCTATCTCGCCCTTCGCGTGTCCTACTTCAACGAACTGGATACCTATGCTGAGATGAAAGGGCTGAACACTCAGCAGATTATCAAAGGCGTTTGCCTTGACCCGCGTATTGGTGATCAGTACAACAATCCTAGCTTTGGCTACGGTGGTTACTGCCTGCCTAAGGATACCAAGCAACTGTTGGCTAACTATGCCGACGTACCGGAAAATCTCATTGAAGCCATTGTTGAGTCCAATCGCACCCGTAAGGACTTCATTGCAGACCGTGTGCTTCAGATGGCAGGATATTATGGATATGGTGAGGATAACGAGTATGATAAGGCACAGGAGAAGCCTTGTGTGATTGGTGTGTACCGCCTGACTATGAAGTCGAACTCGGACAACTTCCGTCAGTCTTCCATTCAGGGCGTTATGAAACGTATCAAGGCAAAGGGTGCGACTGTTATCATCTACGAGCCTACTCTGGAAAATGGCAGTACTTTCTTTGGCAGTGAAGTGGTGAATGACCTTGAGAAGTTCAAGAAACGTAGTCAGGCCATCATTGCCAACCGCTATGATAGCTGTTTGGATGATGTGAAGGACAAGGTCTATACACGCGATCTGTTCCGCAGAGACTAATACTTATCGCAGCCATGCGTCAGCATGGCTGTGCTGCTCGTATGTGCTGCCTCTCCGTGGCGAGCAGCAGGCAACGAGAGACTCTCTCGGCTAAAAGCATATTTACACATTCGTTTATTCACTCTTTGGATGAGGATACAATTACATAATGGGAAAGTATTTTGGGACAGATGGCTTCCGTGGTGAAGCTGGTATTGATTTGACTGCCGACCACGCCTACAAGGTTGGCCGTTTTTTGGGATGGTACTACAACGCCCTGCGCGAGCGTAATGGCAATAACGAGCCTGCCCGCATTGTGATCGGCAAGGATACCCGCCGCAGCTCTTATATGTTCGAGTACAGTCTGGTCGCTGGTCTGACCGCTTCCGGTGCAGATGCCTACCTGCTGCACGTCACAACCACTCCCTCTGTGGCTTATATTGCCCGTGTGGATGACTTCGATTGCGGCATTATGATCTCTGCCAGCCATAATCCCTACTACGATAACGGCATCAAGCTGATCGACTGCTACGGCGAAAAGATGCCGGAGGAGATCTTGCTGTTAGTCGAGGATTACATTGACGGTAAACTTCACGTCTTTGATAAGGATTGGCCTGAACTGCCCTTTGCGCATCGTGAGCACATTGGCTGCACGGTGGACTATGTGGCAGGCCGTAACCGCTATATGGGCTACCTGATTTCTCTGGGTATCTACTCCTTCAAGGGCGTCAAGGTCGGTCTGGACTGCGCCAACGGTGCAAGCTGGAACATCGCCAAGAGCGTTTTCGATGCTCTCGGCGCAGATACCTATGTCATCAATAACAAGCCGAATGGTCTGAACATCAACAATAACGCCGGCTCTACCCATATCGAGGGCTTGCAGAAGTTCGTGGTAGAGAACGGGTTGGACATTGGCTTTGCCTTTGATGGTGACGCTGACCGCTGCCTGTGTGTGGACGAGAAGGGCAATGTCATCACCGGCGACCATATCCTGTACATCTACGGCTGCTACATGAAGGAGCGCGGCAAGCTGCTGACCAACACTGTGGTCACTACCGTTATGTCCAACTTTGGTCTGTATAAGGCTTTTGATGAACAGGGCATTGGTTACGCTAAGACCGCTGTGGGCGACAAATATGTTTATGAGTACATGGCTAAAAACGGCTGCCGTATCGGCGGCGAGCAGAGCGGGCACATCATCTTTTCTAAGTACGCAAGCACCGGTGATGGTATCCTGACCAGCCTGAAGATGATGGAAGTCATGCTGGCGAAGAAGATGCCTATGAGCAAGCTGGCTGAGCCGCTGAAGATCTATCCGCAGGTGCTGGAGAATGTCCGCGTGACCGACAAGAAGGCTGCACAGGACGATGCCGCCGTGCAGGCCGCCGTCAAGTCTGTGGCTGAGGCACTGGGCGACACCGGCCGCATCCTCGTGCGCGAGTCCGGCACCGAGCCGGTGGTCCGCGTCATGGTAGAGGCTCCGGACCACGACACCTGTCAGAAGTATGTGTCACAGGTCGTGGAGACCATCAAGAGCCGGGGATATAGCGTTTGAGAGAACTGCTGCATCAAATCCACTACAGCACCAGTGCAAACCTGACTGTTCCTGAGATAGCTATACTTGTAGCCCTTGGTTTACTCGTGTGGCTCAACCGTAAGGAGAAGTCATGGTTTCCAGTAGCCTACAGTGTGTTCTTGATCCTTTACATCACGCTCTTACGCCGTGCGCCGGGATACAATGAGAATATACGACTGCATCTGAAGCTGTGGCCTAACGCTGGAGTGTGGGCCGGAAACCTACTGAATCTGATTCTGTATGTTCCATTCGGCTGGACAAGCCAAGGATGGAAACCGAACAGAAAGAGAATAGTCGTTGCAGCTTCCATACTTTCTGTGTGCTGTGAAGTAATCCAGTATTTCACAGGCAGAGGAATGGCAGATGTGAACGACATCCTGTTCAATACACTTGGAGCTGCGGTGGGAATCTGGTTTGCGGAGAAAATCGCTTAATCATCATATTCTACACCGTCCCACCCGATGAACTCTTCCTCGGCATCACTGAGCTTCGACCAGTCGAGGAATTGTCCGCAACTGCCGCAGTAAGACTGGTATTCATATTCGATAACTTTCTTGCACCGAGGGCAAACCGAGAAGCAGTTCTAGTCTTTATAGATCCGGACTGCGTTTACGGTCCTCGGTAAGCGGTATGTAGGGGAGAGCAGCAAATCGAAGATGATGAGGGTAAGAGGACGCTTCTCTGGGATGTCTTCCCAGATATCATCGGAATCCTGACGATGGAATTGTTTGAAAGTAAACTTCATTTTATAATCACCTCTGCCTTAAAGCATAGATGATTAACACGGACACTTTGATGTATATATGTTCGATTTTGCCCATTATCCTTGAAAACGAAGCCTATATAGTATATATTTGAATTGTAGAGGTGTGACTCTTATAGCTTCATTGCTTGAAATCTTGTATCCCTCTATGTGGTTGGCGGTAAGATAACACATGGGAATGTAGCAAAGATGCTAGAATGGGCTTAGTTAGGGTAGTTGAATTGAGATCTTTGGGATTGCTTCTATAGTTTGTGTATTGGCTTGCTCCTAAAACGTAGATGATAAGATAAGCGGTTTTGTCGCCGTTGCTTATGGTATGCTTTTGGCTTTAGTTCTAAAGCGAGTAGATATACGAGTCGAGGTAATGGGAGTTATGACTTTGCAGAGAAATACATGAAATAGAAATGAAAAAACGAAATCTCAAGTTGAGCATAGTATATTCACAGTGAAGGATTGTATATTGTCTGTCTCTTATACACATCTCCGAGCCCAC
>ERZ1026860.1405-NODE-1405-length-12297-cov-5.644176_pt1 | contig 12297 bp, 9 predicted proteins | sample MGYA00380160_ERZ1026860 | MGnify/ENA primary metagenome ERZ1026860 (study PRJEB33269, sample SAMEA4719796) | human gut metagenome | biome: human-associated habitat; feature: organic feature; material: feces | place: Cameroon | collected 2013-10 ... | reverse complement strand
GCTTCGGAGGCCGATACTCTATCCAGCTGAGCTACGGGCGCAAAAGAAATATCTGACACCATAGCCGATTTCGCGGAAAAAACAATCAAAATCTTTGATGCGGCATAAAAAGTCTTGACGGCAACGGGAAAATAGATTACAGAAAAATAACTTTGTTGGGGCGTAGCCAAGCGGTAAGGCAACGGACTTTGACTCCGTCATTCGCTGGTTCGAGTCCAGCCGCCCCAGCCACCTTGAAAGCCAAGTCGTTGAAAACAAACGAACTTGGCTTTTTTATGCTCGGGGAACTATTAGCAGTGCTAATAGTCCTGCTAATAGAATTTCCAATAAAATGAATATCTTAGCGTTGCGCGGAGCTCGGGAATGACTCTGTTTAATCGCGGTTCGTCATATTACGCCGTCTTTAATGTTCCCCTTAAAAAGCAAGCGATTCTGCGGAAAAAACAAATCTGGGTTTCTTTGCGGACGACGGATAAAAGGGTGGCGAATTTTCGCTATATTATGGTAGCATCTAAGACCTTGAAAGAATTGAAATCCAAACCGGACGCAAGAAAAATGGGTTACAACAAAGACGAAAACACCTTGGATTACGACAGAAATCAAGCGGAAACGTTCGCCTATGAATGGTTGCTGTCGCTGATTGCGGAAGAAAAGGAAAAAACGGCAGGAACCTGCCTTTCTCCCGATCCGTATATGTTAAAATTCGCGGCTTTGCGGTCGAAATACGTACTGGCCGATTACGCCGATGTTGAAAAACCCGCTTGCGTCTTTCTGCTAAGAAACAGCTATCCTTTTCCCACAGCAGCGACAACGTCGATCTATTTTGAAGCCGCGATGAGAGCGAACCTTCAGTTTTATGATTATATGGCTAAAATGGCGGCAGGTGAAGCAGTCGTCATTCCCGAACGGTTAATCAGCAGTGTACCATACAACATAACTTTCAGTTCTGCGACAAATGCGGGAACGGTTCCGTTCAAATCAATGAAACCCGACCTGACGCTGTTGCAGTTGGCGGAGGCTTACAACAGCCTGAACTCACGGCAAAACGCTACAAAAGACACTCGGGAACGCATCTTATCGAAAACAAGCGTCTGGCAGGCTTTGCTGGGTAAAGAAAAAACCATTCGGACGATGACGAGCGACGATTTGCAAAAAGCAGTCAACGAGCTTCCTTATATCACGACGGCATACGCGCGCACGCATCAGGGAAATTATGATGTTGTAAAAGACATCTCTTTGGGAAAACGGTGTCCGTCGAAACGCATCACTTCCAAAACGTTGGGCGAATATATCAGCATTATTAAAAAGCTTTTAAGTTGGGCTGTAAAGGCGAAATACCTGCCTGAGAATCCGTTCGATTGTGTTGATGTTCCCGTTGCGGAAAATGAAGATGACGGGGTTAAACGTGTCCCTTTCACCATTGCGCAACTGAACGCGATATTCCATGCGCCGATTTATACGGGGTGCCGCGATGACAGGCTTGGGTATGCCCTTGTCGGAGAAGCGCATCCCCGTCGCGCGCGGTTCTGGGTGCCTTTATTGGGGTTGTTCACGGGAGCCCGATGCAACGAGTTGTGCCAGCTTTTACCGTCGGACATACATCAGACTGAAGGCGTTTGGGTCATCAGCATTAACGATGAAGGCGACAAACACGTTAAGACAAAAGCCGGTATTCGCGAAATCCCCGTTCACCCTGAGCTGATAAAGATGGGCTTTTTGGATTATGTTCGGCAAATGAGAAGGGAAAAGCGACTGTTTCCGGAACTGAAACCTAATGCCCGAGGAGCCTATTCGGACGAGATGTCCCGTTGGTTCGGTCGTTTTTTAGAAACCGTCAACCGGACATTAAAGGCGAAAGACCGAATGGGGCAAGGTCATGTGTTCCACAGTTTTCGACACACGTTTCGTACCGAGTTGCGCAATAACGATGCAAGCAATGAGCACGTTCTGCGCTTAGGCGGTTGGGAACGCGGTTCTTCTTTGGCTGACCATTACGGGACGATCAGCATGAAAGTCCTTGAGAAGACAATGATTGAAAAAGTCCGGTATGACGGTCTGGATTTAAGCCATTTGTATGCGTAATCCGTTCTATCCTTTTGATCCAAGATAAGAGAGCATAAAATTTATGCGTTTTTTGTCAGACGAGATATTGATCATTTTTTTCATCTTTTTAAAACGCCTTGCTTTGGTCATCAGATGTTTGTGCTCATCGGAAGAAGCGTTCTTTTTCTTTGGATTCGCAAAAAGCATCTTTGTCTGCATTACGTCGCGCTTATTGAAGAATAATATTGCCTGAGCTTTTTTGCCATCGCGACCAGCTCTGCCTGCTTCTTGATAATACATATCGATGCTGGCAGGAACATCAACGTGAATGACGGCTCTAACATCGGGCTTATCAATGCCCATACCGAAAGCGTTTGTTGCGACAATCAAAGACGGCTTCTTAAAAAATTGCTGAACGACCGTTCTTTTTTGTTTTTTGGGAATTTGTGAATGAAATTCCAATGCAGAAAGCCCTTTTTCTTTTAAAAGATACGTAAGGGCTTTAACCTTATCAATTGTTCCGCAATAAATGATGACCGTTTCTTTCATCAGCCCCTGTTGATGATAAGGACTAAGCAGCTGCATCAGTTGTTCCATTTGTTTTTTTTCGTCTTTACTTTTTCGCACAAGTCGAAATGAGATTTCCGGACGTGACAAATCACCGACGAAGAGCTTTTCATATCCGATTATTTGCTTTAAATCTTGTCGGGTCACTTTATCGGCTGTGGCTGTCATCAAAATCCGCTTGGCGTTGGGGAAGCGGTCGATAAGGTTTTTCAACTCCAAGTATTCAGGTCGAAAATCACTACCCCACAGACTGAGGCAGTGCGCTTCGTCAATCGCAATGGTACTGACTTTAATCTTGTCCAAAACCTTCTGCAGCTTTTGTGTGGCAAGCATTTCCGGCGATATAAACAGAAATTTATATTTCTCTTTACAGAGCTTTGTCAGCTTTTTTTCCTGAACGGATTGCGATTGTCCGGAATGCAGAACAACAGAAATATTTTTAATCCTGTTATTCAAATGAAAGCTTTGATCCAGCATTAACGATACGGTCGGCATGACGACGATACAGAGATGCTTTCTTGTCAAACCGACGATTTGATATATGAAGCTTTTACCGAAAGCTGTTTTTTCTACAACTAACGCAGATGAGTGGCCTAATAAATAGCGCGTAATGTTTTCTTGTTCTCTCGATCTGAAAGAGGAATATCCAAGGAAGTTCATCGCGTCTTCGAGATTGAAACGTCTATTGTGTTCAAACCGTTTATGCTCATCTTTTGCATCTTTTCGCTGTTTTGAGGCATCTACAAGGGGTTTAGATGCATCTTTCACTTTTTTCTCAATGACACTTTTTGTCATTTGAAGACCGATATTTCTATAAAATTCAGAGTATTTATGGCTATCGTAAAACTTCAAAAGTTGACAAGTTCGTGATGGATTTCGTTGCTTCTTGCCCGCTTTAATTTTTAATAGATTGATATAGTACGGACGTTCGTAAGTGCGAAATTTACACAGGTACGTGACAAACTTCTCTGGTGTTTTTTCGATCTCCTTAACTTTAACCAGACAGATGTCGTGCGGTATGCCGTAAACCAACGGATCAACTATCCATTTATCCGAGGGCGGAATGGCTTCTTTGCTTAGAAAATAATTTTCTGTCTCTGGTGTATGTTTTGTTAGACACTCAAAAACCGATTGCAGGTCTGTATTGAGCGCGACCCCGTGGATATGAGGCAGCCACCCAAAGCGATTGTCGTATTTGATTTCCAATACCATATGCACTTTGGCTTGCGGCAAATGACGTATAAACTGCTTTTTTATGCGCTCCAAAAACGAACTGGGCTTGTAATTTTGCAAATCGTTTTCAGGAACATATTTCGGGTTTTTATCGACGTATTCATTCAGCGTGAAAAAAACGGGGGTTTTATCTTTCTTAATCAGCGGTGCAAGCCTAGCAATAAGGTTATTTTGTAATGATGCCACATAAGACGGGTTGGCTAAGGTTTCTTGATTGTCATCAATCTTCCTTGCCAAATCGTAATATGTGGCATCATTCCTAGCCTCGCGTTTTAGGCATATAATGCGCTGATCTTCTTCGGACATTTTTTTCATGTCGGCTCCGATATACCTTTAGTGTGTTACACACCGCACTTAATCTTCTGCGTTCTTAAAAAGAGATCTATATGGCTTACCGTTTTTTGATTCTCGAAAAGAAGAAAGTTTTTCCGTTAATTTTTGAACAGCGTCTGGCCGCGTTATATAGCGCGTTTCCGTCTGGCTAATATATAAGTAGCATTCTGTTTTTTTAATGCCGGTCTTACTCCGTCCGTCAAAAAGAGCATCCATTACTTTTTTCTGCTCAGGAGTAAATTTATTGACGGTAACCGTTTCGTCATCAAAGATGTTAATAATCTTGTTTTCCAAATCCTTCTGCGTAGTCTCATCCAAACCTGAAGCGTTCAGACAGTCGAGAATGTCATTTTTTACTTCCTCTTTTTTATCGTTGTTGAAATGATCGGCATCATCGTCAACCATAGTATCTTCCAGTGGCGCAGTATCGTCCACCGCATCATTTACGGCCACATCAGACGCTGTCTTTCTCCGAGCAATTTTTTCAATCCCCTCAGAGTTCAAGCGATCAACAACCTCTTCAAAAGACAAGTCCTCGTCCCATAGTCTATTTAACAGCATTCTGTAGATTTTTTTCCGATCGGGCAGATTGGGGTACTCCATGGCAGCTCTTTGGCAGACCAGTTCAATGACAATCCGATTTTTATCACGGCAATCGGCAATTTCTCCAACTTTTACGCCTCTTTCAGTAGCTTTTAGTTTCAATTCCTCATTTGATGCATCCCTGCTGTATCGGTACGCATAGGCCAATGCCTTGTAAAGCATTTCTCTATTTTGAAAAAGCACCCCTGAAAAATTTTGGAATTCGTTGCATGCTTTTTCCAAAAGATCGTCCGCACTATCCGATTCACACGGCGTTGCAGAATCTTCTGTCGAAGTATGCTCTTGTGATAAAATTTGATCGCTATTGGCTTGCGCCGAATCAGAAACTGATGCTGAGTTAGCTGTTGACGATACTGTTGTTTCTGTTTTGATGGCAGATTCTTGTTCTGCCTTTGTATAAATTTGTTCCATTTCCATTTCTCCTATTTTGGAACTGTTAAAACAACTCAAAGACGGAGAAAAATAAAGATTGCCCGTCCTTGAAAAAGACGGGTTTGAATTTTTTAGGCTAATTGGAACCCTAAGTGCAAGCCGCGTTTTGTCTTTCAGACAAAACATTTCGGGAAATAAATCCCGCACCTCTGTATAAAAGGCAGGTTTGGCGTATTTATAGTCTGCGAAACCTTAATCAGACTGGCGTCTTTTAAAAAAGACTCGAGAATCACGAAGTGATCTTTATACTATGATAGAATCAAAATAAAAAAACTCAAGAGAAAAAATACGTTTTATGTCTTTTCAAAGATTTTGCGCTGAGAAGCTATAATGGATAAGAACTTTCATAATGAGCATGCTCATTATGTCACCAGATTTCCGTTGTTAGTAACTAACCGATTTTTTGATGTTTTTATAATAGCATTTCTCTGTTAGTTACAATCACCCAATCGACTGCAAGGCTTGAATAATGTTTTTCGGATTTGACCGGTAGTAACCGGATAAGGTACTGACTGACGAATGTCCGGATATCTGCTGAATTAAAGGCAACGGGTATCCGGCGTCCATCAACTTGGTCAAAGTGGTCGCGCGAAGACTGTGGCACCGATACTGGTTATCAAGTCCGACCGCATCAAACACCTGCCTGAACATATAGATGATCTGTTGCTTCGACAGAAAGCCGCCTTTGTTTGACCGGAACAGATAGTCATCAGAGCTAACCGACGGATTTAAACCCGAAAGGTATTTCGAATACCGTTTCAGCTCTTTGCGCAGTCGGTCGTTTATATAAACCTGTAACGACTTCTTGTGCCCCTTGTTTTGTTCGGGTTGTAACAAGAAACTGTCACGCGGCGCCCAACCTTCATCATAAACTTGACCGACTGTCAGCTTCTGAACCGAGTGCACCCGTAAAGCTGTGTTCAACATAAACTCAAACATCGCTCGATTGCGTTCACCGTTCGGCATGTCGTCAATACACCGCAGACAGTTTTTGATGTCGATTTCAGTTAACAATTTTGCTTTACCCCGTTTCATGGCGTTACCTCCCAAAAATCTTCATTAAAATAAAAATCCTTTACGTTAATGAATATGTCGTTTTTTACCCCTGTTTTTGTTGTTTTAAAAAACCGCAGGATTCTGCGGAAAAATAAAAAAATCTGAATTAATGTGCATTAATTCAGATTTAGTAATCGCAAATAATAGATGCCGTCCGTTCGAAGCGTGTATCTTGTCCGATAACCGACAGAAACTTCCTTTAACGGCAAACTCGCTATGTGAGCACTGTCGATAAGCTTTATACGTTTCGCCTCAATTCGGTCGAATACCGAATAATGGTCAAGCGTATTTGAAAAAAATCGAACAATGACCCCGCTGTTGCAACTGCGTTCGTGTTCCATATCAAAAAGTACGGTTTCAAAATCGGGTGTTTTGTGTCGGTACGGTCGCATCACTTCGATTTGCTTGTCGTATACGTCATGAAAAACTTTATTTAACCGATGCGCAAGCTTCATTACCTCTTTGTGTTCGGCTCCGCCCAGCATCAGAGCCTTCAAATCATCCGAAGACAGGTTTTCAATAATATCGTCCGCAACAGCCTGCATTTGCAAGCGGGTTAATTTAAACCCCGTTGACCGAACCGCGTTAATCAAAGCATACAGGGAGCAAAGCCGGTCAAGCTCCCCTTGTTTATATGGCCTAATATTCATCAACCCTCATCACCGTTAAAACACGGTTGGTAACGGTTTCATCGCTTGGGTCGGGAGACAAACACTCAAAATCCATGTCATAATAGTCGATTTTCCAAAAGTAAGCCGTGCCGTTCAGTTCGATTTTCCCGAAGTCGTGTTCTCCGTACGGATTGTTGTCTTCACTGAAATCGTCAAAAGTTCGGACGAGGTTCATCAGTGTTATTTGTTGCGGTAAAAGAAGTTCACTCACCCCGGAGGGCATCAAAACCTTTCCCCCATTAAACGTTCGTCGGAACCGGTCGTTTAATACCTGTATTTTTAGTGTTTTTTCGTCAAAATGACGTTCGTTTTCATCGGTCATATTTTTAACCCCCACCACTGAAAAAAAACGCACAAAAGTATCCTGCCGCCGACGCGGTTGTTTCAGTCCCAAATTGTGCGTGATTGCTCCAAAAAAATACCTACCACCGATTTTTCGATGGTAGGTATAGTATATCAAAAACAGGTCGAAAAGTCAAATTGCCGCCTGTTTTCAATAACTTATGAAACGCACGCGAATGTGAACAGCCGATACAAGGGCGTTTCCTTTTTCATTCGCACAGCATCGGGAACGTAATCGGAAACAATAACGTCCGCCAGCAGGCCTATGGTATTAACCGGCTGTCGCCACTGTATAGCTACGAACTTGTTCTGAGGTTCCAAATATCCGCCGACAATAAAGGATTCAAACTTCTCGCAGAAGCTAATTCCAAAAACGTAAAGCGTCTGTCCGTCCTTTTTCTGAAGCCAGTATGGCGATTTTGACCAGAGACGGTAAAGATTTTTGACCGAGAACAGAATCTGTTCGTCGTTACTTTCAATCCCGATGCCGTTCAAAAAAGTGTCTGAAGAAGGATTATATTTCCCTTTCAGATATAGCCGATAGTCCTTAACCGTCTTTATCAAGGCTGCTTTATCCGTGTTTTGAAAAGCGTATTCTGTGTCTTCTTGGTTCAAAAGGCGAGAACCGAACAAATCTTCCATTTGATTATGATTTTTCTTCTTCATGGCTTATTTTCTCCTATTTCTGCGGCTGTTGTTTCGTTTATTGAATTTCGGTTTGTTGTTTTTGGGTCGAGGAACTTTAATCCGATAAGCGGCCTTGATTATGTTCTCGATATTGTCCGTTTCAAGCCGATATTTAGGTCTCAGCGCCTGCAAATAGACATTCAGTTGTTTCGGAGGCGTCGGCAGAATTTGTCTCGCCCTATATGCGGATTGATACTCTGTTAAAAAACGACGGAACTTTGTGGCGTATTGGCCAAACCCGTTTGTGTAAGCGGCGCGTCTGTAAACAACACCGGCCGCTTTTGCTCCGACTATGGAGCAGTTGTTATATATATGTTCGAACATTTGTATATATCCCTTTTGCAAAAGGTAACCGCGTAACCATTACGCGGTTTTCATATACAAAATTATTAACTTATCAAAATGCGGTTTTCAGGGTGGGGTTATATCGTTTCAAAAAAGATACAATTGAAAATGAAGTCTGCAACGAAAAAATTATCAGAAATTAACTTAGTCGGTCAGACGGTTTTCTTTTTATATTTCTGATTTTAGCTGTTTTTTTAGGGTACATCAAAATAGGAATAAACCGTTTCTTTTTGTCTATACGGCCAGCTTTTATTAATTTGAAAAACAATTAGTAACTGAGAAGTTTTTTTTCAAATTTTTCTTTAATAGCTTTCCAATTCGGCATTTTCGACGACAGGAGCCTGTAAAAATCGTCATCGTGCCGCGGATAAAAAGCATGACAAAGCTCATGAATGATAACGTAATCGATAGCTTGTTTATTTGCTTTGATCAGATCGGGATTTAAAACGATTTCGTGTCGTTTCAGGTAACTGCCCCACCGTTTTTTTAAACGTCTGATTGTCATTTTGGGGGCGGGTAAAGTCGGAAAGAATTTCAGACACTCGACCAATCGTTCATTGAAAACAACGGTTGCCCGCGACAAAAGCCAACGTTGAAAATCCGCTATGATTTCATGGGATTTTTGCGGAGCCGAAGATAAAATATACAGTCTGTTTTTCATTACTTTGACGCGATTTTTATAAGCAGCTTTTTCAATAATAACCTGATATTGACGCCCCAGATACAGTACGGAAGAACCTGAAAGAATTTCCATCGGTTCTTTTCTGTTGAACTGCCGGAAGTATCTTTTTTGTTTTTCTATCCATGCTTCTTTGCGTTTGATGAACGCATTGATCTGTGCATCGTTGGCTTCTTCCGGCGCTTTGATCACGACGGACAGATCGGGATAAACCTCTGCGGCGATCGATTTTCGACGTTCCCGGATGATATTCATCAGATCATATCCTTGTTTTGCACAGCAAGGTTCCATGCCGTTTGCGCAATTTGTTCCACCGTATCGGCGTTTAATTTTTCTTCGACTTCGTCAAACAAGTAATCTTCAATATCGTTGATCACTTCTCGCCGGACGCTGGAATCGTTTTGAAAATCGACGATTTTACGGCTTTGAATAATATTGACGATTTTAGAAATGATTGCGTTGTATGTTTCGACCGGCACATTTAAAAACGGCTTGATATTGCGATAAAACGGATGGGCGGCCTTTGTGTTTCTGAATGTTTCGGGAATATCCGAATCCGTATAATCCTCTACGGCTTTCTGATACGTCTTCGCTTGATCAAGCAGCGCTTTTAAGTCTTCTTGTTTTGCTGTTTTCAGTTCAGAAAGAAGTTTTTCGATCAGGTCGCTGAATTTTTTATAAAAGATCTCGTCCTGCCCCCATTTTTCGCGAATAACCTTTTTCGTCTGAGCCAAGATCGCATCGGCTTTCGATCTGTCCGACAAACCGTTTTTCTGATCTTCGATATAGCTGTTGAACTCGCGCATATCGGACAAACTGATTTCTTTGGACAGGATTTCCGCTTCGCCCGCGCTGACGTATTTATCCAAAAGCTTGATGATCTGGTCTTTGTATTTTGAAAAGTCGACGATCTGCGCGCATACCAACTGTGTCGTTTTTTTGATTTCGATGTATTTCTTTAAAGCAAAACGGTATCGTTCTACCGTGTCGAAATCAATCTTCTCGTAAAAATCATACAAAGCCGTGCAAACGGAAAACTGATTGATGCAAGCATTGACGTTTTCGTAAAACGCCTCTCGCGTTCGTTCATCGCCTTTCAATAAAGTAACGTAAGCATCCGTATTGTTCTTGTCTGCAATACCGGAAAAGATTGAATCCAAATGATCAAAGATATTTTTCAATAATTCAATTTGACTGTCCGTGTCCAGCAAAGCGTTTTCAATGTCTTTCGGATCGAAGTTTGAAAACAGTTCGAGCGCGTTTTTCAGATTTTTCGCGTTTTTAGAATAATCGACGATCAGTCCGGCTTTTTTGCATTGCTTGCCATCATCGCCGTTAAAGACGCGGTTGACGCGCGCGATCGCCTGCAGTAGGTTGTGATCCTTTAATTGCTTTGCCAGATACAAAACGGTGTCGCGGGGCGCGTCAAATCCCGTCAAAAGCTTGTCCACGACGATCAGCAATTCGCATCCTTCGGGATTGTTTTTGTAATCGTTGATCAGTTGCTTTTCCCGCTTGTCCAAAGGACCGTAGATATGCTTTTGCTCGTTTAAATACGCTTCGACGATTTTTTTGTGGTTGACGTCTTCGTCTTCGGCGGGGACGTCCTTCGCCTGCGAGTCGGAGATGACGACTTCGCACTTGATTCCGCCCAACAGATCCAGAGCCTTTTTAAACATTACGGCGGCGTATTTGCTGGGTGCGACAAGTTGACCTTTCAATCCCGTGTTCTGAAAGTTTTCGATAAAGTGGTCGTGCACGTCCAAAGCGATCATATCGATGCGTTGGGACGTTTCTTCCAGTACGGCGGCGGAAACGCACTTTTTCATAAAGTCGGCGCGCTGTTCTTCACTCAGATCTGCAAGAATGCGGTCATAGAATTTATCTGCGTTCGGATTGATCGTCTGTTCAACAAAACGCCCCTGATAAACCAACGGCAAAACGGCTCCGTCCTCTTCGGCTTCGGCGATAGTGTATTCGTCAATCAATCCGCCGAATTTTTCAATGGATTGCGATTTGGTCAGCACGCCGTCTTTCGTCTTCGTCTTTTTCATCAGCGGCGTGCCGGTAAAAGCAATCTGACACGCACGGGGCAGAATTTTGTTCATCATAGCGTTAGCGTCACCGCCTTGTGTGCGGTGTGCTTCGTCGATCAAAACGAACAGATCGGCATCGTCATCGGTAAAGTCCGTTTTCCGGTCGAATTTATGCACCAGCGTCGTGATAACGTCCGATGTTTTTGATCGTATTTTTTCGATCAGGTCATTGCAGGATGTCGCCTGCTGAACGCCTTTTTTGATGTTGCAAGCGGCGAAAGTATCGCGGATTTGCACGTCAAGGTCGCGGCGGTCGGTCACAACGATGATGCGCGGATTTTTAATGGTTTCGATCAGGTTTTTAACCAACATCACCATCGTCAGCGATTTCCCCGACCCTTGAGTGTGCCAGATCAGCCCGCCGCGCCGCTTGCCGTTTTCGTCGCGTTCTTTGATGCGTTCGATCGTTTTTTTAATGGCGAAGAACTGCTGATAGCGCGTGATCTTTTTTACGCCGTTGTCGTAAAGGATGAAGTTTTTCACAAGGTCAAGCAGTCGTTCGGGGCGCAAGATGCTGTAAATGCCGCAATCTTGTTCCGTTGGCGTCTCCTTTGTCTTTTGTTCATAAGACCCGCGCAACAAATCAGTGCCGATTTGTTTGACAACGACCGCATCAACGGAACGATTGACGCTGTCAAGCACGGCGGCGGTAAAATCGTCGTTATCGTCCCGTTCTTTCCAACGCGAATAGAATTCAAACGGCGTCAGCATCGTGCCGTATTTTAAAGTTGAAACGTTCGTTGCGATCAGGATTTGCGGGAACAGGAAAAACTTCGGCGTTTGAGATTGCTTTTGATTGCGGATCATCTGATTGACCGCTTCGTTGACGGAAACGGACGCTTTTTTGTTTTCGATGACGGCGAAGGGAATGCCGTTCACGAATAAAACGATATCGGGACGGCGGTTTTGGTCTTCCTCAAGTTCAAATTCGGCGACGACGTGAAAATCGTTGTTGCGCGGGTCGTTCCAGTCGATGAAACGCAGTTGGGGGGAGGTCTTTTTCCCGTTGACGATTTCGGGAACGGAACAGCCGCCCGACAGGTTGGAAAAGACGGTTTCGGATGCTTTGACCATGCCGTCGTCAAGCTTGACCTTTTCCAAAGCGAAAACGGCTTCCCCGATGCTTTTGTCGGAAATGTCGGCAGAATTGATGCGGCGCAACGCCCGACAAGCGATGTCGCGCAGAACGTATTGCCCGTTACCCTCCCGA
>ERZ1026860.1403-NODE-1403-length-12302-cov-6.739365_pt1 | contig 12302 bp, 8 predicted proteins | sample MGYA00380160_ERZ1026860 | MGnify/ENA primary metagenome ERZ1026860 (study PRJEB33269, sample SAMEA4719796) | human gut metagenome | biome: human-associated habitat; feature: organic feature; material: feces | place: Cameroon | collected 2013-10 ... | reverse complement strand
CGCAGGCAATGTCCAGATAGAACGCGTTGTTGACATGGCGGTTCAGGTCGCAGAGCGAGTAGCTGGCCAGCCGGGTGCCGGCGGAGAGCAGTTCCTTGCTCTTGTGGACCAGCTGGGGCAGCTCTTCGGCCATATCCTCGTTCCAGAAACCCGGCGTTGTCCACCCGGGCTGGCGGACGATCCGCTCCACGGTCGTATCCACCACGATCCAGCGGCTGTCCACCATGGCCAGTTCCCTGCCTGCTTCGTCGAGGATCCATGTGACCCGCTTCATCGAGCCTTTCTTGCACTGCTCACAGGCCGTCACAAGGGTTATTTTCTCGGCGCGCAGGGGCATTCGGCGGATCTGCACCGCCTGCTTGCCCACAAGGAACGCCGTGTGGTGCGCCTTGAAGAAGGCATCGTCCATGCCGTAGGCACGGGCATGGTCGGCCGCTGCCTGCTCCACATAGCGGAACAGCGCACTGGGCTTGAGCATCCGCCGGTAGTCGCCGTCGGCGTTCAGCACCATGGCGTGTTCGGTATAGGTATGATATTCCATAGAGCATCCTTTCTGATAAAACAGGGGCCGTTGTGCAACAGCCCCTGTTTTTGTTTAATACATATTGCGGGATTTCCTGCGCAGCTTTCTCCAAATATTAAAGCACGCCAGAGCCAGCATTGCAAGCAGCAACAGCAGGAAAACGAACCCGCTGCCCCCCTCGTCGTAGCTCTTCATCTCGCTCCACTTGATGTCCAGCTCACTGTTCACATCGTCGCTCAGGGCGGTAAAGACCTTCTGTTTTGCGTTGATCTCCTCCGAGGGGTATGCGATCTCGCTGTACTTCATGTCCTCATCCAGCACCTCCCAGACGGCGTGCATGGGGGTGGTATACCCGATATACTCCGAGTTCGCCTTGCCGATGTCCACCTCGCACATAAAGTTGATGAACATTTCGGCAGCTTCCTCGTGTTCGCTGGAAGCCGGGATGCACATACTGTCCACCGACAGCACACCGCCCTCCTCCGGGAACACCCACGCCAGATCCGGGTTGTCGTCGATCATGGTGATGGCGTCGCCGGAATAATAGACGCCGATGGCTGCCTCGCCGCCGATCATCTTATCGAAGATCTCGTCCATGACGTAGGCCTGCACCAGCGGTTTCTGGGCTTTCAGCTCTTCCACCACCTCGTCCACCTCCTCGGTGGATTCCGGGTTGATGCTCTTCCCTGCTTTGAAAGCAGCGATGGCGTAGGCATCGCGGCTGTTGTTGAACATCAGGATGTTGCCGGCATACTGCGCATCCCACAGATCCGCCCAGCGGGTCGGAGCCTGCTCCACCATGGTGGTATTGTAGATGATGCCGGTGGTGCAGAGCATATAGGGCACGGTGTACCGGTTTTCCGGGTCGTAATCGGCGTATCGGTATTCTTCGTCGATGTTCTGGAAGTTGGGGATATTGTCGTAATTCAGCGGCATCAGCATCCCTTCTGCGATCATTTTTGCGACCATATAATCGGACGGGATGATCACATCGTAGTTGGCTGCACCGGATTTCAGTTTGGCGTAGAGTGACTCGTTGGAGTCAAACGTGGTGTAGTTGACCTTGATGCCGGTCAGCTTTTCAAAGGCAGCCACCACATCCACGCTGTCGTCGGAACCGTTGGAGATATACTCGCCCCAGTTGTAGACATTGAGCGTCATGTTCTGACCCTTGAAGCGGGTCCAGTCGTAGTCGTCCGACACCGACACATCCTCTGTGACCTCGATGGTTCCGGCGGCAAAAGCCGACAGCGGCAGCAGCAGAGCCAGCACCGCCGTCAGAAGCAGGATCCCAAAACGCTTCATTCTGCGTCGCCCCCTCTCAAAGCCTTCTGATCTTTGCGGTATCCACGGCTCTCCATCGCATTGGAGATCAAGATGATGCTGAGGATCACCCCGAACATGATGGTGGACAGTGCGTAGATCTCCGGGCTGACCTTTTTGCGGGTCATGGAGTAGATGGCAATGGGCAGCGTCTCCACCGTACCGCAGTTGAAGTAGGAGATCATGAAGTCGTCGATGGAATAGGTCAGGCAGATCAGAAAAGCCGACAGAATGGCCGGGCTGATCTCGGGCAGGATGACCTTGAAGAACGCCTGCTTCGGGTCGCAGCCCAGATCCAGTGCCGCCTCATACAGCTTGATGTCCAGCTGCTTGAGCTTGGGCGTCACGTTGAAGATGACATACGGCACATTGAACGCGATGTGCGCAATGAGCAGGGTCGGCAGACCCATGATGTTGCCGGGCAGAAAATCGACCCGCTCCGCAAACCGCTGATACGCCACAAAGAGCAGCATCAGGGAAATGCCGGTGATGATCTCGGGGTTGACCACCGGGATATAGGTCACATTGGTGATGACAAGGCGGCTCTTTTTGCCCATGGAGGCAATGCCCAGCGAGGCTGCCGTACCCAGCACCGTGGCAACGACCGCCGAGAGCAAAGCGACCTCAATGGACACCCAGAGCGCGTTCAGGATGGCCGAATTGTGGAAGAGGCTCGTATACCATTTCAGGGTAAAACCGGTAAACAGCGCGTAGCCCTTGCTCTGGTTGAAACTGAAGACGATCATATAGGCGATCGGCAGATACATGAAGCAGAAAAACAGGATGACGTAGGCGCGCTGCATCAGCCGAAGATGTTTTGTTTTCATCAGGACACACCCTCCATCTCATCCTCGTCAAAGCTCGAGGTAAAGCTCATGCAGAGCAGGACAATGATCATCAGCACCAGACTCATGGCCGAACCGACGTTCAGGTTGTAGCTGTTGCCGAGGAACTGCATCTCGATCAGGTCGCCGATCAGCAGGTTGGAGCCGCCGCCCAGCATCCGGCTGATGACAAAGGTGGACACCGCCGGAACAAACACCATGGTGATGCCGGTGCTGATGCCGGGCACGCTCATGGGGATCAGCACTCGGATCAGCGTCTTGGTGGTGCTGGCACCCAGATCCTGTGCCGCCTCAACGAGGCTCTGATCGATCTTGGTCATGCTGGTATAAAGGGGCAGGATCATATAGGGCACATAGTTGTACACCATGCCCAGAACGACCGCGCCCGAGGTGTTCAGCATCGTGTAGGGTCCAAGGCCGAAAAAGCCGAGGAGCGCATTCACCGGGCCATTGACGCTCAGCAAGCCCATCCATGCGTAGGTGCGCAGCAGGAAGTTCATCCACATGGGCAGCATCACCAGCATCAGCATGATGTGCTGCTTGTTGACCCGCAGCCGGGAGAGGAAGTAGCCCACCGGAAATGCCAGCACAAGGCAGATCACCGTAGCGATCAACGCCAGCAGCAGGCTGCGTGCAAACACGGAGCCATAGCCGCTGATGGACACCAGATTGTCCAGCGTAAAGTTTCCATTGCTGTCGGTCAGTGCGTAATACACCACGATAAACAGCGGAACCAGCGTAAACAGCACCATCCATACCAGATACGGATAGGCCAGTTTCTTATCATAGATCTTCATCTTGGCATCACCCCTCCGAACGCGCCATGATGTGGATCTCGTTGGGGCCGATCCGCATCCCGATGGTCTCGCCGGGTGTGCAGGCGCGGGTGGAATGGATCAGCCACTCGTGCCCCTCGCACGCGACGTGCATCTCAAAATGAACGCCCTTGAAGATGACGTCATTGACCACGCCCACCAGCTGGCCTTCCACCGGAGAGACCACTTCGATGTCCTCGGGGCGGACGACCACCTGCACGCTCTGTTCCCGGGCGAAACCACGGTCCACACAGGGGAACTGCACGCCCGCAAAGGAGACCAGAAAATCCCGATGCATCACGCCGTCCACAATGTTGGAGTCGCCGATGAAGTCCGCCACAAACGCATTCTTCGGCTCGTTGTAGATGTCCTCCGGGGTGCCGATCTGCTGCACCTTGCCGCCGTTCATGACCACGACGGTATCGGACATGGTCAGAGCCTCTTCCTGATCGTGGGTAACGTAAACAAAGGTGATGTTCATCTCGCGCTGGAGGCGTTTCAGCTCCAGCTGCATCTCCTTGCGCAGTTTGAGATCCAACGCACCCAGCGGCTCGTCCAGAAGCAGGATCTCCGGCTCGTTGACCAGACTGCGGGCGATGGCCACGCGCTGCTGCTGGCCGCCGGACATCTGGCCGATGCTGCGGCGTTCAAATCCTTTCAGACCCACCACTTCCAGCATATCGCGCACCTTGCGGCGGATGGTCTCTTCGTCCATCTTTTTCAGCCGCAGGCCAAATGCCACATTCTCGAACACGTTCAAATGCGGGAACAACGCGTATTTCTGGAACACCGTATTGACCGGACGCTTGTAAGGCGGCACGCCGGTGATGTCCTGACCCTTGAGCAGCACCTTGCCGGAATTCGGCTCCAGAAAGCCTGCGATCAGGCGGAGCGTCGTGGTCTTGCCGCAGCCGGAGGAGCCCAGCAGCGTTACAAATTCCTTGTCGTGGATATCCAGATTCAGCCCGTCCAGAATGCGCTGGCCGTCAAACTCCACCACGATATCCCGCAGTGAAACGATCACCGAGTTGTCCATATCAACCTATATCCTCCTTAAACTCAGATACGAAAAAAGACAGGGCTTTTTATCCCCATCCCTCGTACCGGGGCAGCCTGTCCCCTTTCCTGTTTATCTTATACAATCCTGCTTCAAATGTCAATCACTCTGTCTCTCTTTGTCGAAACTTTCCGTTTTTGCCAGCTCCGCTCCACTTTTCCCCCGCTCTTTTGCAACAAAAATCAATGCGTGTAAAGCCGAAGCAGACTTTTGGTAAATTCGGCGTGTATCGCACCCGCCCAAAGCCAAAAACCCCAGAAAGCACGATGCTCTCCGGGGTGTTTGGGGTCAGATATAATCCGAAATATACGGGATCTTATGGAACAGCACGTCGTCGAGGCGTTCGGCGGCCTCTTCGCGGCCCTCGATGCGTTCCAGCTCATAGAGGCGGTCGGCGGTCTTATAGCCCAGCAGCAGCGTCGAAAGCGTACCGATCCCCATTTTGAGCTTATACTCCGCCGGTTCTTCCACCACGCTGCACTTGCCATCGGCAAACTTGACCGTAAAGACCCGGTTGTTCCATGGCAGAAGCTCGTCGGTGATGTCCAGATCCATGCAGAGCGTGCCGCCGTCCGGGTCGCAGGGGTAATCCTCGAGGAAGTCTTCCACGTCGATGATCCGCCCCATCGCATACGGGCGGATGGTCTCCTTGATGTCGCCGTCGTCCATCTCAAAGGCGATCGGCTCGCTGAAATAGGTGTTGCCGTGTACTTCGTCGATCATGGAATCATGGGCATGGATGTACTCCCACAGACCCTTCTGCGCTTCGCGGTTGAGGTAGATCATCTCCTTGATGTGCATGATATCGTTTTTGATGAGGTAGACCATGTACCCACAGGGCTTATCCTTGACGCTGTAGTAGACGGCCACATTGGTATCGTCCTCATCCCAACGCCAGTATTCCTCCCACGCAAGGGCATTGCGGAACAGACAGCCATGGGTGATGGAGGCAAAGTGGGAGTGCAGCTCATGGAAATCGGTGTTATCCCACGACACCCGGCGCACATAGCCCGGTGCCTTGACCTTGGTGGGGATCTGCCGATCCTTGATGTTGTAGGAGATTTTGTTGGAAACGATCTCCCACCCCAGATGATGATACAGCGGGATCGAATACGGATAAAGCAGCGCGAAGGACTTGCCTTCTTCGTGCATCTGCGTCAGCCCCTGAATCATCAGATGCTTCATAATGCCGTGGCCGGTGTACTCCGGGTAGGTGCAGACGCTGGTCACAAAGCCCACATGGTAGACGGTATCGTAGATGTTCATCTTCAGCGGATAGACGGCAAACTGCGAGATCAGCGTATCTCCGTCAAAACACCCCAGCACATCGGCACGTTCCAGCACCGGAAATTTCGACTGTTTGATCTCGTCGTCCTTCCAGCCGGTCGCCGTCAGCTCTTCTTCCGTCACCTGAAAGGTATACCGGAGCAGTGCATTGTACTGATCCAGATCTTTCGTTTCAAGGTATCGCGTGGTAAAATGCTCTACCGCATTCATCGTAAAGTTCCTCTTTTCTTTCCGCTCGCTGTGCCCTATCTCTTCCCTTACGGTTCTATTATAGCATCTGCCTCTGGATTCGGAAAGTACCCGCCCCCTGTTTTTCGGCAGTTTTCACAGGAAAGATCCCGCGTTTTTGGATCGCAGTCCCACCCATGCACGCAAAAAACGGCCAGAGCCGCAAAGCTCTGGCCGCCGTATGCTGCAATCTTTTAACCGTTTGCAATGGATTCCAAGATCGTGATGCGCCCTGCGCCGTAGGGGTTCTCATAGTCGATGCGGTAGTTTGCGTAATCCGCCAGCGGGCTGTTGGCACTGCTCAGGTGGGGCAGACCGTTTCCGTCCACGCCGCCAAACATGGCCGCGTAGGTGGACATGACCAGATAATCCTCGGACACATAATCCTTGATGAGGGTCGCGCCGTCGAACATGGCAAAACCGTCGCCCAGATTGCGCAGGGTGTAGTTCATACCGGCCAGTGCGTACTCACCGGCGGGGTCGATGGGCTCATACTCGCCGCGCTTCTTGTTGTAGATCTTGACGTTCTGCACGCGGGGCGTGCCGGTCGCGCTGCCGATCCAGACATTCTTATCGTCGGTCTGGACGGTGTTCGGGAGATCGGCGTGGATCTCGTAGGTCGCACCGGCCACCTGCAGGAAGCCGCCGTTCTCCTTGCCCTCTGCACCGGCAAAGCGTGCGCCGAATTCCAGCGCATCGAGGATCTGCTGCCCTGTGACCGACATCAGGCAGGCCACATTTCCGAAGGGGCTGACCTGCTTGCAGGTCTTGAAGCTCCACGGACCGGCCGCCACATCGGTGCGGATGCCGCCGCCGTTCATGATGGCGATGTCGCAGTTCAGCTCTTCCAGCTCATTGAAATATGTATAAATGCCGTCGGCCACAAAGTCGCCGAGGTTCGTCTCGCCCGAACGGATGCGGCGTTTGCCGGTTTCCGGATCGGTGATGTAGAACTTGGAATCGCCCACCGCGATCTCCTCGCCCAGCATCTCATCCACATTGCCGATCCAGTCGGTGGCAATGGCCGCTACGCCAGCGTCCACACCGTCGTAGGTGGGGATCAGCTCGGTCTTGATGGAGCCATCCTTGCCGATGGTCATCTTGCCGACATTCTTGAAGTACGATCCGGTCTGCGTCAGGGTAACATCCTTGCCCGAAGCATCCTTGACCTGCTTGTTCTCCATGACCGTGTGGGAATGGCCGTCGATGAATGCATCAAAGCCCGTGGTGTGCGCAATGACTTCCTCGCTGGTCCACGGAGAGGAAGAGGGATCCACACCCAGATGACCCAGACCGATCACATAGTCTGCGCCCATCTGCCGGGCCTTGTCCACCGTTTTCTGGACGGCATTGTAAAGCTTCCATCCGTCATCGCCGCCCAGAATGTCGTAGATGTACCGGGTCTGGCGGGCATTCATGAAGTAGGCCGGGGTGGATTTGGTAAAGGTCTCGGGGGTGGTCACGCCCACAAAGGCGACCCACTTTTTGCCGATCCGGAACATCTTGTAAGCCGGCAGGACCCGCAGGTCGGTGCGCAGATCGACCCAGTTGCAGGAAACATAGGGGAAGTCGGCTTCCTGAATGACCGCCTTGGCACGCGGCATCCCATAATCAAACTCATGGTTGCCCGGGGTCGCCAGATCGTAGCCTGCGGCATTCATCAACTGGATGATGGTTGCGCCATCGTCCATCGAGCCGTAGGCCGTGCCCTGAATGTGGTCACCGGCATCCACCAGCAAAACCTTCTGACCGGCATCCTCGTAGCTCTTCTTCAGCGCAGCGATGGCCGCATAGGTCAGTTCCGGAGATTTGTTGTCGATGTAGGTGTGGACGTCGTTGGTGTAGAGGATCGTGAGCGCGGCGTTGCTGTCCGCAGGCTTCTCAGCAAATGCCACAGGCAGATTGAGGGCGGCTGCCGTCAGCGCAGTGGTGGCACCCGCAGCTTTCAGGAAGCTGCGGCGGGTAATGAATTGCTTCACAGAGATGACCTCCTTTGATTTCGGGGCGGCAGAGCCTGCCGTCTCCGTTTCCGTACAAAAAGCGCAGCTCTCCCCTGCGCTTTTTTCTGATGATTTAAGGATATCATATTTTCTTTCATCCGGCAAGCCCACGCCCGACATTTTGCGCACTTCGTCCATCATTAAGTCATACTTTTCGTGAAGTTTCACCAATTTCGAGAGAAATGTTGCACACAAAAACCGAGCCTTGCGTTCCACAACAAAACGCAAGGCTCGGTCTTACAAATGGGGGATCCTGCACAACACAGGATCAGAGAAAGGATCGGAACCGCTGCATACGCAGCTGGAAAAGAGCGCAGTTAGATCGCGTGGTACTCCTTGAGGAACTTCTCCACGTCGGTGCCCTCGATCTTCTTGAGCACTTCCTTCAGGGCGATCTTCTGAATGAAGGGCAGATCCATATCGGTGATCTTCTTGCCGTCGCGGAGCTTCACCGTGGCGTCGATCAGCGAGCGCAGATCATAGGTGCTGCCCCAGACCTCCGGCACACCGCGGTCGATGTTCAGCAGGGTGTAGACCGCCACCATGCCGGTGCGCATGGAATACTCCGTGGTGAAGATGGTATCCCGCGGGGTCTCGGCAAACTGGCCAAGGAATGCGAAGTTGACGGCATCCTGCGGCACCACGTCAGGCCGATCGCCAAAGGCACGGGGCATGAAGAACGCGTCGATATAGGGCATCATGACCGGCACCGTGTTTGCGCTGTGCTCGGCCAGCTCCTCGATCTGGTCGGTGGGCACACCGATGTGGTACAGCCACTCCATGCAGATCTCCTTGCCGGTGCAGTCGCGCATGGGCTTCTTGACATAATCGCCGGGCTTGTCGCTGAACAAACCGTAGACCCAGACGCAGAGCTGGTTCTTGGGCTGATCACGGAACTGCTGCTGGCGGTTCAGCGTCCAGCTGAGCAACCAGCTGGAATCCTTGACCGTGACGATGCCGCCGGTGACGACATGGCCGCTGAACGGATCGCGCTTGCAGATCTTCTGGATATAGGGCGGGATCTTTTCGTCCAGCGTCGTGATGGTCGCACTCTCCCAGTTGGACTCCTCCGGGTTGGAGCAGAACTTCTCGGGATGGCCGAAGGACGGATCCTGTGCGGCGATCCGCTTCCACAGATCCCAGCCGTTGCCCGGCTTGATGGTCGGATCCAGACCGGCAGCCTTGTCCTGACTGCCGACGGTGCAGCTTTCCACGCAGCCGCCGTTGGTGATGAAGAGCAGATCCTGCTCGGTCAAGTCGATGGTCTCCACTTCGCCCTTGTGATCGACGGTGATGGAGCTGGCCTGCTTTTTGCCCGGCTTGATGTCGAACTGGACGTCGGTGACTTTGGTCTCATAATAGAACTGCACCCCGTGGTCTTTCAGATAGGACTCCATCGGCAGGATGATGGACTCGTACTGATTGTAGCGGGTAAAGCGCAGGGCTGTGAAATCGGGCAGACCGCCGATGTGGTGGATATACCGCTTGAGGTAAAGCTTCATCTCCAGTGCGCTGTGCCAGTTCTCGAAGGCGAACATGGTGCGCCAGTAAAGCCAGAAGTTGGAGGAGAAGACCTCGTCGTCGAACACGTCGGTGATCTTCTTGTCCTGCAGCTGCTCATCCGGGGTGAAGAAGAGCTTCATGACCTCCATGGCACCCTTATCGGAAATGCCAAACTTGCCGTCGGTGTGGGCGTCCTCGCCCTGATTCACCGTGGCACGGCAGAGCGAAGAGTTGGGGTCGGCCTTATTCAGCCAGTAGTATTCGTCCAGCACACTGGCTCCCTCGGTTTCGAGAGACGGGATAGAGTGGAGCAGATCCCACATGACCTCGAAATGGTTGTCCATCTCGCGGCCGCCGCGCATCACATAGCCGATATCGTACTTCATGCCGTCGCAGGCACCGCCGGCAACAGGGTCTTTCTCAAAGATGTGGATGCGCTCGCCCTTCATCTGGCCGTCGCGGACCAGATAGCAGGCAGCGGTCAGGGCTGCCAGACCCGAACCAATGATATAGGCCGATTTATGATCGACACCCTCAGGCTTGCGGGGATGTGCAAATGCTTCGTAGTTGCCACTGGAATAATACATACAGAAACCCTCCTGATAACGTCACTTTCTTCGGCAGAGCATCTTGTTTTGCCCTCTGCCGTTTCCTTGGCCTTAGTATACCCTCAGACAATGCGATTCACAACAAACAAAAAACGAGTGGTGTATAAATTTTATACAACCACTCGCATTTGTTGGAAATATGAAAATTGTGTAACGGAGAGCTGGCGCAAAGCGGCTGAGAGGTCAAAACATCAACCGCATCTGATGCCATACCACGTCGCCATGGGTGGAGCCGGAAACGCCCTCATCCACAAAGCCAAACTGCGCATAGAAGCCGAGCAGCCGGTCTTTGCAGGTCAGGACGATGCCCTTTCGCCCGGCGGCTTTGGCATCTGCCTTGACCTGCCGGAGCAGCGCAGACGCCGCACCGGTGTGCCGTGCTTCCGGAGCCGTGACGACGCTGAAGATCATCTGCCACGCCCCCGCCGGGTCGTGCATTTGGGGATCCTCGTACATCGCGTCGGTCAGATCTGCCTGATCCGTGGCAAAGCCGTTGACAAAGGCGCAGACGGTTCCTTCCCGTTCCAGCAGCCAGAAGCCCTCCGGATAGACACGCAGACGCCCCCGGATGCTCTCTTTTGAGGCTCCTTCCGCGGCAGGATAGCCCGCTGCTTCGATCTCGGCCAACCGGTCAAGGTCAGCCATCGCCGCATGACGGATCAACATGGCACGTGCCCCCTTACTGCTTGGCGGCCGGAGCCACCTCAAAATCGATCTTGCCGAGGTTGACATCTGCACGGACGATGGTGATCATCATGCTGTCGCCCAGCGACCAGCTCTTGCCCGAAACAGGATCGGCCAGACGGACGCCCTCGGTCAGGGTGGTGCCGGAGGGGGTCAGGCTGGAAGCCGGTACGAAGCCCTCGACGCCGTTTTCCAGTTCAATGAACAGGCCGCGCTGGGTCACGCCGGAAATGGTGCCCTCGTAGCACTCGCCCAGATGGCGGCGGGCATACTCGGCCTTATAGCAGTCCTCAGCTTTCCGCTCGATCTGCATGGCAATGACTTCCCGCTCGCTGGACTGCTTGCTGGCCTTCTCTGCAAAGTCGGTATACTTGAGGATGGTGGTCTCCTTGTCCATGCCGTTCAGCACATCGGTCATGATGCGGTGGATGGCCAGATCCGGATACCGCCGGATGGGGCTGGTAAAGTGGGCGTAGTCCTTCAGCACCAGACCATAATGACCCTTCGGTTTTTCCTCATAGAGGGCCTTGGACATACAGCGGAGCATTCCGGTGTTGATGATCTGCTCATACGGTGTGCCGCGCACGCCCTCAAGGATCGCGCTCAGCTCCTTCGGCGCGGGAACCTCCTTGGCAAAGTGGTCGTTGATGCCGCAGGCCTGCAGCAGCGCGTGGAGACGCTCCAGTTTTTCGGCGTTGGGCTCCTCGTGGACACGGTAGACAAAGGGGATCTGCTTGACCCGGGCAAAGTGCGCCGCGCACTGGTTGGCCAGCAGCATGAACTCTTCGATCATGGCTTCGCTCTCGCCGGATGTGCGCTTCTTTACGTCGATGCAGTGGCCGTCCTCGTCGAGGATCAGCTTGACCTCGCCGCTCTCGATGTCCATGCAGCCGCGCTCCTTGCGCAGGCGGGCACGGTGGCCGTACAGCTCCTTCATGGCGGGCAGCTGATCGAGGACCTCGGCATATTTGGCCTGGATCTCGGCGTCTGCGGTACCGGCCAGCAATGCGTTGATCTCGGCGTACACGCCCTTGACCCGGCTGCAGATGACCGACTTGACAAAGCGGTAATCGGTCAGGTTGCCGTCCGGATCCAGACGCATCAGGCAGGAGAAGGCAAGACGCACTTCCTTTTCGTTCAGGCTGCAGATGCCGTTGGACAACGCCTTGGGCAGCATCGGCACCACCTGATCGGCATAGTAAACGCTGGTGGCACGGCTGAATGCCTCGTTGTCCAGCTCGGTGCCGGGCTTGACATAGTTGGAGACATCCGCAATGTGGACCCCCAGCTCAAAGCCGCCCTCGGAGGTGCGGGTCAGGCTGATGGCATCGTCGATGTCCTTGGTCTCGGCACTGTCGATGGTGAAGATCGGCAGCGCACGCAGATCCATCCGACCCTTCATCTCTTTTTCGGAGATGGTCAGATCCTC
>ERZ1026860.1395-NODE-1395-length-12345-cov-3.369813_pt1 | contig 12345 bp, 11 predicted proteins | sample MGYA00380160_ERZ1026860 | MGnify/ENA primary metagenome ERZ1026860 (study PRJEB33269, sample SAMEA4719796) | human gut metagenome | biome: human-associated habitat; feature: organic feature; material: feces | place: Cameroon | collected 2013-10 ... | reverse complement strand
ACGTATAGTAAATGCCGCATTTTTTGGCGAGCGCGAGCCGCTCGGGGTTGTTGTCCGCAAGAATCGGCACTACTCTGTGCCAGATCAGGATCTGACACAACACGTTGGCGTACAAACCGCCGCCCACCACAAGCACGTGTCTGCCCACGTCCGCACCCGTTTCGTCCGCAATTTTTTCGGCGGGGGCAACGGCGTCGATCAGAAAAGCGGCGTCATCCGAAACGGAAGGGGGCAGCACAAACGCGTTCTGCGCGGAAACGTAGGCGAAGTCGCGATAATAGCCGTCGCGGGTTTCGCCGGCGATATCGATGCCGCTTTCCGTTTCATCGTTTTCTAAGCAGTCCGCAAGGTATACGCGATCGCCTTTATTGAAGTAGGCGTCCTCGCCCGTTTCCACCACCTGTCCTACGGCGTATCTGCCGGGAACGACGGGGTATTTTGCTTTCTGCGCACCGGAAAACACCGCCGCGTCGGCTTCGGATAAAAGCGCGCGGGTGATTTTCACCTTGGCGAAGCCCGGAGCGGGCGGAGGCGTTTCGCGATCGGCGCGAACTAAATTTTTGGGAGAAAGTAATTGCCAAATTTTCATAAGAATACCTGATTATGCGGGGAAAAAATACGCCCGTATATTGATAGTATAGCTTATTCGGGCGAAATTTGCAACTATTTTTCGCAAATTCGTGCAAAAACAGTTGACGAAGCGAAGAAAAAACGTTATAATTGAAAAGCATCTGATACAGGAAAGCACTTTTTAGCGAGGTGAGAGATTATGAAATCCGATATTCATCCTAAATATCACGAAGTCACGGTTGTCTGCGCTTGCGGTGCCACCTTCAAGACGGGAACCACAAAAGAGGGCGACGTTCTTAAAGTGGATATTTGCAGCAGTTGCCACCCCTTCTTTACGGGCAAGCAGAAACTGGTTGATACCGGCGGACGTATCGATAAATTCAAAAAAAGATACGGTATGTAAGGAAAGAGAGCAATTAGGCTTTAAGGTGGTACACCTTAAAGCCTATTTTGCTATTGCTTCGCTGTTTCTATCGAGCGCGCGCCCGATAAGCGGCGTAATCTTTGTCAAGGCTTCCCCCTGGGGGGAAAGCTGTCAACGAAGTTGACTGATGAGGGGCGTAACTTGTTTTCTTATAGAAAAACTATATCGAATCAGCAACTGCCCCTCATCTCCTTGCTCCGCAAGTAGCTTCCCCCCAAGGGGAAGCCTCGATATAAGGCAAAAATTTCTATTTTGCACTTTTTTCAAGAAAAAATCGGCAAGAAAACCCAAAAAACAACGCATAAAAAAAATAAGGGAAATTTCAGAAATTGAAAAACGCAAAACATACAAAAAAGACAAATCGCACGTATATCGGCGGTCAGGCGGTGCTTGAAGGCGTGATGATGCGCGGCAAAACCGCGATGGCAACCGCTGTGCGCGATCCGCGCGGTAAAATTCAGGTGGAAAGCGAAAGGCTTGTTCCGCCGGAAAAGCGCAGCAAATTTTTACGCCTGCCGCTCGTTCGCGGCGTGGTTTCGTTCGTCTCTTCGCTCGTGGTGGGCAATAAAGTGCTTCTTCGCAGCGCGGCGGTTGCCGAAGAAGACGACGAAACGCCTTCCAAAGCCGAAAAATGGCTTGCCGAAAAGCACAAAATCGATCTCGGCGGCATTTTCAACTTTATTTCCGTGCTGCTCGGCATTCTTCTCGCCGTTGGGCTTTTTGTGGCGTTGCCGCAATGGATCACGGGCTTAACGCACCTTAGCCGCACCGAACACGGCGGCATTTTATTCAATCTCGTCGAAGGCGGTATCCGCATCGGTGTTTTCATCATGTACCTCGTGCTGATCTCGCTTGTGCCGTCGTTAAAGCGCGTGTTTATGTGCCACGGCGCAGAGCATAAAACGATCACGGCGTACGAGTGCGGATTAGAACTCAACGTAGAAAACGTACGCGGCTGCTCGCGCCTGCACGATCGCTGCGGCACTACGTTTTTATTTCTCGTGATGATCGTGAGTATTCTCGTGTTTTCGCTTGCCAACTCCCTGATCGGCGGTTGGCTGTACGTGGGCGATAAAAAAGTCGACGCGGCGATTCGTTTCTGCTTTAAACTTCTGCTTTTGCCGATCGTGGCGGGCATTTCCTACGAAATTCTGCGCGCGCTTTCCAGAACGGACAGCAAAATCATGACGATTTTCAAAGCGCCGGGACTTTTACTGCAATTTTTAACGACGCGCGAGCCGGAGGACGGCATGATCGAGTGCGCGATTGCGGCGTTTGACCGCGTGCTTTTGATGGACGCGGATCAGAGCGTGCCGGAAACGTCGTTCGCGGTGGCGGGGGAAATGAGCAAACTGCTCGCCGCCACGAAAAAGCGGTTTGCCCGCGCGAACATCGACGGCGAGGAAGCGGAATGGATTTTTGCGCTGACGCTCGGCATACAAAAGAGCGCGGTGGCTTCGGAAGAGCGGCTTTTAAAGAGCGAGCAGGTGCGCGAAATTCTCGATATGGCGGACGAACGATTGACGGGCAGACCGCTTTGGTATATCGTGGGCAACACCGATTTTTACGGCTACGAATTAAACGTGGACGAGCGCGTTTTAATTCCGCGCCCCGAAACGGAAGGACTTACGCGGCTCGCGCTTTCTTCGGCGGAACGCGGCGATAAAATACTCGATCTTTGCACGGGCAGCGGGGCGATCGCGATCGCGCTGAAAAAGGAAGGGGATAAGAAAAATCTCAATTTACAGGTGACGGCTTGCGATATTTCCGAAAGCGCGCTGGAAGTAGCGAAAGGCAACGCGGAAAAGTGTAAGGCAACCGTGAAATTCGTGCAGTCCGATTTGTTTTCGCGCGTGCGCGGGCGGTTTAACATCATCGTATCGAATCCGCCGTATATCCCCACGGGCGTGATTCCCACGCTCGAACGCGAAGTGAAAGATCACGAACCGCACCTTGCGCTGGACGGCGGCGCGGACGGGCTTGATTTCTATCGCCGTATCGCAAACGAAGCGGGCAAGTATATGGAAAAGGGCGGCTCGCTTTTAATGGAAGTGGGAATCGACGAAGCGCAGGCGGTGGCGCGGCTTTTTAAATACTGCGATTATTCGATGATTTTAAAGGACGATTTCGGCGTGGACAGATACGTGAAAATCGTATTTTAAGGCGGCGAACCAAAAAAACGAGTGAAAATATGACGGATAAATTAGATAAAATCAAAGAGCGGTATGAATTTTTGAACGGCGAGCTTTCGAAGGCGGAAGTCTGCGCCGATCCCGAGCGGTACGGCAAGTATTCGAAAGAGCGCGCCGATCTCGAAGAAACGGCGGAAACCTACGAAAAATATCTCACCGCGGAAAAGGAGATGACAGACGCGTTCGCGGCGGCGGAAGACGAAGCGGATAAAGAAATGAAAGATCTGCTGCTTTCCGAAGGGTACGCGTGCAAGGAAAAGTGCGCCGCGCTGAAAGAGGAATTGAAAATTCTGCTGCTGCCCAAAGACGAAAACGACGAAAAGAGCTGCGTACTCGAAATCCGCGCGGGGGCAGGCGGCGAAGAAGCCGCGCTTTTCGCGGCGGTGCTTTGCCGTATGTACACGGGTTATTGCGCAAGAAAACGCTTGAAAATGGAAGCCGTGGATATTTCGTCCACCGAACTCGGCGGCGTGAAAGAAGCCGTGTATCAGGTGACGGGCAAGGGCGCGTACAAGCTTTTGAAATACGAAAGCGGCGTGCATCGCGTGCAGCGCGTGCCGGAAACGGAAACGCAGGGGCGTATTCACACTTCCACCGCCACCGTGGCGGTGCTGCCCGAAGCGGAAGACGTGGAAGTGGAAATCAACGATAAAGACGTGCGCGTCGATATATTCCACTCGGGCGGCGCGGGCGGACAAAACGTGAATAAAGTGGCGAGCGCGGTGCGGCTCACGCACTTTCCCACGGGCATCGTGGTCACGTGTCAGGACGAGCGCTCGCAGCTGAAAAATAAAGAGCGCGCGTTTCAGGTGCTGCGTTCGCGGCTGTTTGATTTATATCGCGGCAAGGCGGGCAAAGAGCGCGAAGAAAACCGGCGTTCGCTCGTAGGCTCGGGCGATCGCAGCGAGCGGATACGCACGTACAATTATCCGCAGTCGCGCGTCACCGATCACCGCATCGGGTACAGCGTGTACGATATGGAAAAATTTTTAGCGGGCGATCTCGACGAAATGGTGCAGGCGCTTGCCATTGCGGATAGAGAAATGCTGCTCGCTTCGGAAAGTTGAGTGCAATAAAAAGTTGAGGGCAATAAAATGGAAAAAACAAAACTTTCGGAAAGAATTTCAAAGGTATCGCCGTCGCTTACCCTGGCAATCACGGCAAAGGCGAAAGCGATGATCGAGGCGGGCGAAGACGTAGTGCCGTTCGGCGCGGGCGAGCCGGATTTTCCCACGCCCCGGCATATTGCGGAGGCGGCGAAACGCGCGCTCGACGAAGGGCATACGAAATATACGCCCTCGGCGGGACTGCCGCAGTTGAGAAGAGAAATTTGCCGAAAGCTGAAAGAAGAGAACAATCTCGGATACGATCCTTCGCAGATCATCGTATCGAACGGGGCGAAACAATCGGTGTTCAACGCGTGCTTTGCGCTTTTAAATGACGGCGACGAAGCGATTATTCCCGCACCCTACTGGCTCACTTATCCAGAAACTGTGAAGCTTTGCGGCGGCGTTCCCGTGATTTTGCCCGCGCGCAGCGAAAACGGCTTTAAAATCACCGCCGAAGAGCTGGAAAGCGCGATCACGCCGAAAACGAAACTGCTGATTTTCAATTCCCCGTGTAACCCCACGGGCGCGGTGTATTCCGAAAGGGAAATCCGCGAAATCGCGGCGGTATGCGTGCGGCGCGGCGTTTTCGTGCTTTCGGACGAGATCTACGAAAAGCTTGTGTACGGCGGCGTAAAGCATTTCTCGATCGCTTCCGTTTCCGAAGAAATGAAAAATCTCACCGTCACGGTAAACGGCGTCTCGAAAACCTACGCAATGACGGGCTTTCGCATCGGCTATCTTGCCGCGCCGAAAGAGATTGCCGCGGCGATCGATTCGTTTCAGAGCCACGCCACATCGAACGCATGCACGATTTCGCAGTACGCGGCGATCGAAGCGCTTTCTTCCCCCGGCGAAGAAGTGCAAAAAATGGCGGATATTTTCGCGCGGCGGCGCAACGCGCTTTTAAAGGCGGCGGAAAAAATCAAGGGCGCGCTGTGCGTCCGCCCGGACGGCGCGTTCTACGCCATGCTGAATATCGGCGCGGCGTTCGGAAGATCGGTAAACGGAAAAATTATCCGCGATTCCGCCGATTTCTGCGCCGCGCTTCTGGAAGAAAAAAAGGTGGCGGCGATCCCCGGGAAGTGCTTCGGCGCGGACGAATATATCCGCCTTTCGTACACGTTGTCCGAAGAAAAAATCGAAAAGGGCATGGCGCGCATCGGCGAATTTTTCGAAAGCGCGCTGCGCGGCTGATTGTTTTGCTCGAAGTGCAAACAGGCTTTATATCGACCGGATTGTTTAAAGATTTGATAAAAATCGACTTGTGAAAGTCGATTTTTTGGTTTTTTCGAAAAAAAGTTATGAAACAATCAAAAAATTTTCGTTGAAAGCCTTGAAATTAACGCGAAAATCTGTTAAAATATATATACCCCGAAAAGACGCCGCGGCGAAACGGCGCGGCGGCGCGAAAAGGGAAAAGAACTTTTTTTGGAGGAACAGCAATATGATTAAAGTGGTTTACGGCGCGAAAGGCACGGGCAAAACGAAGCAGATGATCGACGCGGCGAACGAAGCGGTTAAATCCGCGAAAGGGCATCTCGTATTCATCACCGATACAAAGCGCGGAATGTACGATTTAGAGCGTGAGGTGAGATTTATCGACGTATCCGATTTCGACGTGGCGGGCGAAGCCGCGCTTTGCGGGTTTATCAAGGGCGTGATCGCGGGAAATCACGATAACGAATTTATTTATATCGACGGCGTGATGCGCATTGCGGGCAAGAAAGCTTCGGAACTCGGCGCATTCTTCTATATGCTCGATAAGGTGGCAACGGAAAATAATCTTACCATAACGGTGTCGATTTCGGCGGCGAAGGAAGAGTTACCCGACTTCATTGCCAAGTACCTTTAATCGGGCGCGCGCATTATAAGCGGCGCAATACTTTGACTCGCTACGCGAGAGCAAATGCCCAAGCTGCGCTTTTGCTTGCTCATTTACGCTTAGTAAACTCGCGGCGCAAAATGCTCGCTTTTCGCGTCTTGCTTGCTTCTAATGTGCGTTTGGTATTTATGCGTATTATTGCCCCGAAATTGTGCTGCTTACTTTTCGGGGCAAAGGCACAATCTATAAGTTTCAATTTCAAATCGGAAGGTGTTTTTTATGCAATTTATCGGAACGAGATCGGGGGAAACGGTATCCGCGCGCGAGGCAATTTATAAAGGATTGTCGGCGGGCGGCGGCTTGTATGTGCCTCAAACGTTTCCGCTTGTGGATAAGTCCGCGCGCGAAAAGTTGGAAAATATGAGCTACGCCGAACGCGCGTACTATATTCTTTCGCTCTTTTTCGGCGAATTCGGCGAAGAGTTTTTGAAATCCGTTGCGGAAGCCGCGTTCAAAAACTTCGACGGCAAAGACGAAGTACCGCTTGTGAAAATCGATGAAAACAGGTATATTCTCGAGCTTTTCCACGGGCAGACCTGCTCGGAAAAAGACCTTTCCGTAAACGTGTTCGCGCCCCTTTATCGCGAAGCGAAAAAATCGCTCGGCAAAAAGGAAAAAACGCTCGTTCTTGCGGCGACTTCCGGAAATACGGGCGTATCCCTGATCGATAATTTCCGAAACGACGAAGACGCATTCGTGGCGGCGTTCTATCCCGAAGAGGGACTTTCCAAAATGCAGCGGCTCAATCTCACGGTGATGGGCGGCGAGCGTGTGTACGTGGCGGGAATTGCCGCCGGTTTCGATGAGTGCCAGCACTTAACGCACCGTATTCTTTGCTCCGAAAAATTCGGAGGCGAGCTGAAAAATCGCGGCATTTCGCTTGTGGGCGGAAATTCTTCGAATATCGCGCGCATTATCCCCGAAATCGTATGGTATTATTCGGCGTATGCCGATCTTTGCTCGTCGGGGCAGATCGAAGACGGCGAAGAAGTGGATTTTTCGGTGGCTTCGGGCAATTTAAACGCGGCGCTTGCCGGCTGGTACGCCAAGAAAACGGGCTTGCCGATCCGCAAAATTTTCGTGCCGTTCAATCGCAATAAAGCCGCGCTCGATTTCTTTTTAAAAGGCGTGCTTTGCGATGATAAGGCGTTTCGCCGCACAATGGCGAAAGGACTCGACGTGATAATACCGCTGAATCTCGAACGCATGATTTTCGAGCTTTGCGGCAGAAACGCGGCGGAAACGGCGGCGCGCATGCAAAAGCTGGACGAAACGGGCAGCCTGAATATCACGGAAAGCGAGCGCGAACGGCTCGGGCAGAATTTTTATGCCGAATTCGTTTCGGAAGACGAGCTTTTAGAAACGTCGTACTCGATTTTCGAAGAATACGGCTACGTTTGCGACGTGGAAACGGGCGTGGCGGCGGCGGCGTGGGATAAGTACCGGGCCGATCCCGAACACGAAGACGACGAAACGCCGCTGGTGCTTGCCGCCACGGGGAATCCGTACAAATGCCCGCAGGACGTACTCTACTGTATTTCGGGCAACGACGTGAAAGACAGTTACAAGGGCGTGAAACGGCTCAACCTTTCAACGGCGATGAAGCCGCCGAAATTCATTACGGATCTTCGCTATATCGAGCCGCGCTTTAAGGATGTACTGCCGGCGGAAGGAAAGAAACTCACCGCCGCGCTCTTATCGTTTGTGGACGGAAATTTTGTGCCGGAAACGAAGAAAAAACGTTGAAAACACTCCGAAAAACGATATAAAAATGCGATTTTATATGTGAAAAACGTGATAAAATCGGTGTTTTTAGGTGTTTTTCGGCTTTTTATATGCTGTAAACGGCAGAAAAAGTTGCGTTTTTTAAAGAAAAGTGGTACAATATCGAGTGAAAAACGTGGTTTTTTGCAGGAGTTTTTTTGTTTTTTAAAAGACTTTTGCACCGGCGGTTTTTAAGGAAGCAAACGAAAATGTTCGGTTACGTGCGGGCGGATACTCCGTATCTTTATATCAAAGACGATCTTTTATACAAGGCGGCGTACTGCGGCGTGTGCAGGAGCATCGGGAAATCGTGCGGCACGCTCGCGCGGATGGGACTTTCTTACGACGTGACGTTTTTTTCCGTTTTATTGCACAATATAAGCGGAGAAGATCTCGAAATCGAAGACGCGCGCTGTCTGGCGCATTGTATCGGCAGAAAACGCAAAATGGCGAAAGCGGACGAGATGACGAAAACGCTCGGCGCGCTGAATACCATTCTTGCCTATCTTAAATACGACGACGACGTGCGTGATGAGAAAAAAGGCAAGGGCAAGAGGCTTTGGTTTAAGAAAGGGTTTCGCCGCGCAAAGCGCGATTATCCCGAGCTTTTCAAAATCGTGACGGGAGATCTCGCGCGGCAGAAAGAAGCGGAAAAGAACGGCGGCACAGACAGCGTGGACTTCGCTTCGGACGCGACGGCGACGATGCTTGCGGACGTTTCCGATTATATTTTAAAGGACAAAGCCTCGCTTTGCACGCGCAATCTTTTTTACGCGATAGGCAAGTGGATTTACCTTACGGACGCGCTGGACGATTACGACAAAGACGTGAAAAACGGCTTGTACAACGTGTTTTACAAGGCGTTCGGCGAAAAAAGCGGCGGCGAGCTTTTGAAAAATCGCGGCGGCGAGGTGGATTATATTTTTAATTCGCTCTTCTACGATATTCGCGAGAATACGGCGGGGATCAGGTTTTATTTCAACCGCGACCTTACGGATAACGTGCTTTTGCGGGGCTTTCCCGCCAAAACGAAAGAGATTAAAAACAAACTGCTTGCGGCAACGGAAAAGAAAGCCGCGGCTTGCGCGAAAAAGCGCGGATAACGCTTTAAAAAAAGGAAGGAAAAGGAAATGAACGAATATTACCGTTTTTTCAATCTGGACGAAACGGCGACGGACGAAGAAATCGAAGCGCGCTATAAGGAATTGAAAGCAAAGTACGAAGAGGATCGCTGGCTCGACGGCGAAGCAGGCAACGAAGGCGCGCAGAACCTGACGAAACTTGAAACGGCGTATGCCGAAATCAAAGCCGCGCGCGCGCAAAAAGAAACCGGCGGATCGAGCAGCGCGCTCGACGAGGTGGCCGCGCTTCTTCGCGATAACAAAATCAACGAAGCGCAGGCGAAACTCGACGCTTTCAACGAGCGAGACGCCGAGTGGCATTATTTGCAGTCTTGTATATTCTATAAGAAAAACTGGTTTAACGACAGCAAAAAACAGCTTGAAATCGCCATCGAGTTGGATAAGGACAATAAAAAATACCGCGAGGCTTACGGAAAGCTCAACGCCAAGAACGATTACGAAAAACGTTCGGCGAAAAACGAGGAGGAAAGCGCGCCGGCGTACGACGACGGACGGCAGATGGGCGGCAACGCCTGCACGCAGTGTATTTCCTGCTGCTATACCTACCTTTGCGTGGATTGCCTTTTCTCGCTGTGCTGCGGTTGCCGGTGATTCTGTCGGCGACGGCGAAACGGGTTGCGAATAAAAAATGAGGAAAAATTCGAAAGAAATCGCATTGTCGGCGGTGGCTTGCGCGCTGGGAACTATCGCGCTCACCGTCGGCACGCTATATTCTCCGATGCTCTTCACGGGGTATCTTTTCGCCTGCCTTTGCATGATGCTGCCGCTTTCGCGCGGGTATTTCAAAGGCGCGGCGCTTTGCTTTCTGGCGATCAACGCGCTTACGCTTTTATTTAACGGGTTTAATTATTTCGATACGCTGCCCTTTACGTTGTTTTTCGGGTTGCACCCGATCGCGAACGAGTGGCAGGCGAAATTACACGAGAAAAAATCGGGCGCGAAACCGGGCTTAACCGACGAGACGGATACCCCTGCGAAAAATGTGAAAGCCGAAGATTTTGTATTCGAATTTTCGGACGCGACGGAAAAAGCGAAGAGCGGGCCGAAAGAAAAACGTACAAGGAAAAAGAAAAAAGCGACCGTTACGGCGGCGGACGTTTTGTTTTTGACGGTTAAGATCGTTTGGTTTGACGCCGCGATGTATTTCGTGTGGAAAATCGTGTTTTCCGCGCAGACGACGATTCCTTTTATCGACGAGCATATTTTTTTGGCGATTGCGATCGGCGGCAGTTTGTTTTTTATCGTTTACGATCTGATTTTATTCCGGTTGAGAAAGACCGTGAATTTCCTGATTAAAAAATACGTCGGAAAAAAATGATTTACATGAAAAAACGCGTTCGCGCGAGGCATGGGTGGCGGAATGATTAAAAAGAACGATATACTTACGGGAAAAGTGCAGTCTTTCGGCAGCGACGGCGAAGGCATCGTGCAGGCGGAAGGGTGCGTTTTTTTTGTGCCGTATGCCGGGCGAAGAAATCGAGTTTAAAGCGTTGAAAATCAAGGGAAATACGGGCTACGGCAAGCTCCTTCGCGTGATTTTGCCCGCAAAAGGGCGGGTGCAACCGAAATGCCCCGCGTTTTATACGTGCGGCGGCTGCGCATTGCAGCACGCGGATTACGAAACGCAACTATTTTTCAAGCGCGAAAAAGTGAAAAACGCTTTGCGGAAAATCGGCGGAGTAGAGGCGGAAGTTTCGCCCGTGACGGCGTGCGGAAGCGAATACGGGTACAGAAACAAGCTGCAACTGCCCGTGGGAACGGACGCGGCCGGGAATACGGCGCTTGGGTTTTACGCCGAGCGCAGCCATCGTATCGTGCCGATCGAGAAATGCCTGATTCACCCCGAATGGGCGGAAAAACTTATGCGCGTTTTTCGCGAATACATAGCGACATCCGGGGCGAAAGGGTATGACGAGCGCACGAAAAAGGGACTTTTGCGACACCTGGTGGCGAGAGAGATCGACGGAAAACTTCTGATCACGGTGGTGGCGACAGCGAGAAAATTGCCGTGCGAAGATTGGCTGACGGCGCGGCTTTGCGAAATGTTTCCCGGGTGCGGCGTGTACGTGAACGTGAACGCAGGCGAAACAAACGTGATTTTCGGCGATAAATTTTATCTTTTGAGCGGCGCGGCGAGAATCGAAGGGCGCACGGGCGGCATTGCGTATGAAGCGGGGGCGGAAACGTTTGTGCAGGTGAATCCCGAAATCCGCGAAAAGCTGTACGCGCGGGCGATGGAAACGTGCTTTGCGGACGGCGCGGACGTGGCGATCGACGCGTATTCGGGCGGCGGACTGATGACGGCGATGGCGGCGAAGCGGTGTAAGCGCGTGTACGGCGTGGAACTCAACGAAGAAGCTTCGGCTTGCGCGGACGCTCTGAAAGAAAAAAATAATCTTGCGAACATGACGAATATCTGCGGCGACGCGGCGAAAATCGTGCCGGAAATTATGGCGCGCGAACGCGGAAACAACGTAGCGCTTATTCTCGATCCGCCGCGCGCGGGGGTGGAGCGCAGCGTACTTTATGCGATTTTGAAATCGGGCGTCGGGCGGTTTGTGATGATCAGCTGCAATCCCGCCACGCTTGCGAGAGATCTCGGCATTTTAACGGGGACGCTTCGCGAAAAGAACGGCGCGCTTGTGAAAGTTGCCCCGGATTCGGCGAATGTGGACGGAGACGACGGATACTTTAAAATCGAAAGCGTAGAGCCGTTTGATATGTTTCCGCAAACGAAGCACGTGGAGACATTAGTAATATTATCCCGCAAATAACCCGATTCTCATCTTGAAGTGAAAATCGATTTTGATAATACTTCGCTTGATAAAACGGCAATTGCGGAACGAGCGGAAAAAAGAAAACCGCAGGAAAAGACGACATATAAAAACATGTAAGGTCGAAGAGAAAATCTTCGGCTTTTTTGTTATCTGCGCAAAATATTTATTGCAAGAATGCTCGGAACTGCGAATTTTTGATTGTGCAAACTTTGCACTCTTGCGTGCAAACTTACGTTTTTTGTGCAAACTCGTATTTTGGCGATGATTATTTGCCGTTTTTTTAGATTTGCTATTGATTTTTTGAATAAAATCTGTTATAATATTATCAATGATATGAAGAACGATGACGTCCGCTGCCGAAAAAGCGGATGTTTTCCGATTGCGGAGAGAACAGATGAGCTACACATTGTTACTTGTGGATGACGAAGAAGAAATACTGTCTCTTATACACATCTGACGCTGCCGACGATCTACTCTGTGTAGAT
>ERZ1026860.1393-NODE-1393-length-12353-cov-3.696699_pt1 | contig 12353 bp, 4 predicted proteins | sample MGYA00380160_ERZ1026860 | MGnify/ENA primary metagenome ERZ1026860 (study PRJEB33269, sample SAMEA4719796) | human gut metagenome | biome: human-associated habitat; feature: organic feature; material: feces | place: Cameroon | collected 2013-10 ... | reverse complement strand
ACACGAAATCGCCCGCCTGGACGCCCCCGCACATCACGTAAAGCGTGCCGCCGCCTTCCAGCCAGGGCTCATTCGCATGGGGCCCGGCGTCGAGGTAGGCGTCCCCCGCCTTGCAGAGCCCCACCGTCAGCGTCATGCCCGACGGAATCTCCAGCCGCCCTTCTCCTTCGACCGAAAGAAAGACCCTCGGGTTCACCACGACCTCGGGCGAATCGAAGACGAGCTTCGCGGCGTCGTCCGAACCGGCGCGGCCGACGTGGAGACGCGAGATGTTCGGCACGTTCCACCCCTTCAGGGCGCGGAGGGTCCCGCGCGTCACCCTGATGCCGCCATCGGTATCGGAGACGCGCCCCCCGAGATTCACGATTCTCTGCTCGCCGGCATGTGAAGCAGCCGCAAGTTCAAGCGTCACGTGCCCGCCCCAGTCCACAGAACAGGTGCCGGCGTTGTCGAAGGCGTTTGTGACCGCGAGCGTCGCGGGGCCCGAAAGGCTCGTAATCACGTTCATCTCCTGCGCGCCGTTGGCCGTATAGACCTTCACCCCGCCCACCGCCTGGTCAAATCCGTTGAGGTCGACCATGTTGTAGCCCGACGTTCCTCCTGTCGTCCTGCCGATCACCAGCAGGGGGACGTGCCCCAAGAGGTCGGCCGCCATGAACGAAAAGAGGGGCTTGGGAGCCGTCTGGCCACTGGATACGTCGATGCTGGAGGCATTTGTGAAGGAGAAATTCGGCCCCAGCAGGGCCATGCCGCCGCTGTCCATGCACAACCGGCAGGGCCGTCCGATGGCGGCGATGGCATTGTCAAAGACGATCCGGCCGCCCTTCACGACATCTGCGTCGAAACCCCCTCCAAGGCCTTCGAGCGTGATCAACCCTTTCTGGACAAAGGTCTGGGCCTTCCCCTGGCGTATCCGGGAGCCAAAGTCTTTACGGGCCGAGTCCCAAAACGCAATCGACCCCTCGTTCGTGACGGCGCCGGGCGCATCGGCGTACAGTCCGAACCACGTCCCCGACGCATCGAGCCGAATCGGATTGTAGTAGGTGCCGGCTCCCTTGAAATTGTAGGAATGCGTGTTCTTGCCGCCAAGATACACCTCGATGGGGCAGGCCGAACCGCCCGCCTGCCCTCCGACGGCCTCGGGCGAATGCGCATGGACAATCACGTTGGAGAAGAAGAACGACCCCGCGAACGCGGAATTGTCCTGGGCCAGGCTCACCGTGTAGCCGACTGTCCCCGTTCCAACCGCCCTGAACTGTCCCGTGCCGGAGAGGGACGCCTTCCCCGCGACGAAGTCAACCGGCGTGTCCCTCACGGCGATCTGCGCCCCCACGCCGTCGAGGGTCACGGAGGAGACCGCCGTGAGGGCCGCGACGTCCTCAGTCGTCGTCACATGGACGACCTTGCCGTCGGGGATGACGACCGAATCGCCCGCCCCGGGCGCAGCGCCGCCGTCCCAGTTGCCCGCCGAGGCGAAGCCGCCGCCGTTTTCCCCCGTGTACGTGAGCGTCGCGGCCGCAAGGCCGACGGCTGAAAGAGCCGAAAAAGCCACAATCGCCTCTCTGGTCTTCACAGTTGAACTCCTTTCCTTTCCACGCCACCGCACCCTCATTCTACCACAACACGGCCTCGGGCTTTCGGCCTGACCAGTCAAGTTTTGCCTGCGCAGTCCCTCTTCACGGCCATTTCACGTTCCCTGCATCCCTACTCCTCGACCGGTTCGTTTCTCAACAGGCAGACGGGCCCCAGCAGGCCCGACGGGACCAGCCGGTCGTCCTTTGTGAAGTAGTTCCACGGCACAAACGCGACGCGCCCCGTCGCAGGGCGCGGCCGCCCCTCGGCCAACCAGCCCGGCAACCGTTCAAGCGCCCATCCCCAGTGTTCAGGTTCGCGCCGCCCCGAGACGGACGTCCCCTTGAAGATGTACTCCCGCCATTCCCCTTCGCGCGGCTCGCGTTCGTCCCCGACAAGGCGGTTCGCCCATACGTTCGTGAACTCGATTTCAAGGTCGTTCCCCTTCGCCTTCAGGGCATCCGACGGGATCGCCACGCGCCACGGCGCGCACCAGGCAACGCCAAGGTCGCGTCCGTTCAGGCGCACCCGCGCGAGCTGGCCATTGCACGCCCCCAGATCGAGGGCCGTCGCCCCGCCGCGCGCATCGAACGTCGTCCGGTAGGTCGCCGTGCCGGAATAGTGGCGGATGCGGTCGTCGGGATGGTCCGTCCAGTCGGCCAGCGCCTGGAACGTGGCCGTGAAGGCCGTCTCGGGCGGCTGCGAGGCATAGGCCGGGAACGAGACGCGCCAGGCGTTCTCAAGCGTGCCCACGCGCTTGCCGGCGAGGGGATAGGGCGCCGAAGGCGTCGTGCCTTCGAGCAGGAATCCGCTCTGACGCGAAGCCAGCGTCCGGGGCGGCGCGCTGACCAGGCCCGTGACGGGATCGAGCCAGATGCCCGCGAGCGAGACGCGCGTTTCACCTTCCGCGCCATTCACCAGAAAACGCACCACCGTGCGCCGGCCCCCGACGACGCCCACGCGCGCCCGCTGCCAGATGGCGTCCGGGAGGGGAAGCCTCTCGCCGCGCAGCGTCGTCCCCCATTGGAGAAGGGCCTGGGCGCGGGCCAGATAGTCGAACCACGCCCGTCCACACTCCGCCCAGGTCTGGTGACGCGAGAAATGCGTGCCCCAGCAGCCGAACGTCATGCCGGGCACCACCGTGTCGGGCCAGCACTGGAGCGGAACCGAATGCAGGACCATGCGGTTCACCCCGTTCACGAACTGGCAGTCCCCCGGCCGTTTCAACGTCCAGGGCGTTTCCGACCAGCGGGAATCGCGCGGATGGCCCGTGAACGCCTCGGCCTCGACGACCGTGTGCGTCCCGCCATTCGGCGCCGGGGTAAGGTCCCAGAGATTGTCGGCGGGCGCGTACTTCCCGCGCAGCTCCGCACGACGCCAACAGCCCGGATCGCTCCAGAATTCGGTCATCAGGCGATCGACCGAAGCCCCGCACAGCCTACGGTCGACCGGGCCGCCGTAGGGTTCGCTGGAGAACTCAAGCCCCATCGCGCGCAGGCGCCGGTGGCTGATCCGGTAGCATGCGTCGCGGTAGAGCTCGCGGACGGTCAGGTCGAAGTCCTCTTTGAACGTGCCGGCCCGCGCGGGATCATCGACGGGGAACCCGGCGAGGGAGGGCAGGAACGGCAGCGGATCGTAGCCGCGCCGGGCGCGGAACTCCTCCCGCATCCGCGGCGTCCAGGACGGCGTCCCCGATTCATTGCTGTCGGCATGGAGGAACGTGACCGTCGTCCCCAGCACGGGCCCGAGATGTTTGCGGAGCTGGGACAGAACGGCATCCCAATGCGCATGGACGGCATCGGGGCTCATCTTGTCGCACTCCCATCCCGCAGCCTGCGGCTGGCAGGGGCTGTTGCGCTGCGGCTTGAGCGCATGGCTGAGGACGTACGTGCGCCCGCCCGTCGTCACGCGCGCAATCGGCTGCCTGTCGATCGGCCGGTTCTTCCCGCCCGCCACGGGGCGGAAGGTCCCCTGGCGGTAGTTGTCGACGATTCTTCCTTCGTCCGTTCCGTCGATGGCCACGACAAGGTCGCGCATCGCGTGCGCGGGCGTCGTCCAGGGGCCTCCTGTATGCGTGTACCCGGGGCAGTTGTGCAGGCCAAGCTCGATGCCGCGCTTCCCGGCCTCTTCGGCGGCATACCGCACGAACGCCCACCAATCCGGCGTGAACGCGACCACGTGCGGCTCACGGCCGTCGGGCATCTCCTGCGCGCTCGGCGAACAGGTGTCCGCCATGCCGAAGATCGTCGCCGTCGTGACGCCCATGCGCGCGAACCAGTCAAGATCCTTCCGGATCCCTTCTCGCGTCACATGGCGCCCCATCCAGTGCCACCAGACGCCCGCATGCGCCTTCGGCGGGGGGGCGCGAAAGACGGCGACCGGGTCGGGCGCGTCCGCAGAGCCGATACGAACCGTCTGGCAGGCGGCCGTAGTTGGAGAGGCAAAGAGGCTGCTCGATCCCCTTGGCGTCCTTGATCACGAGGAACACGTCGCCGTCCTCCGACGCAAGATCCGCCTCGACGGGCGCCCGTTCGGCGCTCCGCAGGAGCAGCGGCGTCGTGGCCGGCTTGAGCGTGCGGACGTCAAACGGAACCGTCACATCCTCGCGCACGGCCCCGTCCGCGCCTCGTGCGACCAGATGGATCCGCCACCAGTCGCAGAAGCAGCGGGACGTGCCGATGTTCGCGAGCGAGAACGACACGCGCCGTCCGCCTTCCGGGCGACGGACCACCTGGGGAGACTCCAGCACGAAACGATAGCCCAGCATGGACATGCACTTGCGCCCGTTGGCATAGACGCTTTCAGGCAATGCGACGGCCCCCGGCAGGAAGTGCGCCCCGCGCTCGACCTTCGGCTTGCGCCCGACGTACTTGGCCGGGAAGTTGTGTACGGAGATGCCGCTCATGTGGCGCGTGGAGAACTGCTGGTAGAGCCCTTCATACGGCCCCATGTCCGGGACGGAAAGGTGGAAAAGGAAGCCGAACTCCCCCGTCAGGTAGCGCGAGCCGTAGATTTCATCCCTGAACGCGGCCCCCAGGTTCTGCGGGCGCCCCTCTGCGTCGAAAAGGAGGCGCGTCGAGCAGAGGTCGTACTGGTCCGAATAGGGGTGCCAGCTGTCAATGAAGAACCCAAGGCCGCCGGCCCGATTGCGCGCGGAGAAGAGCGCGCGCACGTGGCGCATGGCGCTCAGGAACTTCGGGTCGGCGGGGTTGCGCGCAAAGGCGGCGGCATGCGGCAGGTGAAGCGTCTCGTGCCCTCCCGCGATGAGCAACGTGTCGGGCAGGGCGTCGAGATAGGCCTGAAGGAAACCATCGAGCGCGTTCGTGGCGGGGTAGAACCTGCCCGGCATGGCGCCCTCGCCCCAGTAGCCCGCGTAGCGCATTTCGACCGAGAAGAGCACGTCCTTGCGCCGGACCCGCGTCCCCTCCACGTTCCCCTCCAGCCAGGCGGCGAAGGCGTTCAGAAGCGCGCGATGGCGTTCAAGGAGGCGGGGCGAGGTGTAGTCGGGGAACCAGGACGGGCCGAACTGGTCGTCGGGCAGAAAGGGATGCCCCTCGGCCGCGACTTCGTCGAAGAGGTACGCGGGCACGGCCAACGCGCGGCCCGCGTGCATCTGGCGGACGGATCCCGACCCCGTGTTGCAGGCGAGCCCCAGCGAGAGGCGCGCCCGCTCCGCAAGGCACCGCTTGAAGAGAGGCTCCAGGCGCCGGTCGAACAGCCACTCGCCCCGCGCGCGCTCAAGCTCATACCAGTCGGGGCGGTCATAGAGCATCGGGGCGCTTGTCTGGTACGGCGATTCACCGAAGACACGCGCAAGACGCGGGGTGTTGCCCTTCTTCCACCCCCCATTCGGCATGAACCGGCAGATGCCGCCGTTCGGCACCAGCGTCTCCGCGTCCAGCATGGGTTCCAGATTCGCGCGGCGGCAGCCGTTTGTCTGGGCGTAGACCTCGTCCGTGAAGTACGGCGCGTAGTCCACGAGCGCGCGCGGGCTGCGAAGCACGCGCACATTGCGCAGCCAGTACGTGAGGCGCGTCCCCCGCGGCCCGCAGCCGAACTGGATTCCCTGCACGTCAACGCTCGCCGGGCCACCGTCGGGGCTGTGCGCCGGCACGACAAACGACCGCCTCTCCCAGGTTCCGCCCGGCGGCTTCTGCGGGAGGAAGAGCATCGTGCGCCCCTTGCCGGGCGCATAGGCCAACATCGCGTTGCAGTGGTCGACATCGTTCTCCGCCTTGTCCTGCGCCATCTTCACCTCGTAGGTGACTTCCACGGCGCCGGCCATGTTCTCGCGGGAGGGGTCGAGCGTGTATTTCGGATACATCCAGCGGTCGGAGGCATCCGGCTTCCAGGCGGCGTCAAAGCGGATCGCCTTCTCGACGCGGTCATAGGAACACGTCCACGTGTGCGCGCTGGTGTTGCGCGTCCAACGCGCCGGATCGTCCGTCGCAAGCGGCACGACGGCGGCATGCGCCGCAAGCGTCGCCACGTCATGGTAAGGCATCACGAGCCTCGACGCACGCCTCCCGTTGAACACCCCGGCGACCTCGATCCGTCCCACGACGCCGGTTGTCTGCAAGGTCGTCTGGAATGTCGCGTGCCCCCATGCCGGCAGCGCCACCTCGTCCGGCAGACCTGCGAGGCGGCCGCCACCCACGACAAGCCGACCCGTCTTGGCATGGCCCTCGAAGTTCCACACCTCGACCCTGATCTTCCCGTTCGCGTTCTTCATCTCGGCGGTGGCGCGGCCGTCCCCCAGCGCGAAGTCCGAACGGTCTGGCCGCAGTTGAACGACGACGCGCCGGTCTTCGTCAGGGGCCGGCGACGTCGCGCCGACCTTGCCGACGGGGCGCGGCGCCTTTTTCGGGGACAGTCCCCGGAGGCCGTCGATGTAGACGGGCGTGCGCGTGAGCGTCAGCGCCCCTCCCGCGCACATCGAGGAGAACCCGAGATGATCCGTCACGCGGAGGGGGCCCTTGCCGGGCAGCGTCCACGTGCGCGCATGGGGTCTGAGCGGACCCTTGATCTCCTTCGGCGCCCGGTCAAGATCCGAAACCGTCCACGCCATCACGGTCTGCTGCCCATTCGTATGCGAGAACAGATAGGCGCGAATGTCCGCAGGCGTCTCCAAGGCCCCCTCGAAGCGGGCCGCCCCCACGCACCTCAAAAACGTCGCGGCGGCCGCAAATGCCGGCTTCACCGTGCCGTCACGCCGCGTGAGGCCCCAATCCTTCGTTCCCTGACGCTCGTTTATGCCGGTCAGGATGAACAGGAAATCCCGCGCCACGCCCTCCATGGCAAGCCCCACAAAGCCCTTGGGGATGAACTCGGCGACGATCGCCTCCTGTTCGCGGGAATGCTGCTTGAAGCCCTTGCGGACGGAGTCTTCCGTTGAATTGCCCTCCTGGTTCGTAGAATGTTCCGTGATCCACAAGGCGCGGTCCGCACAGCCCGCCTCGGCCATCAGACGGCGCAGGTCGGCCGCCCAGGCGGGGTAGGCGGACAACGCCTGATAGCAGTGGTAGTTGAAGACGTCCGTGTATTTGGCGATGTCGTTTGCGCACACGGCACGGTTGTAGTCGGTAAACGGCGCATGGCAGAACGCGCCATGGGCAGCGGGCGTCGCGCCATCGCCGTCCTTGAAGCCCAGATACGCCGCCTTCTGGCAGGCCGCATACTCCCACGCGCCCTCCCGCGAGCGGCATGCGATGTCCGGCTCGTTCCAGAATTCCCAGCAAGCGGCCCGCCCCCTGTTCTCGCGCGCAAGACGCGCGGCGAAACGATAGAGCGCCATGAGGTCCCTTGGCAGTTCCGACGACTCGTCGCCCAGCTTCGTCCAGGCAGGCGCGCGCTCGAAGAACGGCATCATCTTCACGCCCCGCGCGGCGAGCAGGTCGAACGCGCGCTGCGCCCGCGCTTCAAACGGCCGCTCCACGCCGCGCTGCGGCTCCATCTCCGGCCACAGGAAGATCTCACGCGCGCAGCGGAAGCCGAGTTCGGCGAGCAGGTCGGCATCGCGCCGAAGGAGGTCGCCCCCGTGCCAGGGCGCGTCCACGTTCCCCGGGCGGACCACGCAGGGCAGCGCCGTCATGATCGCCCAGCGCGAATCTTCCGGCAGCGGCTCGCGAATCGGCTCCACCACGCACAGCGTCGTGGAGCGGAGACGTTTCCCGTTCTCATGCGCAGCCGTCAGCCGGTAGTAGCCCGTTTCCAGCGGGGCAAGCGAAAGCCGTCCCGTCGCGGGCCACGCGCCACGCGCCCGCTCGCGCCCGTAGGCGTCTTCAAGCTTCCATGAAAGCTGCGCGGCCGATGCGTTGGTCAGGAAGAGGACGGGCGTCTCGCCCGGCTTCAGCACGCCTCCGGGCGTTTCACAGTGGATCGACGTGACGGTCGGTTCGCACGGCGCGGCGTCCGCGAGCAGCGCGTTCCCGACCAGGGCCATCCCGATGCCGATCCACGCACAGGTTCTTTTCATGCCTTTCTCCTGATGTCAGCCGACAAGCGAACGGAAGTCTGGAATGCGGCGGGAGGCAGCCATGTCGGCACAGGTCCCGAGACTCATCGCCCGATTCTTACGGCAAACGGGATTTCACGGGCGGCGAGATCCGCGGGCAACGTCATGCGCACGCCGCCTGCGGCGCGCGCAAACGCCAGCTCCCTCCCGGAGGCGATTTCAACGATCTTCGACCCGGCGGGGACTGGACAGGCCAACGTCACTTCGCCCGCCGGCCGCTTGACGATCGCATAGCGCGTCGCCCCGTCTTTCGTCTGCGTGTAGTCGACGTCCGGCGTCGCAAACGGCGCACAGATGCGCGTCCCGTAGATCGCCTCGCCATAGGTTCCGAGCCACCTTCCGATCTGTTCCAGGCGCTTTTTCTGGACGTCGGGGATTGCGCCCTGCGGGTCGAGATTCACGAGCAGGAGCAGGTTCCCGCCCCGCGCCACGATGCCCGAGAAATGGATGATGAAGTCACGTTCCGTCATCACCATGCCTTCGTCGAAGTTCTCCATCCAGTGGTTCCCGTACGCCTTTGAGATGCCCGAACAGGATTCCCAGGGATGCCATCTTGCGGGGTCAAGGCATTCGGCGGTATCGCCCCACTCGTCCGTAAAGAAGTCGCCGCGCACCGTGCGCAGCCAAGAACGTTTCCGCTTGGTGAAGCGTCCGACGATCTCCTCGGGGCGCGCCTTCCCATAGCGGTCATTGCACGCCACGTCCTTTCGGCCCTCGGCGCGGTTGTAGAGGTAGGCCGTGATCTCATAGCTGCCGTTCTCGTCGGCGAATGTGGCCCAGTCATAGTCGTACCAAAGGAGATCGGGGTCGTACTTGTCAATGAACTCGGTCGTCTGGGGCACGATGTAGTCGTACACGAAGTCCTTCACGGCGATCTTGCCGGAACAGCGCCCTTCCATGTCGGGCGTATAGGGCTTGAGCTTGGGGTTTGCCTCAAGGAACATCTTGATCGAACCGTCGTCCTGGAGAATGGGGTATTCCCATTCTCCGGCCTGGGACGTGTACAGGCCGAATTTCAGGCCCTCGGCCCGGCAGGCGTCCGCCATCTCGCGTGCAAGATCACGATGTGGCCCCTGGTCAACGCTGTCGCGGAACGTAAAGCTCGAATCCCACAGGCAGAATCCGCCATGGTGCTTCAGGAACGGCACGACGTACCTCGCGCCACAGGCGCGGAACGTCTTCATCAAGGCGGGCGCATCAAACGAACGGGCCTTGAACAGGTCGAGGAAGTGGTCGCGCTGGAAGTCGGGGCCCCAGTTCTTCCGGTGATACGCGATATGGTTTGTCTGCGTGTGGCACCGCAGCTCATACCAGTCTGGGTAGAGGCGCGCACCCTTCACGTAGGGGCACCAGCTCGCCAACGACCAGGGGCCCCAATCAATGAAGATGCCAAGCTTGGCGTCGACGAACCATTCCGGGCAGGGGTGCGCGTCCATGGACTTCCCGGTCGCCTTGTAGCGCCCCTGTCCGTTCACGGCGCGTACTTTGTCCATTTGGACCTTTGCCCGCGCCATGAGATCAGCCGAATGCTCCTTCGCAAGCTGGTGGAGGCCTTTCGGATAAAGAGCGGGCTTCCAGTCCTTGGGGCGACGATACCCTTCCGGGGCGAGCGGGATGGCCGCCTCAAGGCGGCGCGCGGCCAGCTCATCGGCCGGCGCGGCATTCTCGCCATCAGCCGCGAACGCCGCCGCGCCACACAGACAGACCAGGAGTTTAAGGTGTCTATTCATGTCGATGTCCTTTTCTTCAAGTTCGCGCCGTCATTATACACCCTCCTCCCGCCTTGCGTAAAACCTGTACAGTCAAGTTTCGGACGTTTTCGGCCTCGGCTTCGGCGAATGCCGCTCGGATGTTCTCTTCTGTTCCGCCGACCCATTTCGAGAGGATGTCGCTGCCCATCTTCACCAGCACCTTGCCCCCAGTGGGGACTTTGTAATCCACAAGCATTCGGCATTTACAATCATCCGGTAAGCCTAAATGTCGCAGTTGGATTCTAGTTTTTAGCCGCAAAGAACGCAAAGATCGCAAAGCTTATCGCGATGGTGGATTATTGCTAGATTTCCAGGCTCATCCTCTATTTTGAGCTTTCACCAATCGGGTGAATTGTGTACAGAACGAACGGCGTGTATAATCAATAAAAACATCACTTCTTTGTGTTCTTTGCGTTCTTTGCGGCAAAAGAAACAAGAAGGGCATTACTCAACTGCGATTTTTAGGGTAAGCATTCCAGCGTTGTTGCAGTCACAATGCCTCGTCTTTCTTTACATCCGCGTTCCCCTCTGCGGGCGAATCAATCACCCCGGAATCACCACCGTCCCAGCAAGGCGGCGGAACGACTTTTCGCATGAATACGTATCACTCCCCGCCGTGGCGTATTCGCCTACGATCATGCGATCCACAAAGCCGGGGTTTGCCTTGGCAAGATTCGGCGACTCCAATGTCGCCCTGATTGATGCGGCCACGCGAATTCCATCCGTACAAGAGAATGCAAGCAGGGACTGCAACGCCTCTTCCTTCGTGAACGCATAGTGGTGCTGAAGCGCGAAGTACGCCTCGGAAAGCACAAGCGCGGAAACGGCGAAGTCGTTTCCTTCGGCAATCTCCGCCGCGATGCGCTCGCCGACGTTCTCCGCCGCGCCCTCCGGCAATCCGGATACGATTCGCACGACGACGGATGTGTCAAGACCATGCGTCATGCCATCTTCCTCCCGGCGGCTATGCTTTCGCGTATCGAAGCCATGTCATGCGGTCCGTCGGCGTTCTTGCGCACAAAACGCCGCCCGACGCCAAAGCAGGACAGGTTGGGCCTTTTCCCGCCGACGGACTTTACCGTCGCGAGTCTTGGCGCGGCATCTGGGTCTGGCACAAGGCCACGGAGCCAACTGGTGTACAGCATGACAGTCACGGAGCGGACGGAACGCCCTTCAAGCGCACTTTTCGCCTTGACTTCGCGGTACATCTCATCTGGAATCTGCATTGTTGCTTTCATGGCAGATAGGATAGCAGAACTGCCGGGCAACCGCAATGCCGTATTGCTGTATTTATGCACATCGCCGCAGTTCCCAAGTTTCACCGATTGCCGAGACGCCATCCTTTGATATCAAGCGTGGATGCCGAGGCACGTCGCGCCCGGGCGTCACGGCGTGAGCGTCGCCCGTCAGGGCCGGGCCGGGCGCGGCGTCCCCACGTCCTGCCCGTCGCAGAAGAGCTTCGAGCCCACCGTCGCGACGAGCGCCTCCCCCTTCCGGAACGCGAGCACGCCCGTATGGTGCCCCGTGAAGCGCCGACCGTCGATCGCGAGGTCAATCTTCGTTGGCCTCCCGGTGAGGATGGCGTCTGAGACGAGCGCGAACGACCCGTCTTCGTAGACGCACCCGCCCGGGATGCGCGAAGAGGCGAGCTGCAGCTCCGCCGCGATCTTCGCGAGATCCCACTCGGCGACGCGGCGCCCCGCGAAGGACGCCTTCTCCGCGTTGACGTCGAGGTCCGCCGGGCCCACCACGACGAGCGCCGCCCCCTTCGCCGCCGCGCCGTTGAGGAAGTCCCAGACGCACCTCTTCGCGTAGCGGGGGTAGAGGAAGACGAGCTTCCTGAACCGTGCCGGCGGCGCGTTGAAGGCCGCGCGGCGGTCGCAGGCGGTCGTGCGGGCGATGGGGTAGAGCGCGAAGGCGCCATCCTCGAAGCGGAGGCGGCCCTCCTCGACGAGGCGGTCGGGCAGCAGCGCGGCGACGTGCCCGGCGCGCCAGGCCTCCTGCGCCTTCTCCATGATCCGAAGCGACGCATTCTGATCCCATTTGCCGCGCGCCTTCTCGTCCGGATACCAGTTCGCGTGCGCGAACTCGCCGAAGACGAGCAGCACGTCGGTACGCGGCAGGGCGCCCCTCCGCTGGAAGCCATCGAGCAGCCGGACGGCCTCGTCGAGCTTCTTCACGTTCGCGGTGAACGGCTGCTCCGTGTAGCCGAGCCCCCACCTGCCGTCGTTGTAGGCGTGGTGGAACTCGCGGATCCGCCACGGCGCGCAGTCGATGATGTTGCCGTAGACGTCGTCCGGGGTCTTCGAGTAGAACATGTTGTAGCCGAACTTCATCTTCGAGCCGAGCAGCACGCCGAGCCGGATCGGCCAGATCGTCCCCTCGTCCGTGAAGCCGTAGTCGCGCGGAAGCGACCAGTAGTTGCAGGTGTTCTTGACGAAGTCGTCCGAGTCGAGCGAATTGTGGTAGGTCGAATGGCAGGCGAGGAACGGGTCGCTGTAGCGCGCAAGCTGGTA
>ERZ1026860.1392-NODE-1392-length-12359-cov-4.252113_pt1 | contig 12359 bp, 21 predicted proteins | sample MGYA00380160_ERZ1026860 | MGnify/ENA primary metagenome ERZ1026860 (study PRJEB33269, sample SAMEA4719796) | human gut metagenome | biome: human-associated habitat; feature: organic feature; material: feces | place: Cameroon | collected 2013-10 ... | reverse complement strand
AAAATGGCTCCGTCCATGCCTAGAAAGCGTCCGGCAGGTTCCAGCCATTGGGCCAGCCGAAGCAGCAGCGACACGCCGTTTACCTGCACATTCGCCAAAATCCATACGCACAGCCCGGCGGGTGCGGCCACCGATACGGCCCGCCCCAGCACAAACAGGGTGCGGTCCAGCAGCGACCGTACCGCCACCTCGCCGATTTTAGGATGGCGGAAAGGCGGCAGCTCCAGCGCGAAGGCGGATGGCAGGCCCTTCAGCAGCGTAACGGACAAAAGCCGGGAAAGCAGCAGCGTAGCCAATACGCACAGGACCATCACCCCGCACAGCACGGCGGCCCCCAGCAGCGCGTCCACGGGCCCATTGCCGGTCAGCACAAACAGGGTAATCAGGGTCATCAAAGTGGGAAAACGGCCGTTGCAGGGCATCAGCGCGTTGGTCAAAATGGCAATCAGACGCTCCCTCGGGCTTTGAATGATCCGGCAGCCCGTAACACCCACGGCGTTGCAGCCCAGCCCCATGCACATGCACAGCGCCTGTTTGCCGCAGGCGTGGCAGCACTGGAAGCATTTATCCAGATTAAAGGCGATGCGGGGCAGCAGGCCCCAGTCCTCCAGCAGCGTAAACAAAGGGAAAAAGATAGCCATAGGCGGCAGCATCACCGCTACAACCCATGTGGTTACCCGGTACACGCCGTCCATCAGCAGGCTCAGCAGCCAGACGGGCGGATGCAGCCCTTGCAGCAGCAGGCGCAGCTTGGGGGCCAGCCAGGCAAAGCCCCGGGTGAGCCATTGGGACGGAAGGTTGGCCCCGTATAGGGAAATGGCCAGCACCAGCCCAAGCAAGCAAAGCATCAGGGGGATGCCCAGCCATTTGCTGGCAAGCAGCCGGTCCGCTTGCAACTGACGGCGCTCCTGTGGGCTGGTTCCGCTGGTTTGCACACAACCCTCCAACACCTGATCGGTTTCGCGGTAGCAGGCCTCCGCAATGGCCGCGGCGGTTTGGGCTTCCGTAAAACCTTCCTGCTCCAGAATTTTCCGCTGACCGGCCAAAGAAGCGGCAAGCGTGGTCCGGTTGGAAGCATCCACATTTTGCAAAAGGCAATCCGGCGAGGCGATCAGTCCCCGCAGGGCGGCAAAGCGGGGCATGGTGGCCAGCCCCTGCCATTGCTCGCTTAACTGGCGGACGGCTTGCTCCACGGGCGGCGGGAGCCGCGGACTGGCGGCAAAATGGGGCGCTTTGGGGCTGATAGCCAGATCCCACACCCGTTCTTTCAGAATGTGCAGTCCCCTGCGGCTGCGGGCGCATACGGCCGCCACCGGCAGGCCCAGCCGTTTTTCCAGCGCGGCGGTATCGATGTGGATGCCGCGCTTTTGCGCCTGATCCATCAAATTCAGGCATACCAATGTACGGGGGTTCGCCTGCGCTACCTGAAGGGCCAGGGCCAGCTGCCGCTTCAGACAGGTAGCGTCCAATACCACAATCACCGCGTCCAGCGGCTCAAAGGTCAGGTAGTCGCTGGCGACAACCTCCTCAGGCGATCCGCTCAGCAGGGAATAGCTGCCCGGCAGGTCAATCAGCTGCCAGTCGCCCTGCCTGCCTCTGACCCGTCCTACGGCGCTTTCCACGGTTTTTCCCGCCCAGTTGCCGGTGTGCTGTCTAAGCCCTGTCAGTGCGTTAAAAACCGTGCTTTTGCCCACATTTGGGTTTCCGCACAGGGCCACGCGCAGGACGCTCATATGTCACCTCCGTCGCACAGCACGCGGCGGGCGTCCTTCTGGCGCAGTGCCACCACCGTGTCCCGGACACGGTAGGCATGAGGGTCGCCAAAGGCGGAAGGAAACAAACAGGTAACCCTTCCTCCCTCCGCAAAGCCCAAATCCCGCAGACGGGCGTTATCGTTCCCTTCCAGGGCCACAATACGGGCGCTTTGGCCCGGAGAAAGCAGATCCAGTGGTTTTGTCATGAAAAAAGGCACCACCTTTGCAAATTTCAGAATAGCGGCGCGAAAGGGGATGCGCCTGTATCCATCCTATGTAGCAGGGCGCGGCGGGTGCGCGGTCTTGTCATTTTGGGGCATGCGTGCTATGCTTACCATGCATGAAAATAACTTTCCGTTTCGTTTGAATAACGGTAACCTAGCCTTTGGAAGGGGGACAACCCTTGAAAAATTTTCGCTATCGCCGATGGATGCTGTGGCTGCTGGCGCTGACCTTTCTCTACGCACCCGTTTCCTTTGGCACGGAGGTAGACTTGCCCGCCGCGCCCCAGCGCAGCCAGCTGGTACGGGTATGGCTTACCCGGCTTGGCGTTCAGGACCGGATGGATTTGGAACTGACGGTTCCCTACAGCGCCGTTACAGCCGATGGCAGCCAAATGTATTTTCCGGCGGGAAGCCAGATTGCCGTGCTTCTTCGGCAGGACAAACTGTATGTATACTATCAGAACATGAGCCTGCTGGCGGGCAGCCGGTTGCAGCTTCTGCGCGCGGAGGTTGACGATGCGGAGCCATCCGGCTGGCGGCTGGCGAATTTTCCCGCCCTGTACGCGGGAGATCTGACCCTGGATATTGCCGATGAAAAAATCCGGCCAATTTTAAGCATCCATGTGGAGGATTACCTGCTGGGCGTGGTGCCCTATGAAATGAGCGACAGCTTTCCCCTGGAAGCGCTGAAAGCCCAGGCGGTGGCGGCCCGTACCTATGCGCTGCGCAGGCAAAACGCCAGCCGGGAATACGATGTGGTGGATACAACCAACGATCAGGTTTATAAAGGCTACCTGCCTGGCAATGAGCAAACCGGGCGCGCAGTGGCGGAAACCCGCGGCGTATGCGGTTTTTACAAGGGCCAGCTGGCCCAATGCTATTACTCCGCCAGCAACGGCGGCCAGACGGAATTGACGAGCACCGTTTGGCCGGACGGTGAAAACCTGGCGTATTACGCCTTTGGCGAGGACCCTTACGATTTGGCCAATCCCGCCAGCGTAGTGCAGAGCTTTGAAGTGATGAAGGAATACAGCCAGCAGGCGCCCTACGCCCTGCGCAAACTGCTGGCCCGGCTGCTGAAGGATGAGCTGGTCAGCCGGGGCTACGATCCATCGCCGGAGAGCGTTCAGGTGGACAAGGTAAGCAGCCTGGCTGTGGACACGCCAGACCAAACCGGCAGCAAACGGATGACCCAAATGAAGCTGACGGTTCAAATCAGCGGCCGTACCCGGCAGGAAATCGCTTGGGTAGAGGATGAAAACGACGATGAAATCAGCCTGCAATGGGAAAGCCCCAGTCCGTCGCCAAGCCCTTCCCAAACGCCGGAGGCGACTGCCACGCCACAGCCAACGCCCCAGGTGACCTACGGTCCCTTTGAGGCCATTCCGGACAGCTTTACCCTGGACGTGGCCATTTTTCCCACGCTGGAGGACGCGCTGGGGCTGAACATCAGCGGAAATTATGAAAACGAGTTATGGAACGTAGTGGAAAAGGCAGACCGTTACATCATTCAGGCCCGCCGGTACGGCCATGGCGTAGGCATGAGCCAGCGGGGCGCGCAATGGATGGCGGGCGTTTATCAAAAAAGCTATCAGGATATTCTGGGGTTTTACTATCCGGGAATGGAACTGAAGCGTTATCCCGATGAAGCGCGCAAGGTAACCCCGGTGGAGGACAGCCTGTCCATGACCCCGGGTCCCGCGCCCACGCCTACGCCCCGTCCCACCCTGATGCCTCTGACGCAAACGGCCCAGGAAGGACAATGGTATGCCGCCGTGACGGAAATTGCGGACGACAGCTCCCTGAACCTGCGGGCCACCCCCTCCATGAACGGGTCCATTGTCATGCGCCTGTACAAAAACCAGCGGCTGCTGGTCTTGGAGCGCTGCGCGGAGGACGGCTGGGTGCATGTATGCACGGACAGTACCGAAGGATATGTCATGGAAAAATATTTGACCAAACAGGAATAAAACATGAGAGCCGGAGGGATTGTTTCCTCCGGCTCTCGGCCTGTCAGCTGCGGTTGCAGCCGCAGCCGCACCGTCCCGTATTGCAGGCCGCGTTGCGCAGGTCCACATCGTCGTTGTTGCACAGGGATGCAGGCGGGAACAGGGGAAGGCTGAAAAACTCGTCGCATACATATGCTGCCACAAATCACCTACGCACACAAAAAGAAATTCATTCATCCTGCGAAGCCAGCCGCGGATATACTTCCAGCTCAAATTGATTGCCGTCCACCACTGTGCGGCCATTGATGATATTCCCGCGCTGGGATTTGTGATACACAATTTTGGATATGCACGATTTCAGCATCCGATTCTTTTGCCCGGCGGAGGAATGATCGTACACATCCAGCAGGGATTTGATTTGATCGTAAAGCTGGGAAATGGGCACATACTGGGTTTTGGCCTGCCGGTTCGCCTCGGCGATTTCTCCATCGAGGGCGGCCATGCGCTGCTTGAGGGCGATGCGGCGGGCCGTGAAAAGTTCCTCTGAATATAAGCCCCGCTCTAGCAAATCGTATAGCTTATCAAGCTGGGCCGACGTGGCGGCCTTTTCCTTTTTCAGCGCCTCGATGCGAGCCAAGGCGGAGGCGATGGCCGGATTGGGATCGGGCTGCCCATCCGTTTCCGCCGCTTCCATCCATTGCCGCAGGGTGGAAAGAATGGATTGCTCCACATCCTCAAAATAGGTGGCCACGGTGGGGCACCCGGGCGTGTGGCAGAATAGCCGATCCCGCTGCCGGCCACAGGCGGCCTTGCGGCGCATGATGTGCCCGCACTCGGCACACACCAGCAGACCAGCCAGCGAATTGGCGCAATATTGCCCATCATTTTTGGGGATGCCCTGGGCGTGATTGAATCCGGGGCTGGCGGCTGTGCCTCTGGGCCGGGGGGAATGCAGCTTGCGCTGGCAGGCGTCGTATAATTCCCGGCTGATGATGGCCGGGTGGAGCCCCTGCACAAGGGTATAATCCCTGGTGATTGCGCGCTTTTTGAGGATCACGCCATTCTGCATCACTTTGATCTGCTTATCGTGCCCATCCCGAATCATGCCCAGATATACTTCATTGGTGATCATCCGGTGGATGCGGCTCTCTCCCCACACGCTGCCATATTGCCCGGTGGGCGTGCCTTCCTCCCGAAGTTGGCGGGCGATCACCACCAGCCCATCATCCGTGGTGGCGTACTGCTCGAAGATGCGGCGCACCACAAGGGCCTCTTGCTCATCAATCGCCAGCGTGTAGCCCTTATCCCCATGGATTTTCACTTTGCGATAGCCATAGGCCGGGCGGGAGTAAATATAGCGCCCCTCCATCACGGATTGCTTGCGGCCCGCCTGTATGCGCCGGTTGATGCTTTTGTATTCCCGCCGGGCCATGAAAAGGCCAAATTCAAAGTATTCCGTATCAAATTCATTATTGGGATCATACGTTTTCGCCAGGGTGATGATCTTCGTGCCGCTGAATTGGAAAGTTTCCGCCACCCGCCCCTGATCGGTGGTATTGCCGCGGGCCAGCCGCTCCACCTCCGTGCAATAAATCCCGGCCCACATCCCGGCGGCCACATCGTGTAGAAGCTGCTGCATCTGGGGCCGATTATCGATGGATTCGCCGGAAACGATTTCTCGGTATACCTGGCCGATATCATGGCCATTGCGCCGGGCCAGATTTTGCAGCATCGCCAGATGCCGCGCCAAAGTTTCCCCTTCGCCCCGGGCCTCTGCCTCCATATCGGCCCGGCTTTTTCTCAAATAGATGGCGTATTTTTCAGGCATGGAAAGCGCCTCCTTTTCCAAGATGAAAAAGGCGGCTGACGGGGTGGAAGGACGATTGGCCATAGCGGATAAGCCCGCGATTGCCGCCGGTAACATCCCAAATGAACCACACACAAAGCAGCCCAATCAACGAAAGGGCCACAACGCGCCAAATCATTTTATCACGATTTACGGATTCCAAATGCCGATCCCGCGCGGCGTTTTCCATCTGGTGGGACTCTTGCAGCGATTCCACGGCGTGGGCGCTGGCCATGTGAAGCGCGTCCAGCTCCCTCTGGTGCGCCTCCTTCATATCCATAATATAATCCGATTGAAAAGGGAAATCCTGATCGCCCTTTGGCAAATAGGATGCCGGACCAAGCCGGATGCCCAGCGCGCAGCAGATGGCGTACACCCGAACAAAGCCCGAATCCGTATTTGTATTGAGAAAATTATCGATTGTGCCCTTAGAATTCTGCGTCATATCGGCAAGCTGCTGGGAAGTTACGCACTGCCTTGCCATTTCCTGCTTTACGGCTGCCCGAAGATCGTCAATTTTCCATGGCTGTTCAGGATTTCGGCTGCTTTTTTCCATGATTTTGCATCCCCTCTTTAGTTTTCTGGCGCGATGTCCAAAATCTGGGCATTGCCAAATCTATGCATCTGTGCTATGCATACATCAGAAGCGCTTCTTATAGCCCAATGGTAGCACGTTAATACAAAAATGGCAAGAATGGAGGCATGGCTAAAAATGGCTTTTTGTGATGAAATTTGTCGAATGGTGTGCGAAATCGTATCTCAGCGGAGCCTGAAAAAGATATACAAATTCGTCCGGATGCTCTACAACGCGGAAAGGAAAGAGAAATGAGCGAAAAGCCTGTGCGGGAAAAGCTGCTGGATTTGCTGGAAAGTATGTGCGAATTGGATTTGATGGATGTATACGCATTTGCTATGGCCATATATCGCAAAAGGCAAGCGGCGGGGTAAAACATTGCCCCGGGCATTTGCCCGGGGCCGCTTGGTTTAATCGTCGTAATGGCCTTTGCACTGGTACACTTCAATCAAATCCGGTTGCACGCGGTACACAAGACGGTGGGTATCGTCGATGCGGCGGCTCCAATAGCCGGTATGGTTTCCTCTTAGCCCTTCCGGCTTGCCAATGCCTTCAAAGGGGCTGCGGGCGATGTCCTTTAGCAGGGTATTGATGCGCTTGAGGGTTCGCTTATCCTGGGATTGCCAGTAAAGGTATTCCTCAAAGGCCCGCTCGGTAAAAATGATTTTACTCATCGGCCATGCGCTCCAATTCCTCCATGGATTTGGTCACGGTTTTGCCAGCCTGCATTTGGGCGATGCTGGCATTAAGGGCCGCCTGATTGGAAGCGCTGTAAAACGGGTCCATGGAAACTTCAAAGGGAAGCCGCTTCTCCCGGGTCATTTTTTTAGCCAGCAGGGTAACGGCGGTGGACATGGACATGCCCAAATCGTTGCAAACGGAATCGAAATTTTGTTTCAGGTCGTTGTCCATGCGTATGTTCAGATTGCCTTGGGTCATTTCTTTTCCCCTCCTTTCGATGCTATTATAGCACAATATCATTGCATTGTCAATACTTTGTATGTGCATTTGAAAATAAAAGAAAAATGGAGGGGTTGACCGCCCCGGCATTATGCTATATAATAGCAAAAAAAGGGGGAAAACAGCATATGAATATGGATAGGGAAAAAAGGACCATGGAAGAAATGGATAAGGATGAATTTTTCGAAATACGAATGCTGGAAAAAAGCACGCAAATTTTGTGGGCTCTGCTTTTAATCGCGGCCATTATTATTCCAGTAATCATCATCGTATCTTCTGGCAAAATCATCCTCGGCATTGGGGTGGGATTGCTCATTGCCCTGCTTGGAGCAATCGCCATTTTCTCACTGAATGTTTTTGCCGATTTGGCCCGTGATTTGAAGTATACAAATAAATTGCTGAAAGAAAAATTGGAGCGGGATTCTAAATAAAGAATGAAAATGGGGAAAAAGAAATAAGGGGATGGGTGCATGGATTTTATTGCTGTGGATTTTGAAACGCCGAACCGGAGAAACAATGCCATATGTGCCATGGGAATTACGCTGATAAGAGATGGCAACATTCAATTCAGCCGGGAAGTGATGGTACACACTGATGAAAAATTTGATACTGCGAACATGACGATTCACGGTATCACGCCGGAACAGGTGACGGATGCTCCAACCTTTGCGGAAGTATGGAAAGAATATGGAGCGCTTTTTGAAGCCTATCCGATTGTGATGCACAACGCGCCGTTTGATGCGTCTGTGCTGGCGAAAACGGCACGGCGTGAAGGCATAGAGCTAATCACGAACGATTTTTATTGCACAATGGAGCTTTGCCGGGAAAGCGGAAAATATGAGGAGTTAACGCTGCCGTGCATTTGCAAAGAAATGGGGCTGGAACTGAATCACCACAATTGCCAATCAGATAGCCTGTGCACGGCACAAATTATGCTGCATTTGCTGGAAGATGGGGCGGAAATTTTCCCGTGCTTCACAAAAAAGGAATTTAAGCGCAAAGAAAAGAAATGGGCGGAGCGGCCAAGAGAAAAAGACGCCGGCGAGATCGTCACCCCGGAATGTGAATACGCGGAGGATGAAATCACCATTGCGGGGAATCGCTTTGTGCTGACGGGGGCGTTTCCGGGCATGAGCCGGGGAGAGGCTACGGCCTTTATTGAAGAAAACGGAGGCAGGGTAACGTCCACCGTATCAAAGAAAACGAACTATGTAATTGTGGGGCTGGAAGATACGGCGCTGGTGGGCGCGGATACCAAATCCACCAAAATAGAAAAGGCGGAGGCGCTGATTGCGGCGGGCTGCCCGATAAAGATTATTAAAGCGGAAAAGCTGGTGGAAATGGCAAAAGGAAAATAAAAAGGGAATCTAAAAAGCCCCAGGCATTACGCCTGGGACTTTTTTTGCGCCTCGTTCAGGTATTCCAGCATTTTTTCCAGCAGATCATCCGGCATGGAGGCCACGGCCCGCAGGATGATTTTTTTTGCCTCGCACTTGCCTGTGGCCGCCTGGGCCAGCAACTCAATATCGCTGGTGCGCTGGGGATCGCGCATTTCTCCCTCGCCGGTTTCCAGCCAATGGCGGCTGATGCCATATTCACGGCATATGGATAAGGCGAGCTGTTCAGATGGCACACGGTTGCCGCTTTCGATTTGCGCAATGGTATTTTGTTTGACACCAACTCGCTCGCCAAAGGCGGCTTGGGTAAGTCCCGCGGCCAAACGAATCTCTTTAATCCGATCCTTCATCACTTTCACCTCCTTGTGAGATAATAATATCACAAAAATATCACAAAGTCAATAAAAAGGTGTTGACAATACGCTCTCAGTGATATATAATAAGCACACAGTGATAAAGGAGGTGACAAAAAGGATGACCCAGGAAGAGCGCACGAAAGCGATTCAGGAAATCATCGGCCTGGTAAACCGCATGACGGATGCACAGGCGGAGGAAGCGGCGCGGAACGTGGTATTTGCCCAAACGTATTACGAATTGGGCCGCCTGAGCGCCCAGCACGACAAGGCCAGCGCCTGAGCGCTGGCCGGGAAGGAGAAAACCCATGAATTGGCTTCAAAAGCATGAAATGCTTGTAACAATTTCGCGCATACAGGCCATGATACGATGCTCGGATAGGCCAGTGCCGGAGGAACAATCGGGGTAAAAGTCAAGAAAAAGCCAGTAGCCATCAAATTTGGGAGATTGGCGCTTGATGAAGGAAAGAACGGTACGGCAGGAACGATCCACAGACATCACCTCTTGAACAAACATACCACATAAAGGCGAAAAAGCGCAATGGGAAGGAGCCGAAAATGAAAGAATTTAAAGTAAAAATCAAAGTAGATGCCAGCGAACTGTATGAAGCAATGGAAATGGTGCGGGAGCTGCTTGTCCTGCTGGAACGAACGGCCGATTTTCTACAGGAGTAATGCCTAATCGATGGCTGGGAAGGAAATAACGATGAAAGTTGAAATCAGCTTTTCCCCACAGGGGCGCGAAATTCTGATTGATGGGGAGCCGATGGGAAAGCCGTATTCTGATTGCCTTTACAATTTTTCCATCGAGCACGATAGAGAAAATGATATTTCCCTTTTTAAGCCAGTATTCTGGATCGATACTTAGTACGGCATGAGCGTGGAATATGGCGGCATGAACGGCGGCCTGACGGCGGAGGCGCTGGCGGGCTTGAAGGATAAAAAAGTCCAGGAAATCCGCATTGAGGAAAGCGCCATGCGCATCATCCTGCGGCTGGCGGATGCGGAAATAGCCATCAGCCCTTTTGCCACCTGCAAATGCTGATGAAAAAGGGCATACCTTAAAAGCAGAAAACAAAAAACGAAGGGATGAAAACCAACATGAAAATCAACAAGGACACCTGGTACATTATCCGCTCCGACCGGGCGGGCGTTTTCTTCGGGCACATCGCGGAATTGGACGAGGCAAAGGGCACCGTTACCATGGCCGACTGCCGCCGCCTGTGGTACTGGGACGGAGCGTGCAGCCTTAGCGAGCTGGCCACAGAGGGAACAGTCGCGCCAAGCAACTGCAAATTTACCGTCATCGTCCCGGAAATGGAAATCTTTACGGTAATCGAAATCATACCGTGCAGTGACAAAGCCGCGGCATCCATTCAGGGGGTGAAACCGTGGAAGAGAAGCTAAAAGCATTTTTGGCTGTTAGCTCCGGCTCCGGCTCCGGCTCCGGCTCCGGCTCCGGCTCCGGCGTTTCCCGCTTCGATGGACATCCTGTGGCAATTGTGGACGATACCCAAACCGTATTTTACAGCATCCACGGGAATGTAGCCAAAGCGGCCATTTTGCAGGAGGATCTTACCCTTTGCCCCTGCTACGTCATAAAGGGCGGCAACTGCTTCGCTCATGGGGAAACGCTTCGCCAGGCTCAGGCGGCGCTTGAGCAAAAGTTGGTTGCCAATATGCCAATCGGCGAAAGGATTCAGGCGTTTCTAAACGCATTTCAGCCGGGAAAAGAGTACCCCAATCAGCAGTTCTTCGATTGGCACAACCGCCTGACCGGCAGCTGCGAAATGGGACGAAAAGCCTTTGCCCAGCAGCACAACATTGATGTGGAAAACGGCACCATGACACCGGAACAGTTCATAGCCTTGACGGAAAACGCCTATGGGCGCGAAATCATTCGGCAACTGAAGGAAATGTGGGAAGAGAAAGCCGGAAAGGCAAAAGAAAAGAATGCATATCCTGCACCGAAAGGAGATGATCCACCAAATGGCGTGCATCAAGGAATATATGTGCGGCAATGCCCGCATCCGCATCATGGATGATGATATCGCCCCGCCGGAGGAGCAGGAGCGAATCAAAAAGCAGCTGGTGGCCATCGCCTGGGAAGTGAAAAGGGAATTTGCCCAGCTGCCAAAGGAGGAACAGGATCGGCGCAACGAAGCGGCCCGAAAGTTCCGGGCCGCGCTGGACGCCAGGCCGATTGTGCCCATCAGCCAATGAAAAAGGCCGCCCATGAGGCGGCGGAGGGAGGGACAAGCCGTGAATTGGATCCACCAGAAATGCCGGGAAATCAAGCTGCGCCGCAGAACGAACCAGATATTGCGGGCCACGGGCATCCGGCTGACGGAGGCGGAAAAACGGGTGGTAAGCAGCGATCAGTACATTTACTGGGAATTGGAAAGCTGGCCAAGGCAAAGCCGCCGCGCTCTTTGCGCCTGCCTGTGGGCGCTGACCCACGACCCGACCACATTCCAGCACTACCGGCCAACCAACGCATGGGCCGCCCGGCTGACGATACCGGACCCGGCCCTGCGTGAATGCCCGAAGGAAAAGGCCATGGATGTGGCCGAGGCGGATTATAGGCTGCTGTACACGCTGTACAATCGCTGCCGGGCGCACGGCGTGAAAACCTGCACCGTGCACGAATGCTATCGCGGCCCTGCGCCGCAGCCGGAAAGGATCATGAAAAGCCATGAAACGCATAAAACGATTCCCTATCATCCTGCGCACCCGTAACGGGCTGGTGTACCACCCCTCCATTGGCAGAATGTCCAAGGGCTGGCGGGCCGAGGCGGTGCGCACGGAAACCCCGCTGGATGTGGCGGCGGATATCCTGCTGGCCGTGCTGGAAGCGGCGGGCGCGCTGGCGCTGCTGCTGGGCCTGGTGTGGCTGCTGGGAAAGGCGGGCGTACTGTAAATGAGCGGAAAGCATATCAAGTACGCCCTTTCCATCCGGAAAAAGAGCGAACTGGAAAGCTATCTGTGCCCGGAGGCCTGCTATGTGATGGATGCCAACGGCAAACGGATAGAGGATCACGAAGGGCCCCGCCCCCACAAAAAGGTGATCGATCTGGCCGCCTGTGCCGAGTGCGAAAGCCGGTGCGCCTACGGCGTGCGCTATATGCGTATGGTAAGCCTGGAAACGCTGGCGGCCTTTGGCTGCGGCGGCAAGTGCGATAGGTGCACACAGCCCTGCGGCCTATATATTCCCATGGTGGAAAAGATTTACGAGCGGAGGCAGAAATGGCAGGAGGCCAAACAGCAGGCGTGAGGGGCCAGCAGGGCCGCGCATGCGGCGC
>ERZ1026860.1390-NODE-1390-length-12390-cov-13.337981_pt1 | contig 12390 bp, 9 predicted proteins | sample MGYA00380160_ERZ1026860 | MGnify/ENA primary metagenome ERZ1026860 (study PRJEB33269, sample SAMEA4719796) | human gut metagenome | biome: human-associated habitat; feature: organic feature; material: feces | place: Cameroon | collected 2013-10 ... | reverse complement strand
TAAAATAATTATTGAGATATTTACTTATCCTTATGATAAGGACGATTTTGGAAAATGGAATGCGTGGCCATTCTATTTCAAAGAAAAACTTTATAGAAGATATTTGAAAAAATATATTGATCGCTTTGTTACATATACGGATGATAAAGAGATATTTGGAGTAAAAACGATTTGTACTACAAACGGTATTGATTGTGATGCAGTCAAGTTGGTTGAGGGAGATTATCAAGAAAGACGTATGAACATGTTAGGAGTTGCTTACATGCAGAGACAACATGGATACGAGAGAGTAATTAAAGGATTGGCCCAGTATTACCAGGATAAAAATAGAGATTATAAGGTAACGCTTCAACTGGTAGGAGATGGACCGGAAAAAAAGTATTATGAAGAACTTGTTGATCAGTATGGATTGAGAAACTATGTGGAGTTTTATAAGACCATTTGTGGAAATGAACTGGACAGTATGTATGATAGGGCAGATATAGCTCTTGCAGCTTTTGGAATGTATAAAGTGAAATTCTCGGGTGCGATAGGTGCATTAAAGACAAGGGAATGTCTGGCAAAAGGGTTACCGCTTATTTCGGGTTCTCCAATTGATGTTTTGGAACCGGAGTTTAAATATGCGAAAATTTTTCCCAATAATAGTACAATAATAGATATCAATGCGGTAGTGGATTTCTTTGAGCATATAAAGGATAAAAAAACCAAGCATGAGGTCGCCGAAGATATAAGAAATCAGGCGGAAAAGAAAATCAGTATGCACGTGGTAATGAAACCAATAATTGATTTTATTAATTAGGAAAAGAGGAATTTATTAATGAAGTATGCATTAATTGGTTGTGGTAGAATTTCACCAAATCATATTGCAGCGGCTGTAGCCAATCAACTGGAAATCGTGGCAATGTGTGATATTAATCCTGATAATATTGTAGATAAGAAATTGAAGTTTGACTTACCGGATACGGTAAAAGAATATTTGGATTATAGGGAGATGCTGAAAAAAGAGGATATTGATCTGATTGCCATTGCCACAGAAAGTGGAAAACATGCACAGATCGCATTAGAGTGCATCGAGGCAGGATGCAATTTAATTATTGAAAAGCCTATAGCACTTTCTTTGGAAGACGCAGATGAAATAATTAGAAAAGCGGATGAGAAGGGAGTCAAAGTATGCGCCTGTCATCAAAATCGATTTAATAAGTCGATTCAGAAAATCAGGGAAGCGGTGGACAAGAAACGATTCGGAAAATTGTTTTATGGTACAGCACATATCAGATGGTGCAGAGATCATGAATACTATGATAGAGCAAGCTGGCGTGGAACATGGGAGCAGGATGGCGGAGCTTTAATGAATCAGTGTATCCATAATATTGACCTGCTTCGATGGATGCTTGGTGATGAGATTGAAGAAGTTGTTGGCATGACGGACAGATTACATCATGATTATATTGAGGCAGAGGATTTAGGGATAGCTCTTGTGAAATTTAAAAATGGAGCATATGGAATTATTGAAGGCACTACCGATGTTTATCCAAAGAATTTGGAGGAAACATTGTACTTGTTTGGAGAAAAAGGAACGGTCAAGGCAGGTGGACAATCGGTTAATGTGATTGAGGAGTGGAACTTTTCCGATATGTTGGACGATCCGGAAGAAGTAAAGAGCCGGTTCCATGAAAATCCGCCCAATGTATATGGATATGGACACACTCCTTTGTATGCAGATGTAATTGACGCTATTAAGAATGATCGTCCTCCTTATGTGGATGCACGAGCCGGAAGAAGAGCACTTGAACTTGTACTGGGAATTTATCTATCGGCTTATAAAGGAGAGTTTGTTAAATTTCCTATTGCCAAGTGCAAAACGATGGACTTTGAAGGTAGATTTTAGAAATATGGAGAGCTAATTATGTACTTATCAGATGTGATAAAAGGATTTCCCGGGGAATTGATTCGTGATGCACAGTTTGAAACATTGGAGTATTGTACAAGTGCTTTGGAAACTCCGTTTTTGACTTTTATGGAAAATCCTAAGTTCATTGAGAAGATAAGTAAGTTTGCAGTATGTATACTCTGTAAAAAAGAATTATTGGAGAAGCTGCCGAATGGGATTAAGGGAATTTTTGTCACGGAGAATCCCAAGGAATTATTTCATACCGTTCATAATATGCTGAGTGAACAGGAAGGATATAGATTAGCAACCTTTGATCGTAAAATAGGGAATAACTGTCAGGTTAGTCCGCAAGCTACCATTGCACAGCATAATGTAGTTATAGGTGATAGAGTAGTCATCGAAGATAATGTGATCATAAATGATAATGTAACAATTGGCAATGATTGTATCATTCATAGCGGTGTAGTTATTGGAGGAAAGGCATTTGTTTTTGCAAGAGCTTCCCAAAAGAAGATATTAGGGCTCAAGGATGTGGGAAGAGTTGTGTTAAAAGACCGGGTTGAAATATTTCCGATGACACATATTGCAAAAGGAATTCTACCAACGGATGTGACTTTTCTGGATGATGACGTAAAAATTGATGCACATGGATATATTGCACATGGAGTTAAAATAGGAAAAAGAACATTGATAGCGGCTGGAGTACTTATTGGTGGAAATACTGTGATAGGTGAGGATTCCTGGGTTGGAATTAATGCCACTATATCAAATAGGATAAGAATTGGAAATAATGCAAGAGTAAGTCTTGGATCTGTTGTTACAAAGAACGTAGAAGAGAATGAAACAGTGACCGGTAATTTCGCTATAGAGCATGGAAAATTCATAGAAAAACTGAAGGAAGATATTGCCAGAATGGAGACGTGAGATGGAATTTCGGGATTTGAAAACGCAGTATTTGCAAAATAAAAAAGAGATTGATGAGGCGATATATAAAGTAACACGAAGTGGCTGCTTTATCGGTGGTGAACCGGTCGCTTTATTAGAAGAACAACTGGCAGAATATGTCGGGACTAAACACTGTATCACTTGTGCGAATGGGACGGATGCATTGCAATTAGCATTAATGGCAATGGGTATTGGTTCAGAGGATGCAGTATTTATACCGGACTTTACCTTTTTTTCGACAGGAGAAGTGGTTCCTTGGGTACATGCAACTCCTGTTTTTGTTGATATCAGCGATGAAACCTTTAATATTTCCGCAACATCTTTGGAAAAAGCCATTCAAAAGGTTTTACAAGAGGGAAAGCTGATACCAAAAGCAGTTATTGCGGTTGATTTATTTGGACAACCGGCGGACTATAAGGAAATAAGAAAGATTACAGAAAAATATCATATGTTCTTAATAGAGGATGGTGCACAGGGATTTGGGGGAAATATTGCTAATCAAAAAGCATGTAGTTTTGGTGACATTGCTACAACATCCTTTTTCCCGGCAAAACCATTGGGATGTTATGGTGATGGAGGAGCAGTTTTTACAAACAATGATGAATGGGTAGAGTTGATTCGCTCCTATAAAGTTCATGGTAAAGGAACTGATAAGTATGATAATATCAGGATTGGTATGAATTCCAGATTAGATACCATTCAGGCTGCAATTTTGAGCCAAAAGTTACATTTATTAGATACAGAAATAGAATCATGTAATCATGCAGCACAAATATATGGAGATTGTTTAAAAAGTGTTGTTAAGACACCACATATTGCAGAAGGAATGGGATCCAGCTGGGCACAATATACAATCTGCTTAAAAAGTGAGCAGGAAAGAGAAGTAGTTGTTGACCGGTTAAGAAAAGCAGGGATTCCTTCCAATATTTATTATAAGAAACCAATGCATCTACAGAAAGCGTTTTCAGAAATTATTAAAGTAGAAACAGACTGTAGTGTAACAGAGAAGGTATGTCAGGTATGCCTATCATTACCAATGCATGCATACTTAAAGGAAAAAGAAATAATGTTTATTAGTGAATGTATTGGAGAGGCTCTTTCGTAAGAAGGAGAGTGTAAGAAGATGATAAACAGATGGCTTGTTGCACATCAACTGAATATAGAATGCCTTGGAGAATACAACCGGATTGATGATTTGAAAGTTTGTAACAAGGGGAAGACCAAGTTTGAGAATGATTGTGTTATGAGGACAGATAACAATAATGTGTTCTGTCTGCAAGGCTATATTTTCAATAAAGATTTATTTTACGATAGAAGTGAAGAATGGAACGAGGCGTTTTCGAAGAGTATGGGTGATGACTTTGAGAGAACGCTCAGTATGTTACGAGGAGCTTTTTGCGGATTTTATTATTCCGGGGCAGATGGTCTTTTGAGAGTATTTACAGATCAGATTGCCAATAAAGCAATTTACTATTATGCAAATGGTGATAAATGGATTATAGGTACATATCTGGATGATATGGTTGCTGTTTTGAAAGCAAATGATCAGAAGCTGACCTTTAACGAAACAGCGGCAAAATATATGCTTTCCTATGGGTATATGTTGGATGACAGCACTTTTATTAAAGAAATACACAGAGTGCTTCCGGGCGAATATGTCACGATTAATGAAGGAAAAGCGACATCGGAAAGATATTATTTAATTCCCAACACAGAAATCCATATGACGGAAGAGGAAGCTGTTGAACGGATAGATGCATCTTTCAGACAGGCGGTTCAAAGAGAATTTGAGAAAGACAAAGAATATGGATACCGTCATTTAGTGGATCTGAGTGGTGGACTTGACAGCCGGATGACATGCTGGGTCGCACACAGTATGGGATATACAGATCAGGTAAATATGACGTATAGTCGGTCCGGATATTTGGATGAGGAGATTGCACGGAAGGTAGCCGGATACCTGAGACATGAATATATTTTCAAGATGCTTGATGATGCGGCATGGATGAAGGATATCGATGATATCACATCATTGAACAATGGAGCGGCATTGTTTCTGGGAATTACCGGGGGAAGCCGGATGCTGGGACTCTTAAATACAGATCAGTTTGGCATCGAGCATACCGGAATGATCGGAGACGCCATTCTTTCCACATTTTATCATGACCGGGACTTCAATTTCGGGCCGCCCAGACTGGGATTTCACAGATACTCCGAAAGATTGCAGTATTCTTTTGATGAGAAGATTCTCAGCAGGTATCCGTGTCAGGAAATGTTCGCTATTTACACAAGAGGAATTTTGGGAGCACAGTCTTCTTATATTACAAGACAGCATTATGTAGAAACTTCTTCTCCATTTATGGATGTGGATTTCTTAGAGACGGTATTTTCTATTCCTTTTGAATATCGGGACAGACACCATATTTATTTACGGTGGATGAAAGAGAAATACCCACAGGCTACGGAATTTGGATGGGAAAAGTGGGGAGGCATAAAACCTAGAGAAGATCAGATCTGGAAAAGAAGATTCAGGACACTGCACAGATTACTGGATATGAAGGCAGCCACATTATTAGGAAAAAGTAGTATAGATAATATGACACCTGTAGATTACTGGTATAATAAAGAACCATCGATACAGATGAAATTTGAACAATACTATCGGGGCTATGTGAATAGTCCAATGATATCGGATGCTCTCAGGGCAGATATCCAAAAAATGTACAAAGAGGGAACGGTTATGGAAAAGGGAATGGCATTAACCGTTTTGGCGGAAGTAAAAAAATATTTTACGGAAGAAATATAGGAGAAAATGTAACAAATGGGCAGTTATCAGGTAAAAGAACTGGATTTTTTGTTTATTTATGAGCATAAAGTCAGAGAACTGGAGAACTTATGTTTATTAAAATATGAACTCGACCGCAGGGGATACCGTACAAAGATTATGCATATAGAGGATGCAGAAGCCTTGAAAGCAATGCGTCCCATATATCATGCCAAAGTGGTTGTAATGATGGCGTGCTATCAGAATCTGTCTATTGTATGGCATACCAAACGTTTTGTAACTTTTGATAAGATCATTGACATGCAATGGGAAAACATCGTATTCCCCATGGATGAAAAGAATGAAAAAGCATTTAAGAGTTATTCGGGCGTTGCCAAGGATGTTGTAAGAGTATCCTGGGGAGAAATGAACCGTAAAAGAATGTTAGATGTGGTTAAGATGGATCCCCGGAAGGTTAAGCTTGTCGGACATGTGGGAATGGATTTTCTGCGTGATGAGTTAAAGGGATATTATCTTTCTAAGGATGAAGTGCTTAAAGACTATAACATTTCTCCGGATAAAAAAATATTCCTTTTTGTATCTCCTTATTTCTCAGATACTCATACAGAGGAGTATTTGAAAGAAATGTGTAAAAGATTTGGAGATGGGTGGAGAAGCTATTATCAGGATTGCATGCTGCCGTCAAAGAAAATCATTTTGGATTGGATTCATAAGATATGTGAAGAGAGACCGGATGTTGTTTTTGTGTACAGACCACACCCCGGAGAAGAAAGTCTTACAGCTCTGGAGATGGAAAAGAAACTGCCCAACTTTAAAGTGATTGGGGATAAATCGGTAAAACAATGGATATTAATCAGTGACAAAATTTATACAGGAAACAGTTCCACCTTTGTAGAAGCCTATTTTGCAAAAAAAATGTGTTATCTGCTTTTCCCGGTTCCGGTACCTAAGGATTATGAACTGGCCTTTTTTGAGCATGCATATAAGATCACGGAATTTGAAGAGTTTGAAGAAACGATCAAAGACCAATGCAGCATGCCTTTTCCTGTCAGTGAAAAATTGATTGATGAGGTATATACAATTGACTGGAATAAACCCAGCTATATAAAGTTCGCAGATATGGCTGAAGAAGTTATAAAGGATCCTTATTATAATTTAACCAGAAAGCAATTAGCTTCCTATAGGCCCAAGCCTTCAGGCGGCGAGAGGCTCATGGAACTGGCAATTAAGATAACACCGTTATATAACTACTATTTAAAATTATTGGAGCAGGATACACCGAGATGGAAATGGCTGGAAGCCAAAAGAGAAGAAAGAAAGCGCTTAGAACATATAGCACATGATTTCGAAAAGACAACAGATGAAGAGGTTTCATCTATTGTAAATAAAATAGCCAGAGAACTGGAAAAGAATCAGGGAGGAAAAAACGATGAATAAAGGAACGATTACAGCAGTTATCCCGGTAAAAGGAAACAGTACCAGATTACCCAATAAAAATATTCTGCCATTTGCAGAGTCTAATTTGTTGGAGCATAAAATCAATCAGTTAAAGCAGGTGAAAGGAATTGATGAAATAATCTGCTCATCTGATTCGGATGAAATGCTGGGTATAGCAGCAAAATGTGGAATTAAAGCGATAAAAAGACCAGAGCAGTATGCAAATGAGTCAGTACCCTTTGGAATGTTCCTTGAATATTTATGTGATATTATTGAAGGTGAACACTTGCTGTATGCATGTGCAACTTCTCCCTGCGTTGAACCATATCTGTATGAGAAAGCAATTAACACTTATTTTGAAAAGCTGGAAGAAGGATATGACTCCCTGATTACGGTATCTCCTTATCAGACATATTTAATGGATGATAAGGGACCTTTAAATTTCAAAATGGGACTTGAACATAAGAATTCTGAGCAGTTACCTATGATGTATCATTTTACAAATGGTATTGACCTGGCACCTACAGCCAAAGTGAGAGAATGGCATTATAATTATGGACCAAAATATTATCAGCTTGTAATTAATAAAAGAGAAGCAGCCGATATTGATGATTTATATGATTATGAGATGGCAAAGGCATTATGGGCAATGAAGGATCCGAATCCGACCAAATAATTAATAGCGGTTACATTGATCGTTTGGTTTGTGTTTTAATCATATTACTTACCAATGGCATGTTATTATATAGAAAAGAGGTGTCATGAGCATGAGCAATATTAAATTACTTGATTGTACATTGAGAGATGGAGGTTATATTAATAACTGGAATTTTGGCTTCCATACAACCAGGGATCTTATCAGAAAACTGGTGGATTCTCAGGTTGATTATGTGGAAGTGGGGTTCTTGAGAAATTGCGTATATGATAAAGATTACTCCCTCTATAATAATTGCCATGAAATGGAAGCAATACTGCCTGCACCGGATAAGCGAGGCAAAACTAAATTTACAGCTATGGCACTTCACAATAAGTATGATATAACGAAGCTGGAACCATATGATGGAAAGACCATTGATGCCATCCGGGTAACATTTCATGATTATGATATAGATGAAGGTCTCGCTTTTATAGAGAATGCAAAACAGAAGGGGTATAAAGTCTTTTGTAATCCTATTAATATTATGGGATATACGGATGAAATGATATTGAAACTTCTACAAAAGGTAAATAGAATTCAACCATATGCTTTTTCCATCGTAGATACTTTCGGATCCATGATGAAATCAGACTTACAGAGAATATATTCACTGGTAGAACATAATTTGGATAAATCGATTGTAATTGGATTACATCTTCATGAGAATCTTGCATTGTCTTATTCTCTTGCACAGGAATTTGTTTCTATCAAAGCAGCAGAAAGACAGGCAGTTATCGATGGATCCATGCTTGGGATGGGACGCGTTCCGGGGAATCTTTGTCTTGAGTTGATCATGGATTATATGAATCGGAATCAGGGTGGTCTTTATGATGTCAATCCGGTACTTGACGGGATTGATGATTATATTGTGCAGCTAAAAAAGATAGAACCATGGGGATATAATACGGCATATGCTCTTTCTGCAAAGTATAATCTGCATAGAAATTATGCAGAATTTCTTTTAGAAAAGGGACGGCTTCGGGCAAAGCAGATTAATCAAATCTTAGGCAGTATTGAGGATAGTAAGAAAACAGCTTATGATGAGTCCTACATTGAACAATTATATGAAAACTATCAGAATCATGAAGTAGATGACGGTGTTGTTTTAGAGGAACTTAAGGAAGAGTGGAAGAATAAAGAAATTTTGATTCTGGCACCGGGGGCAACCATTACAGAACGAAAAAGTGAGATTGATCAGTTTGTTGAGGAGCATCAACCACTGATTATTGCTGCTAATTTTATTCCGGAGCAATATGATTGTGATTATGTGTTCTGTTCCAATGCAATGCGATATAGTGCTATGGAGGAAAAAGTGGACAGGGAAAAGCTGCTTATCACATCAAATTTGATGGATGTATGTGAAAAGGCCAGAATTCTCAATTATGCGGAATTGTGTTTTGATGATAAGGGAAAATGTGATAATTGTGTAATTATGCTTATTAAGTTATTGATTCGGTTAGGAATTACCGAGGTGACAGTTGCAGGGTTTGATGGATACCAGCCTGAAAAGTGTAATTATGCATCCTCCTATATGGCAAGTCAGCATACGAAGGGTTTGCAAGAAAATATAAAAAATACGGGGTATGTTTCTGACATTCGAAAAAAGATTGAAATTCATTTTCTTACACCATCTTTGTACAACCGCTAGATTATAGTAAAAACAATTGAGGTAAAAATTGAATGAGAATCATGTTTTTAGTTGGATCATATTGGCCTGCTCAGGATGGAGTTGCACATGTAACACAATATATTGCAGAAGGGCTTGCTAAAAAGAATGAAGTGTGTGTGGTTGCTCCATTTGGCAAATCAGAACTGTCAATAGAAAAACATAATGGAGTAAATATTGAAAGAATTCATGCCAGACGGATTTGTGCATGCCAGTTTGTGGGTGAAAAAAGAAAAGCGCTACAGAGAATTAAAGAATACCAACCGGATGTTTTAATAGCTGTAGAAATTCAAAATTGGGGATTTGATTGGACAAAACGCCGACTTTATAAACTGCCAGGTAAAAAAGTTTTGATGACACATGGAGGATCTTGTCTTAGAAGAGAAGGTAATGTCTTGAAGAAAATAAAGGAAGTCAGATTCCATAGACAAATACTTGCAGATTGGCTAGCAGTCTATATTGAGTTGTACTGGAAACGATATAAAGAAAGACTTCCTAAATATGTAGAAAAATACGATCTTACTACATATTTGTTTGATAAGGAGCCGCTTTATTTATATATGCAGAGTAAAGGATGTACTCATGCGTGTATACTGGAGAATGCTGTAGATAACGTTTTTTTTGAAAGAAAAGCATATTTGGTAGACAGACAGAAACCGATAGTATTTATTAATGTTTCCAGTTATGAGGAAGTTAAAAATCAAAAATTAATATTAAATGCTTTTTATAAGGCCGATATTCCCGATGCAAGGTTAATATTGATTGGCTCTAGAAAAAATGAATACTGGGAATCATTAGTAAAACAAAATGAAAAATTGGCAGAAAAGACACATTTATGCCAAAAGGCGAATGTTTATGTTGGAATTTCCAGGACTGAGGTGCTTAGCTTATATCAACAAGCTGATGTTTATGTAGCTGCCAGTAAGATAGAAGGTATGTCTGTTTCTATTTGCGAAGCTGCCGCTGCCGGACTTACTATAATTTCTACAAATGTAGGGCATGTAGCAGAAATACCGGGAGCATATTTGTATGAAAATGAAAATGAACTTGTTGAAATAATGAGAAAAGTAAATGATGAGCCGGAAATTAGACAACGATGCGGGGAAAAAGCATATGATTATGCTAGTGAAAACGATAGATACAAAGTACAGGGGAAAGTAGATTATTTTGAGGCTGAGTTGCTAAAACTGGTTGCCATGAAATAGTTGCGGTTGGGAAGGATGGAATAATTCGGAGTGATAAACAAATGAAGAAAATTTTAAATAAAGTGACACAAAAAGAGAATATAAAGTTGTTATTATTGTGGTTAATTATTGTAGTAACAGTAGTGCCAATATGTCTTGCATCAGCATATTCTTTTTTTTATGCTGATGATTTTTCAGAAGGGGTTATAAGTAATACAAGACAAAATTATAGTTTGTTGGAATTACTGGGGCATTCTTTTGCGTTTACCCGAAGACTTTGGCATGATTGGCTGGGATTCTATTTTTCCAAATTCATGGAGGTGTTTCTAAGTGCTTTAAATGGCGGGGGATTATTAAAGCTCCGAATTGTAATGACAGGAAATGCGTTGCTGTTTATACTGTCCTTTTGTCTATTTTTGTATGCATTGAGCAAGGAGGAAATCTCAGTTCAGTTGTACAGAATAGGCATTGTGGCAATTGGATGCATTGGTGTGTTGGGATTTGAAACCTGGAGACAGGCATTCTATTGGTTTAATGGTGCAATGAATTATTCCCTTCCCCTTTCTGTGAGTATGTTGGCACTTGCATTAGTTCTATTATGGCCCAAGTTAAATAAATGGAATATGATATTAATATGTGTTTGTTTATTTTGTGGAATGGGTGGAAGTCTCATGATCAGTGGAGCTTGTTGCTGGATGCTGATTATGGTGCTTGCCAAGTTGATATATAAAAATGGCTTTAGGTTTCAATATGCATGTCTCCTGATTGTGACAATGGCAGGATGTGTATTGAATGCTGTAGCACCAGGAAATTTTGCGAGACATTCTATTGCTGATGGCAGTGGAGTTCATATATTCAGAGCAGTTATATGGAGTTTAGATTCTATAGTAAAAACTGTTCAATGGTTAATGATTGATACACCATTTATTTTATTTGTGATATTAGCATTTTGGATAGGAAGTAAAGAAGGTAAAAAAACAGAAATCGATGAGAAATATGCATATATCATGATATTCTTTAATTTATTAACACCCTTTGCTGCAGCATATCCTGTTTGCTTGGGATATTCGGGGGCAGGATTACCAAACCGATGTCAATTTATTTTGGTGTGTGTACTTGTTATTTCCACAGTTAATATAGCCATAATAATAGGGAAAAAAGTGGCGGCAAAAATATCATTGGAACTTGAACAAAAAATGGCATTACTTGGAATTATGTTGGTGATGATTATGCCGATCCAAAGTGATGGATGGATGGTGACTTCCTTTGTACCATATAAAACGATGATAGCATTAGCAGACGGTAGGATCCAAAGGTATTATCGTGAGGTTAACCATATCTTTGAGACTTGTGCAGAGAATAAAGATAAAGATGTTTTTATTTATTCTTTACCAGAAGAAGTAGATATTTTTTCAAGTATTTATTTGGAGGAAGATCCGACGTGGGATGTAAATGTGGAATTTGCTAATTATTTTCAGAATCGTTCTGTTCAATTGGTGTTAAATGATGTTTTCTATGGAGAAGATACAACATATGTGAGAATCTCTCCTTCAAGTTTTATTGAAGATATGTCTTATGTTACCATCGTGAATACATTAGAAGAGGATACACAGATAATACAGGTGTTAGAGCCATTAAATGAAAATCTAGTAGTTGAGATTCCAGCCAATCATTCTGGAAAGGTAGGGATATATGCATTTGCAGATTATGAAGGAAAAGAGTGCGTCTTACAAAAAGAAATAGAATATTAATTTTGATAAATATTTATTTAATAATGATACGTTG
>ERZ1026860.1389-NODE-1389-length-12392-cov-4.188944_pt1 | contig 12392 bp, 11 predicted proteins | sample MGYA00380160_ERZ1026860 | MGnify/ENA primary metagenome ERZ1026860 (study PRJEB33269, sample SAMEA4719796) | human gut metagenome | biome: human-associated habitat; feature: organic feature; material: feces | place: Cameroon | collected 2013-10 ... | reverse complement strand
TGCCAGCTGTTTACCGGCCAGCCGTTGCCCGCACGGCGGGTGCTGGACGCGGAAAGAAAATTGCGCAAAAAAGTGACCAATCTGGTCATTGTGGGCATGCCGGGAGCGGGCAAGAGCAGCCTGGGCCGTCTGGCGGCCCGGGATCTGGACATGCCCCTGGTGGATTTGGACGAGGAGATTGTACGCGCGGCAGGCCAGTCCATTCCCCATATTTTTGAAGCCGAGGGGGAAGCGGGCTTTCGCCGGAGGGAGGCGGAGGCCTTGCGTCAGGCGGCGCTGAAGGGCGGTCAGGTGATCGTTACCGGCGGCGGCGCGCCGGTGAGCGCCCAAAACCGGGAATGGCTGCGCATGAACGGCGTTGTGGCGCATATCACCCGCCCCATCGCCGCTTTGCCCACGGATGGACGGCCCGTTTCCCAAGCCAACAGTCTGGAAGCCCTGTGGCAGATGCGCAAAGCGGATTACGCCGCCTGCGCCGATGTGACCCTGCCCAATGAAACCACCCTGCAAGCCTGCGCAAGCGCAGTTGAGGAGGCCTATCATGAAGCTCTTTGTCCTGAACGGTCCTAACCTGAACCTGCTGGGCATCCGGGAGCCCGGCATCTACGGCAATCAAAATTATCAGGCGCTGACGGAGTATATTCGCGGCGTGTGCGAACGGGAAAACATCCAGGTGGAAATTTTCCAGAGCAATCACGAGGGGGAGCTGGTGGACATCATTCAAAGCGCCCTGGGCAAGGCGGACGGCATCGTCATCAACCCGGCGGCGTATACCCATACCAGCGTGGCCATTCTGGACGCGCTGAAGGCGGTCAGCCTGCCCGCTGTGGAGGTGCATTTAAGCGACGTAAGCCAGCGGGAGGCCTTTCGCCATGTCAGCTATCCGGCCATGGCCTGCATCGCCCAAATCAAGGGCCTGGGCTTTGCCGGGTACGAACGGGCGATTCTGCTTTTGAAACAACACATTCAGGAGCATGAAATTGCGTGAAATACCGTGCAGAACGTCCGCGTCGTCTTGACAAACTCGTCTTACGTTGTTACCATATTCAAGGCATCTATCACGGACTTCTCTAAGGAGGAAATTGCATGAACGCTGAAACCCGTTCCCTATGCACCCAGGTGCGGCGCGATATCATTAACATGACCGCCGACGCCGGCTGCGGCCATCCCGGCGGATCACTGTCCATTGTGGAGGCGGTTGTCGCCCTGTATAAAGAGGTAATGCATGTAGATCCCAAGAATCCCAAAATGGAGGACCGGGACCGCTTTGTGCTCAGCAAGGGCCATGCCGCCCCCGCGCTGTATGCCGTTTTGGGCGAGCGCGGCTTCTTTGACAAGGCGGAGTTTCGCAACTTCCGTCAGCTGCACAGCTTTTTGCAGGGCCACCCGGATATGAACAAGTGCCCCGGCGTGGACGCTTCCACCGGTTCGCTGGGCCAGGGCATCAGCATTGCCGCCGGCATGGCACTGGGCCTGAAGGCGCAGGGCAAGCCCCAGCAGGTATACACCATCATCGGCGACGGCGAATGCCAGGAAGGCATGGTGTGGGAGGCCTGCATGGCCGCCGCCCACTACAAGCTGGATAACCTGACCGTGATTTTGGATAACAACGGTCTGCAAATTGACGGCACCAACGATCAGGTAATGAGCCTGGGCGACGTATCCGCCAAGTTTGCCGCCTTTGGCATGGATGTGGTGGAAGTGGCCGACGGTAACGATTACGACCAGATTCTGGCTGCCCTGAAGCAGCCCCATAAACCCGGCATGCCCAAGCTGATTCGCATGAAGACCGTAAAGGGCAAGGGCGTCAGCTTTATGGAAAACCAGGCTGGCTGGCATGGCAAGGCCGCCAATGAGGAGCAGCGTCAGCAGGCCCTGAGCGAATTGCAAGGCTGAGAGGATGAATCGCATGGAAAAGAAAGCTACGCGTGTGGCCTATGGTGAATACCTGGCCAAAATCGGACACAAAAACAGCAAGCTGGTAGTGCTGGACGCCGACCTGGCCAGCGCCACCCAGACGCAGTATTTTAAAAAGGAATTTCCGGACCGTTTCTTTGACTGCGGCATTGCCGAGGCCAATATGGTAGACCTGGCCGTGGGCATGTCCACCACCGGTCTGGTGCCCTTTTGCAGCACCTTTGCGGTGTTTGCGGGCCGCTGCCTGGACCAGATCCGCAACAGCGTCTGCTACCCCAAGAACAACGTAAAGCTGGCCTTTACCCACGCCGGTATCACCGTGGGCGAGGACGGCGGCAGCCATCAGGCCATTGAGGATATCGCTCTGATGCGCGCCCTGCCCAACATGACCGTGCTGGTGCCCTGCGACGCTAACGAAACCGAGCGCTGCATTGACGCCGCCATTGCCATCAACGGCCCGGTGTACATCCGTCTGGCCCGTCTGGCTACCCCCGTGTTTGACAACCTGCCCGCCTTTGAGCTGGGCAAGGTGGCTCAGCTGCGGGAGGGCAGCGACGCGGTGCTGCTGTGCAACGGCATTATGGTGGACCAGTGCCTGCAGGCGGCTGATTTGCTGGCCAGCCGCGGCAAGAATGTGGCCGTTGTAAACGTGCACACCCTGAAGCCCTTCGACGAGGACGGCGTGCGCGCTCTGGCGGCCAAGTACCATCATGTGTACACCGTGGAGGAACACAGCGTCATCGGCGGTTTGGGCGACGCTGCCGCCGCCGCCATTGTCAACATGGACGGCGTACACCTGACCAAGCTGGGCGTGCAGGACCGCTTTGGTCAAAGCGGCAAGCCCGCCGACCTGCTGCGGGAATACGGCCTGGATGCGGAAAGCATTGCCGCCGCCGTGCTGAAGTAACAACCCACCGGCCAGGCTTTTTTGCCGGGCCGAATCAAACAGCGCCGCCTGATGCTGGTCGTCAGGCGGCGCTGTTTTTATGGATTGTTTTTTTGGTATACCAGGCATCCGTCCACGGTGCCGGCGCAGGCAAAACCGTATTTTTCCGCGATGTGGCGGCTTACCTGCTGATTCGGCGAGCATTCAATGACCGCGCCTTTGCCGGACCGGCGGGCCAAAGCAAGCAGCAGGCCGGTCATGCGGCAGGCATAGCCGCGGCCCCAAACGCCGGGCTTTAAGACCCAGCCGATTTCCATGGCATGGCCGTCATAGGCATGGTAGATGGCATACCCAAGAAAAGCGCCGCTATCGTCCTCCACGGCGTAAATCAATGGGGGAACGGTCATGCCCGCCTGGTACAAAAAGGCTTTGGCGGCGGGACGGGAAAAAGGCTCCTGCAAATAGCGCATCACCCTGGGATCGCTTAGCAGGGCGTACAGATCGTCTTCATCGGAAGGGGCCAGCGTGCGCAGCGTCAGGCCCTGGCCTTGGGTTAAAATCATGACTTCTCCTTTATAGCGTGTGCCTGCCCATGGTGGAGCGAATCCGGGAACTGGGCTGGTCCGGCTTAGGGTCTGACTGCCCGGGGGTATATCTGCGCCTTTGCCTTTCGGACGGAACCGGCGCTTCTTTGGGCACGGCGCTGCTTTCCGGCATGGGGGCGCAAACCGCAATGGGCGTATCAGGCGGCAAAGCGGGCGCGGGAGGTTCGATGGGAACCGGATTTTGAACGGGCGGCTTTTCCTGCGGGGCTTCAGCCGGCGCTGCCGCCTCCTGCCGGGGGCGGGCAAAGGGATTGGACGCGCCGGTCTGATCCTGGTTGCGTTCCAGAATGGGCGTGAAATGGCTGAGAGGACTGTCTCCGCCTACCGCAGGCTCAAAATGCGGGGACGCGGCGGCAAAGGGATTGCTTTCCACAGGCGGCTCGCTGGGATAGACGCGCACCTGGGTGCCCTCTCCTTTGTGAAAGCAGGTCAGCAGCGCCGCACCCACAACGGCCGCGCCAGCGCCGGTCAGCAGCAGGGGCAGGGCGTTGGCAAAGGCAAACTGCATCAGACCGTTGACCACGGCTACAAACCACTGGCTTGTGGGCGCATAAAAAGACGATAGCACCAGCTGCAGCTGAGGGTTGGAAATTTGCGGCAGCACCAGAGCCAGCAGCCCCACAAACGCCGCCGCGCACCCCAGACCCAAAATGATTCCGCTGATAACCTTGCGCATACCAACGTCTCCCCTTCTCCAAATGCTGTAGATTTCGCTGCCGGGGCGGGGGTTTCCTGCCCCAGGGAAGGGAAAACCACGCCCCGTGCAGAATCCTTCACAATAGTCCCATTTTCGATACGCCAACAGGAGGAAACCGGAGTGGAAAATTATAAGCTCACCTACAATGTGGATATGGTTTTTTGCATCGACGCTACGGGCAGCATGCGCCATGTGCTGGATTTTGTGAAGCAAAACGCCCTGAACCTGTATCATGACATCGTTGCCGAAATGGAGAAAAAGCATAAGACGATCAACCAGCTGCGGGTGCGGGTGATTGCCTTTCGGGATTATGTGGCGGACGGTGAGGACGCGATTCTGGGAAGCGATTTCTTTGTGCTGCCGGACCAGGCCCAGATGTTTTATGACTGTGTGAACGGCATTACCGCCAAGGGAGGCGGCGATATCCCGGAGGACGGGCTGGAGGCGCTGGCCTACGCCATTCGCAGCGACTGGACCCGGGAGGGTGTGAAAAAACGTCACATCATTGTGGTATGGTCGGACGCGCCCACCCATGACCTGGGCTATGGCAGAATGGCTCCCTGGTATCCGGAGGGCATGGCCAGGGACTTTGACGAGCTGAGCCTGTGGTGGGAGGATGAGCAGCTGGGCGGCGGCATGGACGAAAACGCCAAGCGCCTGCTGATTTTTGCCCCGGACGCCCCGTCATGGAATCGTATTTCCTCCGAATGGGGACAGGTCATCCATGTGCAAACCGTCAGCGAGGGCCTGCTGGATGTGGAGTACCGCCAGGTGCTGGACGCGGTTTGCAATACCATTTAAGGTCTGGGAAAGGAGCGGGGGTTCTTGCTTTCCATCCAATATTCCCCGGCGCCGGAAAGGCTGGAGGATTGCTTTGCGCTGCTGGACGATTCGCAAAGCGCCTTTTTGTGCGTGGCGGATGGCTGCGGCGGCCTGGGCAGCCGCCGTTATCCGGAACTGAACAACCAGACGGGGGCCAGCCTGGCGGCCGGGCTGGTTGTGGAAGCGGCTTCCGGCTGGTGGCGGCAGGGGCAGACGACTCCCCATACCCTGGAGCAGGGCCAGAAAACCATGACCGCTTTGGTTCCGTGGCTGGAACAGGCGCTGAATGATTTTTCCAGGGTCCATCCCCAAACCGGCAGCCGGATTGTGGGCAGCATGCAGCGGGAATTGCCCACCACCCTGTGCATGGCCTTAAGCACGCAGGAGGGGGAGAGCCGGCAGGAGCTGTGCTTTGTCTGGGCGGGGGACAGCAGGGGCTATGTACTGGACGGACGTGGCCTGCACCAGTGTACCCAGGACCATGTGCGGGGCCAGCTAAACGCCTTTGACAGCCTGTACCGGGACGCTCCGCTGAGCAACCTGCTGTCCGCCGGGCGCACGCCCAGGCTGTCCGCACGGCATTTGTGCGTAAATCGTCCCTGCGTGGTCATTGTGGCGACAGACGGGGCTTTTGGCGGCCTGCGCACGCCCATGGAAATGGAAATGATGCTGATTGATACCCTGCTGGCGGCCAAAACCCAGGCAGGCTGGCAGCGCAAAATCACCACCGTGCTGAAAAAAGCCGCCAACGACGACGCGACCCTGCTGATGCAGCCCTGCGGGTTTGAAACCTTTGAGGCCATGCAGCGGCATTTTCAAATCCGGCGGGGATTTTTGCAGAAGCAGTTCATCACCCAGGCCCGGCGCAAACGGGAAAACCTGCCCTATGTGGAGGGGCGCTGGCAGGCGTACCGGCAGGGCTATGACTGGACGGAGGTGAGCGGCGATGCTGCCTGCGATTGGCGAATATAGCTGCCTTACGCCCTGGCGCACCGCCGGCAGCGGCAGCGCCCGCTGGTGTATCGGCTGCTTGGGGGTGGAACGTTTTTTCATCAAGCAGTTTTTGTCGCCGGTATATCCCGCCCATCCGGATACGCCCCTGGGGCTGAAGCAGCTGGCCCGCTGTCAGGCCTTTGAAAAGCAGAAAAGGACCCTGTACGCCGCCCTGTCCTGTGTGATTGGCGGCGTGCTGGTGCCGGTGATCGACTTTTTCCGTTATGATGGACGGTACTATTCCGTCAGCGAGGCCCTGCCGGACAGCTGCGTCGCGGCGGAGGATGGCGGCCTGCTGACCCGGGAGCAGCGCAGAAATGTGCTGTTTGACCTGGCGCTGTGCCTGCAGCGGCTGCACCGGCAGGGCGTGGTTCACGGGGACCTGAAACCGGAGCATGTGCTTTTGTGCCCGGAGGGGGACGGCTTCCGCACCCGGCTGATTGACTTGGACAGCGGTTTCCTGACCGGCCATCCGCCCCGGGAAATCCGGGATATGGAGGGCGACCCGGCATACCTGTCCCCGGAAATGTTTATCAGCATGATGGGGGAAAAAGCAACGCTGGGGCCTGGGGTTGATACCTTTGCCTTTGCCATGATGATTCACAAGCTGTGGACAGGCGAGCTGCCCGGCTTTGACCATAGCCGGTACGATTATCTGTACCAGGCGGTGCTGGACGGCGGAACGGTTACGCTTTCGCCGGATTTGCCACAGGAATGGCAGGCTGCTATGCAGGCCATGCTGGATAAGGACCCGGCCCGGCGGCCCGCGGACGGCGATATCACCCGTCTGTTTGAAAAGAGCCCCGAATCGCTGCCGCGCACGGCGGTTCCGGCTAACGGCCTGCGCCGTTTTATGCGTTCCGGTGGCAGTATTTAAAAAATGTTCAAATTGTTACAATCTTAGGGAACATTTTCTGCCGCTGATGCGTCTAATAGACAGCAATACACTGCAAGGCGTTCCGCCTTGCGGAAAGGAGCGGATTGCGTGAAGAAACGAAAGGTTCTATGGTGGATTGCGCTGGCGGTGTTTGCAGGCTGCGCCGTCTGGCTGGTGTTGTATGCTGTCAGCGCGAACCGTGATGCTCAAAGTCTGCAAAGCTATCAGGATGATCTTGCGCTGCTGAGCGCTACCCCCACGGCGGAGTCCCCAACGGTTACGCCCACGGCGGAGGCCGTGGCTACCCAAAGCGATCAGGATGACCTTGTCCTGACAGGCGTTACGCCCACGGCGGAGTCCCCAACGGCTGCGCACACAGCGGAGGCTACAGCCGCTCCCACCGCTGCGGCGGAGCCTACGGACAGTCCTACGGCAGTCCAAGCCACGGCGCAGCCTACGGCATACGCCGCGCCGTCCGCCAGTGCGGCAGTGTCTGTCGCCACGGCGGAACCTGTGGCAACGCAGGATCCGGTTTTGGCCTATTATCAGGAACTGGCGGCCAAAAATCCGGATATGGCCGGTTGGATTCGCATTGAGGATACGGTAGTGGATTACCCGGTAATGCATACGCCGGAAAATGAGGAAAAGTACCTGCACAAGGACTTTGACGGCAACTACAGCAACGCGGGGCTGCCCTTTATGGACGATCAGTGCGACCCAGACAACCCGACCCTGAGCCGCATTCTGTTTGGCCATAACATGCGCAGCGGGCAGATGTTCGCCGTTTTGCATCAGTATATGGACAAGGACTTTTTCAAGGAGCACGCCGCCATCCAGATGGATACGCTGAACAGCCGCACCACCTACCAGGCCGTCGCCCTGCTGCCGCTGCTGCTGACGGAGATGCAAAAGCCGTCCATGGCCTGCTATCAGCCGGTGGATACCTCCGTGCAGGAAAATGTGGACGCCTTTAACGCCTATTTGGAGGAATATGCCCGCATTCTGGACGGAAAGATTGAGCGGAACGATCAGGTGCTGGTTTTAAGCACCTGCGCCTATGCCAGCGGCTATAACCGGCTGGTGCTGATTGCCCGCGCGCCTGCAAAATAAAGGGAGAGATGATAAAGATGAAAAAATGGTTGGCAATTTTCATGAGCGTGGTTCTGCTGCTTGCCTGTGTGAACCCGCTGGCCATGGCCCAAGAGGGCGAAGGGGAGAGCCTGGAGAAGGCGGTTGTGACGGCGGAACCCGAACCGGCGAACCCCGAGCCTCAGTCGGAAGAACCGTCGCCCCAGCAGGAGCAACAGACGCAGACTCCCCAGACAGAAGGCGAAGCTCCGACCACCCAGCCTGCGCAGCAGGAGCCGACCCCTGAACCCGCCACGCCGACCCCCGCTCCCCAGACGGAAGCGCCTACGGCAACTCCGGAGCCTGAACCTGTCTACGGCTCTGACGACCTGTATCAGGTAGAGCTGTATTTCCCTGCTTCGGCAAAAGACGCGGAAGCGGTAACCGTTGTACTTTCGGCTGATTTGCCGGACGGCGGCACGGTTGAGGTAAGCCGTCAGACCATGCGGCCCATTCCCGGCGGCGTAGCCCGCGCCTCCTTTTCGCTGTACGGCGTGCCCAAGAGCTATCAGCTGCGGGCCAAGGCTGCGGCCTATGGCGCGGCAAGCCTTCGCTACGCCTATGACAAACAGATTGGCGAAACCCTGGCCAAGGCGGATGGTTACGGCTTTGTCTGCCATACGCAAAGCAAAAGCTGCGTGATTGAGGTGCTGGCGCTGGAAGCGCCGGCGGCGGAGCCGGTCACGCTGGAGGCGGCGGACAGCCAGCCGGTTGATGCCGGCCAGAATCAGGCTGATGATCCCAACGCCAACGGCGGACAGGATCAGAACGGTGATCCCAACGTTAACGGCGGCCAGGACCAGACTGGAGATTCCGCTGCAAATGGCGGCCAGAGTCAGGCCGGTGATCCTGACACCAACGGCGGCCAGGACCAGACTGGCGATCCCGCTGCTGATGGCGGCCAGAATCAGCCCGCCGGCCCCAACGCTGATCAGGGCCAGAGCGATGGTGGTGCCGATGAAAATCAGGGCGAGGTTGTGCCTCCCGCTCAGGATTTTTCTCATGCGTATCGCCTGACGATGAATATTCAGGCCCACGATGTATCCACGGCGCTGTCTGTGGACGGGACGGTTGCTTATACGGCAAACGCGGGTTACAAGTTGGATAATTTGAACGCGGTGTCCGGTAACAAGAGCTTTGGCGTAGCCGTTCAGCCCGGCACTGTGACGGCGACGACGGTGGGCCTGGTGGTCACCCTGTCCCACGATGTGCTGAACAGCCTGAAATATACCGTTACCCTGAATCCCATCACTCATGAAGTGCAGGTTTCGCAGGCACAAGAAGATGTGGGTCAGCTTGCATTTGAAAATGGGGCGGCCGACACAAAGACGGTTACGGCTGTGGCGGTAACGGATACGACCTATTCCGCCACGCTGGATTTTGCCGCCAAGCTGGCTGGCGGTACAACCTCGCTGAAAACCCGGCTGATCTGGCTGCAAGGCGGTCAGGATGTTTCCGCCTCCGGCGGTCCGGCTGTGCTGGACAGCGCCGCCGTTACCGCGGTGCTGCAACGGTCCGTGGACGGCGTTACCTGGTCCGCCTATACCGACACGGACGGCAATGCCGTCAAGGCGGTGCTGAACCGCGCCAATGGCTGGACCTGCACCTTTGACAACCTGCCTGCCACGGCGGCGGACGGCGCCACCCAAATGTCCTACCGGGCAGTGGAATCGGAAACGCCTGCCAGTTGGTATACCCATGACGGTACGCCGGTTGTGAAGGATGGTATTTGTGTTCTGACCAATCTGGTGGCTGCGGCTGACGCGCAGGTGCAGATTGACAACATGACCCAAAACCCGGTGCGCGCCGCAACCAATGTGGGCGGTTATGTGGCCGTGGAGGGGGATAACTGGCAGTACGATATCAGCGGCTACACCACCGGCAAAACCACCGTTTCCTGGAAGAATGAAGCCAACTGGTTCCATCGCAATACCTTCCGCGTCAGCTATCAGGAGGCCGGTTCCAGCGAGTGGAAAAATGTAACCTGTTCACTAGGCGATATCAGCGCGCTAAAGCAGGTCGGCTACTTCCAAAACGCGGCCATCAGCCAGTCCAGCGCCAACGGCATTACCACCTATACCCTGAGCCTGGCCCGCAGCGCCGCCGAGCTGCCCGCCATGACCCGGGTGGAGATTGGCTTTGACGCAACGCTGGCTGTGGAAAACACCACCTATAAGAACCGGGGCGGTCAGGTGGGCATTAACAGCTGGGACGACGGTTACGACGGCCGCTATACCATCCTGAACGCGGCGGGCTACGCCAGCTCCGGCTATGTGGCGCGTACCAATTACCTGCAAATCGGCAACCCGGGCGAGGTAAATGATAAGTACAACAAGAATGGTTCCGCCATTCGCATTCGCAAAACCGGCGATTTTAAGGTGTATGTAAGCGCCGTTCTGGCGGGTGAGCGGGTGAAGGTGCCCGTTACAGGCTCGGTGGTTGTGTACAAGCGGGATAGCTACGGCAACCCCATTCACGTCTGCTTCCGCTTTGACAGCCTGCCGATTCCGCTGGATGTGGGCATTCCCTTTACCACCTACGCTTCCAACTACGGTCCCCAGACCGGCGACCCCATGCCCGCTGTGGCGGGAATGATGGCCGTCAGCGGCGTAATGCTGTTTGTACTGAGGGACGACAAGCGCAAAAAGGCGGCCAAATAAACCGAATCCCCGCGTCATACCGGCAACGGATGACGCGGGGATTTTAGCTTGTCAAAGAATCTTTTTCAAAAAATTATCAGAGAAGTGCCAGCCGGAATCGTATTGACCGGCTGCAAAAGTACCCCTTTCGTTCATTGCGCGCGGCATTGCATCGCACGAGCTTTTCTGACGAAAAGTTTCCGCGTCATACCGGCAACGGATGACGCGGAAACTTTTTTGTCAGGCTTTTTCGGTTTCTTCGCCGCCGCCTGCGGCACGAATATCATCGCAGGTCAGCAGCATCAGCTGCTCGCGGGTCACCTCCGGCTGCTGGGCCAGCCGGTCTGCCTGGGCGCTGACGGCCCGCTCAAACAGGTTGCGCACGCCGCGGGCGTTGCCAAAGCCCTTCACATCCAGACTGTACAGGGCCAGCAGACTGCGCAGCAGGTTCCGGGCGTCATCGGCCAGCTGGTAGCCGCTTTGCTTGCAGCGCATATCAAAGATATCCATCATTTCCTGCACGGTATAATCCGGGAAGTGCAGGAAACGGTTAAACCGGCTTTCCAGCCCCGGGTTGGAATGGACAAATTCCTCCATCAGCTCGGTATAGCCCGCTACAATCACAATCAGGTCGTCCCGGTGGTCCTCCATGGCCTTCAGCAGGGTGTCCACCGCCTCCTGACCGTAGTCGTTGCCGCCCCGGTTGGTCAGGGCGTAGGCCTCGTCGATAAACAAAACGCCGCCCAAAGCCTTTTGAATGACCTCGCCGGTTTTGATGGCGGTTTGCCCCACAAATCCAGCTACCAGACCGCTGCGGTCTACCTCCACCAAATGACCCTTGCTTAAAATGCCCAGGGATTTGTAAATGCGGGACATCAGCCGGGCCACCATGGTTTTGCCGGTGCCCGGATTGCCGGAAAACACCATGTGCAGGGACAAATCCTTTACCGGCAGGCCGTTTTCCCGTCGCAGGTTCTGTACGGTAACCAGATTGATCAGGCTTTGCACCTCTTTTTTGACGGTATCCAGCCCGATATAGCCTTCCAGCTCCTTTTGCAAATCCTCTATTTTTTCCGGGCGGTCTTCCTGGGTCTGCTGGGAATCCGCCTGGGCAGGCGCCTGGGTTTGCTGCTGGGGCGCGGCGGGCTGCCCGGTTTTCTCGGAAGGGTCGGAGGGCGTTGGCATCCCCCACAAATCGTCCGCAATGCGGTTCAGGTTGCTGCGGGTCATCTGGTTGATAACGTCCATCTGCAGCCGGATGATTTCATCCTTACGGTCATCCATGGTACTTTCATCCTTTCCCGGAAGTTACTCCTGCATCAGCGCCTGCTGTGGAATAAACAGGCGGCATTCCTTATCCTCCATGGTGGTTTGCACATAGGCCCAGTCGTTGCCCAGGAAGGCCAGCAGCACCACCTGCTCGCCCGCCGGGATGGTGCGGATGGTTTCCTGCCCATACAGGGGGTCGTCGGTGGCCTTGGCGTCGCTGGTCAGGGTAATGGGAATATTGCTGAAGGCCAGCTGAGCCACGCCCTCCGGGTTGTCCAGGGTCATATCGTCAATGTAACCCATGCGGCCCCGGGAACCGTTGCCGATGGTATAGCTGACCAGCACCCATTCGCCCACCCGGCCATAAATGGCCACGTTGTCATTGGTGGTTACCTGGGCCTTTTTGCTGCGCCAGGCCTGCTCTGACGGGGCGGAGTATACATCCAGGGTACGCGCCCGGGCAAAGGAGGCGTCGCCCAGCTGCGCCAGGGTGGGCGCTTCCTGCTGGGCCCGCTCGTAGGGGGACAGGGTGGGCGTGGGCGCCGGCGTTGGCGTAGGC
>ERZ1026860.1388-NODE-1388-length-12394-cov-16.587811_pt1 | contig 12394 bp, 8 predicted proteins | sample MGYA00380160_ERZ1026860 | MGnify/ENA primary metagenome ERZ1026860 (study PRJEB33269, sample SAMEA4719796) | human gut metagenome | biome: human-associated habitat; feature: organic feature; material: feces | place: Cameroon | collected 2013-10 ... | reverse complement strand
AACAATAGCTCTATTTCCCAACGTTTGCGGTAGATTGCGACAATCTCTTCTACCGGCATCTCCATATCATTCGTGAGCAGTGAGATTAACTTTGCCTGCTTGTTCTTCTTGATATCAACGTATGTTACGATGCGGGCCTTATGGACAATGTCACTCCCTTCAGCTACTTTCTTTGTGAATGTGACATGCTTCACTCTATACTCCATTAGGCCTTCCGGTGTCATGTAGGCGGTATCTTCATCAATCTGATACACAAGGTTTTTCTTCATCTTGGTGACATAGATTACACCACGACTGGTCAGCTCCTCGAACTTTCCATAGTCGATATAGGCCCTATCCAAGGCCACTATATCGCCCTCGATGTAGTTCGTGGGCTTGAGCATGAAGCTGTCGTTTGTGGCTGCAGATGTGAACTTGACGTCAGAAGGAACGCCTTCGTTGGCGTGTATGTTCGTATGGACTTTGATGCCGCCTTTCTTCTTTCCCGTCTTTGGATGGCGTCCAACACCTTTGAAAAGCATGTTGGAGAACAGGGTTACAGTCGTGGAGTCTATGATCTGCAGCCTGTTTATCCAACTTGACGATGGATTCTTCCGGCTGTCCGAGGAAAGTTCGTCCTTGTATCTGGCATACAGACTGCGGTATATCTTCTCAAAGATGGCTTCAGACCTTCTCGCATTGGCATCGGACAGGGTGCTTCTGCGTGGCATCATGCTGATGCCGAGATGGGCCAGTTTCCGTGCCTCTGGAAACATTGAGTCCGTGATCTCGCGAAGAGAGTCAAACCTCTTTATGACCGCGTAGAGCATTATCAGCAGATGATGCCACACGTCAAAGTTCTTGACATAGCGTTCTCCGCCGTTTGAACGGCTTATTTCAAGAATTCCTGTCCGATCGAGTAAATTAATTAGCTGACCATATGCCGGCTGTCCGATAAAATGGCTACCTTTGTTCATGGCTTCTTTAGTTTTGTTGCAGAAACAAAGATAACCAAAAGGCTGGACTTCCCAATCGGAGATTCAGCCTAATTTTTTGTACTGTCAAAAAGTTTTAGCGGACAGTAATAATTTTTTTTCAATTTCCGATGGGTGCGAAGGCCGCTTTCGCACTCTTTATTGTTGTAAGTCCGTTCTTAAATCGTTAAAACAACAAGAAACATGAATGTGTCTTTCAAAGATTGGGATTCGATTGACGGCTCATCCGTCGATGAAAAAGAAATAAGACAGGCTTGGCGTGAGACCATGCGCAGAGCCAAGGCCATGGAAAGGGCGAGCCTCACCTCGACCGCAAGGCACCGCGCGCTCAGGTTCGCAGCCGGGTTCTGTGCGGCCGCGGCGATTGCGTCCGTCGGCGTGTTCATCGGCCATAAGACCTCAGTCGTAAGGCCGGACATGAGGCAGTGCGAAGTCATCGCCGGATCATTGCAGAAAAGCGAGGTGTCTCTTCCTGACGGCAGCAAGGTCTGGCTTAACTCGGACAGCCGTATCGCATATTCAATGACATTCGGAACCGCCGACAGGACAATCACTCTCCATGGGGAGGCCTATTTTGATGTCGCGAAGAATGAACAGATTCCTTTCATAGTTAACTCCTCCGGATTGAGTGTCAAGGCTCTGGGTACAAAATTCAACATTCGGTCATTCGACGATGAGGATGTGACCGTCACCTTGATGGAAGGCAAGGTGCTTGCCTCCGCGGGAGAGGACAGCGCTGTCCTTCTTCCTTACGAGCAGGTCTCGCTGGACAAGACTAACGGCAGGTTAGGCGAGGTACGGCGCGTGGATTCCCGCACCGCGCTTCCATGGAGGATGAGCGAGCTGGTCTTCGAGAACCTTAGCCTTGAGCGCATAGCGGAGATGCTTGAGAGCATCCACAACATCGAGGTTGTCTTCATGGATCAGACAATCAAGGAATATAAATACACAGGAGTTGTACCAAACACGTCACCTGCCGAGGTTCTTGACATAATCTCCGAGACCTCGCCGGTGTCGTTCCGCATCAACGGCAACACCATCGTACTCAACATTAAAACAAATAAAACAAAATGAGGTACAAACTAATCCTATTGGCATCAATGATGATGCTCATGATGGCGGGGTTCACTACTCCGTCAATGGGACAGATCACTGTCTCGGTGAAAGACAAGCCCCTCACGGAGGTCATGCCTCTTGTCGAGAAACAGGGCGGATTCAGATTCTTCTATAGCAACACCCTTCCGGATCTCGATTCCAAGGTCACCCTGTCCGTGGAGAACGCCGGCATCCCCCAGACTTTGGACAAGATGTTCGCCGGCCTGAGGATCGCCTATGAGATCAGGAACGAGAAACTTGTCGTGCTGACCGCACGCGAGGACAGCCGCCAGCAAGGGAAGAGCAATGGGGACAACACCGTTTCCGGTACAGTCCTGGACAAAAGCGGACAACCTGTGATCGGACTCACCATCAGGGAGAATGGCACAACCAACGGAACAGTGACGGACGAGAACGGAAGATGGTCGCTGAAGGTTTCCAAAACGGATTCCGAACTCATCTTCGAGTCCTTGGGCTACAAGACATTACGCATCAAGGCTGCCGGAAGGCAGACTGTAAATGTCACTGTCGAGGAGGACACGACCTTGCTTGACGAGATTGTAGTCGTGGGTTATGGTGTCCAGAAGAAAGTCAACATCTCGGGATCGGTGTCTTCCGTGAAGATGGACGACATCCTCCAGGATCGCCCGGTGTCCAATGTGGCCTCCGCACTGCAAGGAGCGATTCCTGGCCTTTACGTGACCACAGGCTCCTCAGGAAACCTTCCGGGACAGACCGGGAAGTCCCTCCAGATCAGGGGGACATCCTCATTCTCAGGAAGCTCCAATCAAGTCTCCGGCATCTCGCCGCTTGTCCTCATCGACAACGTCCCGGGAGACATCGACGCGCTGAATCCGGATGACATCGAGTCCGTGACAGTCCTGAAAGACGCCTCCTCATCAGCGATCTACGGTGCCCGCGCCGCCGCCGGCGTGATACTGATCACCACCAAGAGCCCTAAGAAAGCCGAAAGGATCTCTATCTCCTACAACGGAAGCATCGGTTTTACCAATGCCGTGAACACACCTGAAATGGTTGACATCGCGACATACATCGGTGTCTACAGGGACGCGTTCAACACCAACACCTACGGTGCGGCGCAAGACCAGAACTTCGACAAATGGCTTGAATACCTCAACCTCTACAAGACCAACAAGTCCGCACTCTCATCACAAGGAACGCTCTACGACAATGGAATATTCGTACCTGACTCCGACGGACTCAGGTACTACCTCACAGAAGAGGATCTCTACAAAAGGATGATGGAGACCGGAATAGTGGAGAACAACAATGTCTCTGTCAGCGGAGCCACCGACAGGATAAGGTTCAGGATGTCTGGAAACAACTTCCGTGAGAACGGCCCGTTGGCAGGACGCAAGGACACCTACAGCCGTACTTCCGTGAACGGCATGATCCAGGCCGACATCACATCCTGGTTCACACAGGAGCTGAATTTCTATTTCACGCAGCAGCATAGGAAGATGCTCATCGACGAGTCAGGCTCCCTGTACGGCGTGAGGAACTTCAATTTCATGCCGGACGGACCGGATCCGGTGCAAAAAGACGGAAAGGAATATTACATCCGCACTCCGAGGAACGTGATCGACCGCGCCAATGCCGCGAAGACGACCATCGACCAGCCACGTATCTTCTCAAAATCAACGATAAGACCGTTCAAGGGAATGGAGGTTGTCTTCGAATATACCTACCAGAAGAATCTCACCAACTTCAATTACGATTCCGGAAAGTATTTGTTCACTGACATCCAGCTGAACTATACCACCGATCCGACGCACGACTATTCCATCGCACGTCATTACAATGACTACCGCAGCGCTATCAACGCGTATGCGACCTACAGGTTCGACATCGCCGGCAAGCATCACTTCTCAGTGATGGGCGGATTCAACCAGGAGTACTACAACTACGAATGGTACAACACCAGGGCGGAGGATCAGGCTTTCCTCAACATTCCTTCGATGAGCAACGCGCAAGGACAGGTCAAGACAGCCGACAGCTATCTCAACTACGCCCTGCGAAGCGCTTTCGGACGAATCAACTACAACTACGACGAGCGCTATCTGGTTGAGTTCAGCGGACGTTATGACGGATCATCCAAATTCCCGAAAGACACCAGATTCGGTTTCTTCCCTTCATTCTCTGTCGCATGGAACGCCACGAACGAGGCGTTCATGAGCGGTACACGCCGGTGGTTGTCAGAACTCAAGCCAAGGTTCTCCTACGGCTCGATCGGCAACCAGACTTCCGTGGGATACTATGACTACTACTCCACCATGGGGCTGAACACCAAGAGCGATGTCTGGCTTAAAGGCACCGACGAGAGTTATGTCACATCAATCGGCATGCCGGGAATCGTCAGCGACTCCTTCACTTGGGAGACGATCACCACCACGAACGCGGGACTTGACTTCGGACTGTTCGGCGGAAGCCTTGCCGGCTCGTTCGACTGGTTCAGGCGCGACACCAAGGACATTCTTTCCCAGAGCGTCGCCCTGCCGTCTGTGTTGGGTGACTCCGCTCCGATGCAGAATGTCGGAAAGATGCGTACCACGGGATGGGAGTTCCAGCTATCCTACAAAGGCAGCATCGGGCGCGAGATCCTCTACAACGTAGGCTTCAACGTCTCGGACTACAAATCAAAGGTGATGAGTCTCAACTTCAACGAGGAAAAGAGCCTTGGCTACCTCTATGAAGGGATGATGGCCGGAGAGATCTGGGGCTACAGATGGGACGGCTTCTACTCTGTGGACGACTTCAAGGACACGGCGACCTGGCAGCTAAAGGACGGCGTGACCGGAATCACCGGTTCCAGCCCGCGTCCCGGAGACTTCAAGTACAAGAACCTTAGGGACAATGAATATAGTGACGAGGACACCGGTATGATCAACTCCGGCAAGGGAACAGCCAACAATCCTGGTGACATGACCGTCATAGGCAACAGTACTCCTCGTTTCCAGTACGGATTCAATTTCAACATCTCCTATAAGGGATTCGACCTCGGAATAATGATCCAGGGTATCGGAAAGCGCGACTACGCCGCGATCAACCCTTACACCTACACATTGAGCGCCTCGGATCCAGGCTGGTTCCCGGTCTTCGCAGGAACGACAAACTACTGGAAGCCTCTGAGCACCGACTCCGGCAGCCCGGACTACTACAAGGCCGCTGACAGCGGAGCCAAACTTCCGCGCATCTACGGAAGTACCATCAAAGGCCTCTCCAACGCCTCTTCCAACCGTTTGGTCAACGATCACATGCTCCAGAGCGCGGCTTATCTGAGGGTCAAGAACCTTTCACTGTCATATTCATTCCCTAAGTCGCTGATCGGAAAAGCCGGTCTGGGCGGCCTGAAGGTTTATGTCAGCTGCGAGAACCCATTCACTGTCTCGTCTCTTCCTAAGGGCATCGATCCCGAGACTCTCGGATGGTCCTACCCTCTCTACCGCACCGTGTCATTCGGCATGAACATCAAACTTTAACCCCTAACAATCTGACAAAGATGAAAAATCACATCATATATCCAGTACTATGCGTCTGGGCATTGTTCGGAATGACCTCCTGCAATGACAGTTTCCTCGACCTTTCTCCAAAGGGTGCGATCACAGACGCGACCGCATTCACCTCATTCGAGTCCTGCTCTGACTATGTCGCAAGTCTCTACGACGTGTTCAACGGCTACACCCTGTTCCAGGGACCCGCTCCTGTCAGCGGAGCTCTCGGAACATCAACAAGAGACACCTGGTCAGGACTGCTGACAAACTACGCCTCCGGCTGGGGCACCATTCCAAACGCCTACGCCAACCAGACTGTCACGGTTCCCGTCTCAAGCAGCACCTACACTTTGCCTTACCGATGGATCCGTCAGGCCAACATCCTGCTCGCACACATCGAGGAGCCGAAAGTGACCGACGCCCAGCGTAAGTACCTTGAGGCTGTCGCCAGATTCTTCAGAGCCTACTGCCACTACGCCCTTCTGGTCAATTACGGAGACTGCATCTACGCGGACGGACTTCTTACCGAGAGTTCGGAGGAACTGTACAAAAGCCGCGACCCTCGCCTGATGGTCGCCGACAGGATCCACTCGGAACTCACATGGTGCATACAGAACATTCCTGACGAGATCGCGGAGGCGAACACCATCAACAGCACTGTCTGCAAGGCGTTCCTCTCACGTTTCTGCCTGTTTGAGGGAACATGGAGAAAGTACCATGGCATAAAAGAGGACGGTCAGTACATCTCCGGCCAGAAACTTCTTGAGGAATGCTTCGCGGTGTCCAAGGAACTGGCGGAAAAAGGAACACCTCTGTTCAGGGGCGACGGCAACGACAGGCACGAAGGCAGCGGCTGGGGTCAGATGTGGACTACCGATGACCTCGGGACGGTTCCTTCAGTGTTCCTCTACGTAAAATACGTCCAGGACATAAAGATGCACCGTCTGGGACATTTCCAGCACATAGCCAGCGCCTCTCTTGAGATGCCGCAGGCAACAGTTGACCTTTATCTTACAAAGGACGGACTTCCTATTCACAACGCCGCCGTGGAATACTTCGACTACACCAAGGCCAACGGCTACACCAAGGCCTCGAAGCCGTACGACTACGCCAACTGCGACCCTTATCTGACATTCCGTAACAGGGATACCAGACTTGCCCAGATGGTCATTCCTCCTTACCACGTCAACCTTGTCGGCGTGAACGAAGGAGCGGCGGACAACAGCAACTGCTGGGTACCGGACGACAGCGCGGACGGAAAGTACTCCGAGTACCTCGACCAGTTCGCCTACCGCGGTACCCAGGGCAAACTGAAGGACGGCAGGACGTACTGGTGCAGTCCGAACTTCAATCTCGGCTACCATCAGATCGAAACGCACAAATCCCTTCCTTCGACCAACTGGGCGGGCAACGTTCTGGTCAATGAGCCTCACACCCAGGCTGTGAACTCACAGGACTGGAGCGGTGGAAAGACACAGTACGGTTCCGGCAAAGGATTCCAGAAAGGCCACAGCGGCTATTTTGTCTGGAAGCACGTCGCCAACTGGGACCGCCAGTTCGCAAGCGGCACCGCCGATGTCTCTGACAAACCGGTGTTCAAACTGGAGGAGATTCTGCTCAACTATGCCGAGGCCGCGTTTGAACTGGGAAGATTCAACCAGGGTGTAGCCGACGCCACCATCAACAAGCTTCGTGAAAGAGCCGAGGTCGGAAGGATGGTTGTCTCCGCCATCGGAGAGGATTTCGATCCGGACAGGGACAAGAGCGTGGATCCTGTGCTTTGGGAAATCCGCCGCGAGAGGCTGATTGAGCTGATGGGTGAGAGCTTCTCGTTCGAGGACGTGCGCCGCTGGAAGAAAGCCGCGTGGTTTGTAAACAAACAGGCCTGCGGAGTCTGGGTTGACGCCGACAATGTCAGTGCGGTACGTTCCGGAACCGGCGGAGGCACAGGTCTTCTGGACAACAGCACAAGGCTTGAGGCTGACATCGCCACAGTGACGGCACAGGGAGGCGGCCACCTCTACTACTACCTCGATCCTGTGGTGGCCGGAAAGGGATGGAAAGATGCCTACTATCTGCAACCTCTTCCATCCGAGGAACTTCTCCTGAACAAGAATCTCGAACAGAACCGGGACTACTAGCCCCGGAATCCGTTCAGAAAGCCCGTCAGGCTTCACATAACCTTCGACCGGAGAGACGGACAGCGCTCCTTTCCGCTCTCCGGTTGTCGCTTAGTAATCTTCAAAAAATAACTTGCATCACTAATGAATATCTTTTTGCGCCATCTTCATTTTCTCATCAGTCGTGTACGTCCAGTACACTCCTTCTTCAAAAATAAATCTGTCATCAAAAATCTTATTCATATTGAAGCAATTTATTTTTTTACGCTTACTTATCAGGCGGAGGAACATAATCGGTCAAGTTATCTTTTGACAATAATCAAAGAAAAAAAATGAAAAGAGTAATTTTGCTTGCCAGCATACTGATGTCTTTCGGCATGGTGGCACAGACCCATCAAATCAAGAAATGCACATCATTTTACGGCGATGTAAAGGATTACATTCTCTATCCGCAGGCCATACCTCCGTATGAAAGTTCCGACTTGATTGCGGAGGTCCTGCCCGACAGGTACCGCTACCACTCCGCCGAAGGAGACATGTGGCCGTTGACCTGGGGAAAGGACGACTTCATCTACCTTGGCGCCGGAGACAACAAAGGGTGCAGCGTGAATGTCTGGCGGGCGACAACATATTCAAAATTCAATCTCGGCCACATGACGCAGACTTCCGAGTGGTCCATGGACATGATCTGCGCCTCGCCGGCTCCCGACGATTCCCTGCTCGCCGCTGACAGCCGGCTGCAAGGTGTCAAACCGGCTGGACTGATCGACATTGACGGAACCCTCTATATGAGTTTCGAGGCCCAGAACTATGGGGATTTTCCATTGTTCCGCCGACAGCACAACCTATTCGGATGGATCGCGGTCTCAAAGGACGGCGGCAGGTCTTTTGACAACAACGCCGTTCCGTTCGATTTCTTCGAGGGAAAGCTTTCGTCCTGTCATTTCCTTCAGTTCGGAAGGGGTTACGAAGGAGCCAGGGATGAATATGTCTACGCCTACTTCCCCTATGACGAGGACAATGGGGAGAGCTATTGGGAAAACAACGACGCCCTCCTGCTGGGAAGGGTGCCAAAAGACAAGATCCTTGAAAGGAACGAATGGGAATTCTTCGCATCGTCAGATCCTCTGAAGCCGGAATGGACTAAGGATGAGGCCGGTGCGAAACCGGTCTTCCGCTACTACAAGATGACCGGAGCCAACCACGTCGCCTACAATGCCGGTCTCGGACGCTACATAATGGGCAACTACAGTTTTGTCGATTCAGAACTCCACCCAAGGCCGATCCATCAAGTGACCTATCCGGAAGCTTCGCGTTCACAGCTGACCCTCTATGAGGCTCCGGAGCCGTGGGGACCATGGAGGATCTTCCACAGGGACGATGACTGGGGAACCTACGGAGACTATCAGCCTAACTTTCCCACCAAATGGATGTCTGAGGACGGAAGGATAATGATGATGGTCTCCGCCGGTTCGTGGGATGATTACAACCTTGTATGCCAAAAGATCGCTCTTCGCCTTAAGGGTGACTCCGGCTTTCCTGCCGAAGCCTCAGGTTTTCTTTTCAAGGTCAAATGAGAATACGGTGACGGCGGAAGGATAATGGGAGGACGGATGTCTGACATTATGTCAGCGATTCGGTTATTGGCAGACAATTTGATATCTTTGCAGTCGCTTCGGATGGCCTAGGTTGCCATCCGGGGCGTTATTGTTGATAATTAGGAGAATCAAGATATGAGCAAAAAGAAAAACAAGGAACAGGAAGAGTTGAGGCAGTCCGCACAGGCTGCCGGACAGGCAGAGAAGAAGGCTGACACTGAAAGCAAGGAGGAGACTCCCGCTGTGGACAAGGAGGCGAAGGAGATTGAGGAGAAACTCGCCAAACTGTTGAAAGAGAACGAGGAGCTGAAGGCGAGCGTTGCAAAGGAAAAGGATGACTACGTGCGTCTGATGGCCGATTTCGAGAACTTCCGCAGGCATTCCGCCGAGGCGAAGCTGGAGCTTGTGTCCTCCGCTTCAGCGGACACGATCAAAGGCCTGCTTCCGGTTCTGGATGACTGCGAAAGAGCGATGAAAATGCTTGACGAGAACTCCAAGGACGAAGTCGCCAAGGAAGGCACTGCGTTGATATTCAATAAACTGATGGCATACCTCAAGACTAGGGGACTGGAGGTCATCAAGGCCAAGGGGGAGAAGTTCGACACGGATTTTCACGAGGCGGTGGCGCAGTTCCCGGTTCCCGAGGAGGACAAGAAAGGTCTGGTCTATGACGTGGTGCAGACCGGCTACACCCTTTCCGGCAAGGTCATACGCTACGCCAAGGTGGTTGTAGGAATATAGGAGGTTTCCGAATATGGCAGAAAAAAGAGACTACTACGAGGTGTTGGGGGTCGCCAAGACCGCCAGTGCCGACGAGATAAAGAAAGCATACAGGTCAGCGGCCATGAAATGGCATCCTGACAGGTGGGTGGATGGTACGGACGCAGAGAAAAAGACCGCCGAGGAGAAATTCAAGGAGGCCTCGGAGGCATATTCAGTGCTCAGCGACCCGGACAAGAAGGCAAAATATGACCAGTACGGATTCGCCGGTGTGGATGGTCAGGGGGCGCCTGACTTCAGCGGCGGGTTCGGCAACCTGAACGACATCCTGAACGATCTGTTCGGAGGTGGATTCAGCGGATTCTCCGGTTTCGGGGGATTCGGAGGAGGGACTCAGGGCAGAACCCAGCAGAGGGTCATGAAAGGACGTGACATCCGGACAAGGATCCGTCTCACACTTGAGGAGATAGCCACCGGAGCCGAAAAGGAGATCACAATCGAGCGTAACAGACCTTGCCCGGACTGCGGAGGACGAGGGGCAAAGAACGCTTCCGATGTCAAGACCTGCCCGACCTGCAATGGCAGCGGCCAGACACAGCGTGTGGTCAACTCGCTGTTCGGGAGGACGATGACATATTCAACGTGCCCTCAGTGCGGCGGCGAAGGGAAGGTCATCAACAATCCTTGCCGCACCTGTGGCGGCACTGGTTTAGTCCGCAGACGCGAGACTGTAAAGGTCAAGATCCCGGCCGGTGTCGAGGATGGCATGCAGCTGACAATCAGGGGCGAGGGGCATGCCGCACCTCACAATGGCGTGAACGGCGATCTCCTTGTGATCATCGAGGAGATTCCGCACTCATCATTGAAACGCGACGGCAAGAACCTGTTTTATTCGACGGTGATTTCCGTTACGGACGCAATCTTGGGAACAGAGATTACAGTCCCTTGTCTGGACGGTTCGTACAAGGTGAAAGTCGATCCCGGAACTCAGTCCGGCACCGTGATGAAGCTTCGCGGAAAGGGACTCCCCGCCGTAAGCGGGTACGGAAGCGGAACCGGAGACCTTTACGTCAAGATTCTGGTATGGATTCCGAAGAGGCTCTCCTCCGATGAGAAAAAGGCGATGGAGGAGATGCGTACAAGCCGCTCGTTCACCCCCGATCTTTCCCGTGATGACAAGGCGCTGTTCGACAAGATGAAGAACATTTTCTAAATGAGAGGCAAATTAATAATCGGTGTGATGGCCTTCCTGTGCGTTTCGTGCGGGAGGGCTGTTTCCATTCTTGACAGCGACTTCAGTCTGGATCATGTCATTGAAGTCGAAGGCCGCCAAGGGGTCGCGACCGACGGGGATTTCTATTATATTTCAGGATCCACCGCACTCTACAAATACGACATGAAAGGCAACCTGGTCGCAAAAAACGAGAATCCGTTCAAGGATCTCCAACTGGAGTGCAACCACATCGGAGACATCGATGAATATGACGGTGAGATCTACGCCGGATGCGAGTTTTTCCTTGATGGGGAAGGCAGGAACATCCAGACTGCGATCTACGACGCCGCCACACTTGAATATAAACGATCCATCCCTTGGGTCCCGGAATCCGGACAGGTGGAATGCTGCGGCCTCGCCGTGGACAGAGACCGCCATGAGGTCTGGATGGCCGACTGGGTCCAGGGCTCAGAACTTTACTGCTATGACCTCAAGACCGGAAACTATCTGAGGAATCTCACACTCAGCCCCGCCCCGCGACTCCAGCAGGGAATCTACTGCGTGGAGGGGCAGATGTTGATCTCATGTGATGACGGCGACGCGGAGAAAGGCGAGCCGGACAATATCTACAAGGCAGATCTCAAGACCGGCGAGGTGACACTCTACAGAAGCATGGACGACTTCATCCTGACCGGTGAGATCGAGGGGCTTACTATGAATCCCAAGAACGGGGATCTCATCGTGATGTCAAACAGGGGCGCAAGGATCATCCTTGGCATGCCAAAAGGTTTCTACCCAGGCTACGACCGTGAGATCCACGACATCTACATCTACACTCCGGACAACAGCAAACGATAATGGTAAATCACTTTCGGAGAGATCGTTTCAGGCTTTTCACGGTGAAATTCTTTTAAGGAAAATGAAAATGATAAGTTGCTTCTGATTAAGAGAAGATTTTCGAGGATAGCTCTTTTTTTGAAGAAGGAGTGTGCCGGTGGCACATGACTGATATAGACCGAATAGATTCCTTAAGATGATGCAGGTTATTTTTTAGTAACATGAAAATAATAAGTTGCTTCAGATTAAGAGAAGATTTTCGAGGATAGCTCTTTTTTTGAAGAAGGAGTGTGCCGGTGGCACATGACTGATGAGAAAAGAGATC
>ERZ1026860.1387-NODE-1387-length-12397-cov-9.674040_pt1 | contig 12397 bp, 23 predicted proteins | sample MGYA00380160_ERZ1026860 | MGnify/ENA primary metagenome ERZ1026860 (study PRJEB33269, sample SAMEA4719796) | human gut metagenome | biome: human-associated habitat; feature: organic feature; material: feces | place: Cameroon | collected 2013-10 ... | reverse complement strand
GCAGTTCCCGGAGCTGCCAATCTTGGCGGAGTCCCCGGAGCTGCCAATCTGGGCGTCGTCCCCGGAGCTGCCAATCCGGGCGCAGTCCCCGGAGCTGCCAATCTGGGCGTCGTCCCCGGAGCTGCCAATCTTGGCGGAGTACCCGGAGCTGCCAATCTGGGCGCAGTTCCCGGAGCTGCCAATCCGGGCGCAGTTCCCGGAATCAACGTTTTCACTCGGTGCCTCAGCAATAGTCTTTTCCAGCACAAAGTCCACACATGCTTTGATAAATCCAGATAGTCCAAGTTTTACGCCGATTTTCAGTTTTTTGGAGCAGAATTTTTTCTTGCCATCCGTCTTTGGCTCGTCCAATGCTTCAACTTCCGCGAACTCGTTCGGCGTGCCATCAGAGCGAATCAAATCATAATAATCCAGCACGTCAAAGGGATTTTCGCAAAAGTGCATTCCCTTTTCACAGATTTTCGCCTCCGATTCCTCAAAGACGGTATTTTCCTGATACTGCTTATCCTTGCAGATCAAGCCGGGGTTGAATCCTTTGTAACCTTTCATTTCCCATTTCCTTTCTGCGTTATTTGCTCCCCCTCCGGGAGTTCTTCAAATTTCATCCCGCCCGCCAGCTCGGCGATAAAGCTCTTTACCGCTCCGGGGAGCTTCTGGTAATCGTCCTCCCGCTTCTGGCAAACCTGGAAGGAACGCTGAAAATTCGATGATACCACGGACTGCACCGTCTCAGCGTCCATCAGCGCCCATTCCCTGAGCTGGGCGGTGCTTCCCACCGTCCGCTGTACCGCCGGAGGAAGTTTTTGAAATTCTTCAGCTGCACCGTATATGCTGTTTTTCAACGCCTTTGCCACCAACCCCCATGCCTCCATCTGGGTCATCTGCTGAGGCGACTGCATCCGATGGAGCATATCTTTCAGCTTCCCGATGGTGGGCATAAAGCCGCCGGTATCTGTGGCTATGTACGCCTTTGCAGCGACGGCGACGGCCTCAAACGGTTCTTCGGCGAACATATCAGCCCAAAGGTTGACTTTCACGTTTGCCGCTTCTTTGGACATCCCCCGGAAAGAATCGGGATAATTCGCCTGTAAAAGCGTGAGAATCTGGTACGCTTCCTGTTTATCCATTCCCAAATTCCTCCCTGTACATCTCCGCCAGACGGTCAACGCCGCTGGTATAGCCGCTGCGGGTATTTTCGTTGCCAACTCTCCGCCTTTCGCTCTTCGTCCAGGTGACAACGGCGGACTTCCAATCCTTCATGGGGCTTTTACCAACCATCCAGCCTTTCGACGCATAGAACGCTACAAAGGCTTCCGGGTCAATGTGGTACCCCTTTCCCTGGCAATACTCCGCCACCTGCTCCACCGTAGGCGGGGTGAATCGCTTTTTCTTTTCGCTCCCCCCCGCAAGGGGGTTAGGGGGATAACATTCGTTCTCTTTCTCTTTCTCCTTCTCTTTCTCTTTCTCGCTTTCGCCTTCTTCTTGCTTGCAGTTTGCTTCTTGTTTGCTTCCGTTTTGCTTACCGTTTGCTTTCTTGCTTCCGCCGTCTTTCCCGCTCTTTGCTTTCCTTCTGCTGGAATCCAGATTCGGCTTTATGAGCAGAAACGCGATTTGCGCAGCATCGGACATTTTGGAAAAGTCCGGGTCTTCTTCCCGCAGGGCATAGGCGCAAATCGCGTCGTAAGCGTCGGCACGGTCTGCCTTTTTCTTGATTCTGGAAACCGCATCGAAGAAACTGGCATAAAATGTAAATTGGGTTCTTTCATCCATGGGTCAATCCTCGCGTTCCGTTTTTACGATGGAATATCTGGAAAAAGATACCGGCTCGTCGTACCGGTTTTTGCCGGTCACCCGCTCGGAGCGGATGGGGATTCCTTGGGCTTTCAAATCCCAGATCCTTGCACCCAGACGGTAACAGCCGTACTCGGTAACCGCCTCGGCCTGGGTGATACTGCCATAGTCCTGCAAATGCCGCAGGATTCGTTCACACTGTGTCACGGCCCTACCTCCCGTATTTCAACCTGTATGTAATCCTCGTCGTGGAAATTGTGGGAAACGCTTTTCAGCCAGCGCCGGTTATCGTCCTCGATGACACGGCCTTTCATGGCATCCACGATCATCTTTCCCATGATCGCGTGGTTGTCGATGTCCAGCCGGTCATTCCAGTAGAACGTCACGGCTACAGGCAGCTTAAAGGGTGTTCTGCGAATGCCCTGGGCGTTCATGGCCGCCAATGTAAGCCAGTGCCATAGCTCGGCATCTTTCTTCCTCAATGCCCAGTGCTTCCCGGCGTAGTACGCATTCATGCCGTACTCCTTCGCCCACTTCTTCTTTTCCGCGCCGGTCTTCGGGTAGGCAATTCTAAAAACTTCTTTTGCCACGATTCTCCTCCCTTTTGGAGTTGGCGGTTTGACCTCCCACCGCCAAGGGGAAATGCAAACTACACTGTCAATATTTGACGGAATAGATTGATTTTTCCGGCCTAGAACGGCAATTGTTCATCGTCATTTTCCAGCATTGTGAAATCCTGTGCTCCGGGAACGGAATAGTTGTCATAAGTCGGAACCTGAACAGGCGTAGGCTCGTTTTTCAGGGGTTTGTCTTTGGGAATGGTGTAAGAGCCGTCCTCCACGCTATCCACGCTGATAGCACGGAAGGGGCGTGTTGCCCAGCCGGTTTTTCCTTCGTATTCCCATTCCTCGTTTCGGAACAGGATTCCGATTTCCTTTTTCGCAAGGCTTTTTTCGTTCCAGTCCCATTTGTAGCCTCGATTAGATTCCTCGACGGCGGCGATAAAGCCCTTCAAAATGGATTTTGTCCATTCGTCCTTGTCGCTTCCGTCTTCCTTTGGCAGCCAGAGCCGGAGGACGCCTTTCCATTTCTTGTCTTTCCGCTGGTCGCGTTTGAAGCCATCATCGTAGTACCCGGCATATTCACCGGCGGAAATATCAAACAGGACGCACAGCTGATTACCGCAGCTGTTTTCCTGCACAACGGACTGCTTGATATAACAAACATAGGCTCCAACGGGCAGCTTTTGGCGGTCTCTGAATGCCTGCACATTGTCCCAATTATTTGGTCTGCTAATCATTTTTCATCGTTTCCTTTCTTATTTAGGTCATAATATTCCCGGATGTCATTGTCCACGGCTTTCAGATCATTGTCAATTTCAGCCGGGAACATGTCCATAGGAGATTTGCAGGTGGTTGTTCCGTCGCTCTGGGTCACGAAAACGTGTTTTTTCCCGTCCGTATAGCAGAGCAGGACGATGGAGAAAAGTCCCTCCACGGTCAGCTGGTTATCCAGCATCTTGCCGAGCGTCTTAGCCCGGGTCTTTCCGGTGTTGCTGTCCTGGTCTGTATGGTGCAGGAAATAGACAATTACGTTCGGTGGGGTCTGGGTGATTACGAACTGCACCAGATTGTAGAAGTGCAGCGCCATGTCGGTATACTTGCCGTAGCCGGTTTCTTTGGCTTTGGCAAAAGCCTCGAAGCACATAAGGTACTGGCTATCGTCAATCACGAACGCCTTTTTAGCGCTATTCTTGATTGCGCCCATGATCTTGCCGTAATCGGCGGTATTTGCCACAGGAAGCTTTTTCCGAAAAGGGAGCGGCTTTCCTGCCACGTTGATAACGCTGACGTCGTTAGGCTCAAAGTTCCGCAAGCTGGCAGATTTGCCGCTGCCGGATTCCCCCAGAATTAGCACAGGGATTCCCATACTGTGCGCCCTCCTTATCTGATTCTCAGGCTTTCGCCCGGCTCCCCAATCACCGCAAAAGGCAGCTGCCCGCCGTTTTCCAGATACTCCCGGATTTTACCCATATCCGGGTCACCCGGCTTCAGCCATTGTGCCGGGACAGTGCCTGTCAGGTCGATTGGATTCTTACCGCCGTTTCGTTGAATGCCGAAGCTGAATAGCGCCGTCTTGAATTTCGTCCGCCCTGTCGCCTTCATCATGTCAAAAAGGCTCTGTTTCATCCAGTCGTGGCGGCGGTTAATAGCCTGTTTCCGCTCCTGCAACCGCTTGATTTCCGCATCAATCTGTGCGGTGTCTCCTTCCATGCTTTTCAGGATTTTTGCGTAGCTGTCCGCCTTCTCCTCCATCCCGGCCTCGATGCCTTCAATGCTGTCATATACCGCTTCCTCCGGCACATCCGGGTCAAGCAGCAGCTCAAAAACCTCCTGCCAGCTCTGGTTCATTTCGTAAAGCGTCATTCTTCCACCTCCGCCGCCTGGTTAAATTCTTCCATGTTCTCGATGCACGCCAGGCAGTAAAACTCGTCATGCTCCTGGATGTACACCAGTTTCGGCTCCTTGATCGGCTTTCCGCACCGGCTGCACTTGGGGAATCGGGAAGCCTCCCGTTCCGCCCGTGCCTCCCGCCGCTCTGCCAAAAGCCACGGTTCCATGTTGTCAAAAACGTCCATTGACATTTTCCCTTTCTCCTGCTATCATACAGGTAGTTTCATTTCCTTTGCCGCTTCCGGGGTTCATCCCTCCCCGGGGCGGCTTTTTTATCTTTCCGCCCGCCGGTGGTTCCGGCGGATGTAGTATGCTTCCATGGCGGATAGTTTCTGTCGCTCCTGCTTCGCTGCCTCATTGACTTCCAAAAAGGCGAGATACTTGGAGCAGACGGAGTGGCAATTGTAGCTATCATCTACCCGGCGTTCCGGGCAATCCTTGCAAGGCCCGCTCGGGTTCCGCTCTAGCATACCGCCGCGCACCCAAAAACCACAAACCCCAGCACCAGCAGGAAAAGCCAGTTGTCGATCACCGACCGGGCCAGGATCATTGCTACCGCCGCCCAGCTGAACGCCCGCTCCGCCGGGATTAACCGGGCCACGTACTCCCGCTTCTCCAGCGGTGTCGTCCGCTCCTCCACGATCTGCGGCATCCTCCCCGCCTCCCGCTGCTCTCCCAGCGGCGCCCGGTGATGTACCATTCTCATGACCTCATCGGCGCTCTCATCAAGCCAGCGCTGCTCCTGCCGCGCCTTCAGCCTGGCCCGCAGTGCGTCCACCTCTTCCGCGCTTGCCCTCATTTTTTTGCCTCCTACGGTTTCACACCAAAGTCTACGGGGAATTCGGTGTGGAAGTACATTTTGTAGTGGTAAGGGTCGGTATGCGTGCCGGTGATGTCCTCCACCACGTACAGGGTGTAGCTGTTCAGGTAGATGTAGTTCTTTTTGTACTCATTCGGCCCGATTTTGCAGGTAATCACCAGTTCCCTGTTTGTGTTGTTGCTGACGCTCATGTACCCTTCCGCTTCCAGGATGATGTTGTCCGTTCTGGCGTTGTAAACGGTGATTTTCCGCTCACATTCGAAATAATCCGCCTGTTTGCTTATGTTGGCATTGACCTTGTCAGCCTCGGTGCATCCGGCCAGCAGAGCCGCCAAAAGCGCAGCTACAAAAACAAATTTTATTTTCTTTTTCATGCTTTTCCCTCCTTGTAGGGGCGAACATGTGCGTCAGGCACATATTGTAGGGTTCCTTTTTCGTCTTTGTAGCGGCTGATGCAACCGTCACGATGAACTAATCTGACAATTTGTCCCCGCTTAAAACAGTGGAATATTGATTCCCTTGTAATCACGAACTTTTCTTCAATATCCGTCATCGGCTTTTTCTTCTCAAAAAGCCTCTCCACTGCGATCTTCGCACCCTCTCCCCGGCTGTAGGTGTCCGCCGGATTGCACTTGGCCTCTGCGGACTTCACATCCCGCCCGCCCCGTTTCAGCGTGGCCGTGGTGGTCATCCCATCAAAGCGGATTTCTACTGTGCAGGGTTCCCGCTCCTGCTCCTCTGCATAGCCGGAAATCCACCTTGCATAGCCGGAAATCCACCTTTCAGTGACTGCAATGTAAACTCTTTGATGCGGGGAATCACCGGGTATTATCTGCCGGAGAAAATAAACTGTTTCACCTTTCCATTGATTTATTACGTTCCATACGACAAATTCTTTCCCTAAACAGTCCTTCACAGCTTCATGGAGCAAAGCGTCTTCCGGCTTCTTGCTCACGAGCCGCACCCGATCACCAATCTTGTACTTTGCCATATTTTGTTACCTTCCTCCCTCCTGCCCGTATTCCCGGGCGAATTTTTTGATCTCCTTTTCGCTGTACCCCAAAAACGCCAGCAGCGCCGGAATATCAAGCTTTAAGACATCCACCATCTTTTTCAGCACTCGCACCTGCATTTTTTCCGGGTCTTGCCGGTAGTTCCCAATGCTGGCCCCGGATACGTCCAGCGCCTCGCCCAGCGCCTGGTTTGTCTTGATCCCGTGCCAGGCGCACCGGGTGTCAACCTCCCGGATAAAATCACTCTGCCGGTACTTGTCGGCATTCTGCCGGATTCGCGGCATATTGTCATCTTCCTTTCCCGTATTTGTTTTTGTGCACCCGTTTTTTCTTGGGCTTCTTTTTTCGCGGCGGCGTTCGGAACCGCCTCGTTTTCCCCGTGAAATGTGTAAAGGTATTGGATGCCATCAGTCAGTTTTATTTTGTAACCTCCATAAATCAAAGCTTTTTCAAAATCACAAAACGTGCCGCCCGTTTGATGTACCGTTTTGTTTCTTCATCACTTGGGATAGGATATCCTTTTTCAATGATGTACAGGATAATAGCATGCAGCGAAACCGCATTCACCAGCCACCCAACCCCGCCTATGGCGGCAATGGCTGCAAGTATGATTGTCATTTCATCCCTCCAATTTACAATTTATTCAATCCAAATTTACATTTTGCAAACATTCGTTCTATCAAAATGCACTATACTTAGGACATAAAGATAGAAAGGGGGTGTCCCCATGGCAGCACGAAACACGAAACAGACCAGCAGTGCAGTAGCAACCAAAGCTTCCAAAATCCTGACGGATGGCCGCTACAGCTCCAAGGCTAAGAGTGTGGCAGGAAGTGCCCTCTCTCAGGCAAAACCCAGCAAAAAGAAATAATGCTCTACCAACTGAGTGGGATGTTACCAGCGTCCCGCTCTTCTATTTTTTGATGCACTCCGCCGGGATGCCGTACAGTTCGCACAGTCTTTTCAAATCCGTCCATTTCGGTGATCCGATGCCGCTTTCCCAGCGGTACAGCGTGTTTCTGCTGTACCCCAGCGCGGCTCTCACCGCCTCCTGGGTAAGCCCCGCATTGACCCGCGCAGCTTTAAGCGTGATTTCCATTGCATTCCTCTTTTCCATTTTCGTTCTTGTCGTCGGCTTTGGCCTTGGGGGCCAGGATATTTGCCATATCCACCAGCCCCTCCACATAGTCCTGACCCTTCACCTTTGCGATGTTGTCCAGGATGTTAACGATCTTCTCAGGCATTTGATTCACCTCCTTTCCTGTGCCGGGCGGGTTGCCCCGCCCATTGTGTTACCGACTTTCCCGGATGCTGTATGTGGGCACCCCATGGGGGAACCCGTAGCCCTCCGCCAGATCGCGCTGGTTGGCGTGGTTCATCGCGTCAACCGCGCTGCTGGCCTGTTTCAGGCTTCCCCAGCACTCGACCTTTGCCTGCACCCCGTCGGGGAACTCCGCCCAAATTTCATACCTCTTTTTCATTTCTGTTTCGCCCCTTTAATTAGGTTTGTAAATCATATGATTTATTTACCTAAATATTAGCACAAGATGATTCTCTTGTCAAGCATTATTTTTAGGAAACTTAAAATTTCCCTTGACTTTTCTTTAGGTGGCGTGTATATTATATGTAGACAGGAGGTGAACCAAATGGAAATGAAAGATCGCATTGCCCGTATCATCGAAGCAGCAGGCATTACCAGATCAGAATTTGCGCGAAAGATCAAAGTCGCCCCAGCATCTGTAACTCAAATGTGCTCCGGGCGAATCAATCCCAGTCCACAGACAATCGAAATGATTTGTCGTGAATTTAACGTCGCCGAAACCTGGCTTCGATACGGGACAGGAGACATGGCGGAGCCGGTTTCCCGAGAAGAGGAAATCACCCACCTAGTGGGCCAGGCGCTCAAAGGCTCCAACGGGTTTAAGCTTGCCGTCATCCGCATGATCTGCTCCCGGTCAGACAGCGAGCTGCAAGCGCTGGAGGCGGCGCTGCGGAACATCTATGAGCAGCTATAAAAAACGCCGGGGCGATAAACCCCGGCGTTGCCGTTATGTAAATTACATCCCCAAAAGTCCCCGTATCAGACCCCGCACCATTTTCAGCAGCCCCAGCGGCATCTGCTCCACCTGCTCCGTGATCCACGCAATGATTTCTTCCCTTGTTTGCAGTTCTTTCATTTCGCTTCTCCTTTTTATTCATATTTTTTTAATATTATATTGCTTTATGGTTCTACAAGCTGTATAATGTAAACAGAGTTGTCCCCTGGCGAATAAAAACAGATTGGAGCGTGATATTTTGCCAAAATGCAGCAGATGCGGTAAATCCGGCCTTTTCCTCCGGCTTTCAGACGGCATTTGTGTCAGCTGTGCCAAAAAGGAACTTGCCGAAGTAGAAGAAAAACTTGCAGATAAAAACGCGCTTTTTGCAAAAATCAAAGAAGAGGCCCAGGCCGCCGGATTGCAAGAAGTCGATCAGGAGATTAAGAAACGGCTTGCCGCCAGCGAAGCCCAGTTGCAAATCAATCTTGGAGAATTGCGGCAATTGCGGGCTGAGATCATTGAAACCAGCGAGGAGGCAATGCTCCAGTCCTTTGGCTTGTATACCCCTAGATACGCTTTCGGGTGCTCCGACGAATACAAGCAGGAGCTTCTTGCTCTTCGGGCCAAACAAAAAGATCTGATAAAAAACCATACAGCCGTTACAGGTGATGTGACATGGACAATTAATGGCAGCGCGTCCCAGGGAAAGAAAATGGTCGCTGACATGCAAAAGCTCTTGCTGCGTGCCTTTAATGCTGAATGCGACGATGTGATTGAACATGTGAAATACAATAATATTGATGCCAGCAAAAAAAGGATCAGATTATCCGAAGAAGCTATTTCAAAGCTTGGTGCAATGATGCACATTAAAATCACTTCCCAATATTACCGCCTGAAACTGGATGAGCTTTATCTGACGTTTGAGTATCAGCGGAAAAAGCAAGCGGAAAAAGAGGCACAAAAGGAAGCACGTGCGCAGCTCCGCGAAGAAGCCCGCGTGGCAAAGGAGCTGGAAGCTCAGCGCCAGAAGCTGGAAAAGGAGCAGACGCACTACCTAAACGCCCTGCGAAAGGTAACACAGCAGCTGGCATCCGCCAGCGACGCAGATCGCGCCGCCATTGAGGAAAAGAAACAGCAAATTGAGCAGCAGCTTTCCACCATCGATCAGGCATTCAAGGATGTAGACTACCGCGCCGCCAATCAGAAGGCCGGGTATGTCTATGTCATTTCCAATATCGGTGCGTTTGGTGAAAATGTGTACAAAATCGGCATGACCCGGCGGCTTGACCCCATGGAGCGGGTGGACGAGCTGGGCGACGCCTCCGTACCCTTTGACTTCGACGTCCACGCCATGATCTTCTCAGAGGACGCTCCCAAGCTGGAAGCCGCCCTGCACACTGCGTTCGCGGATCGAAAGCTGAATTTTGTCAACCACCGCCGGGAATTCTTCGCCGTCACCCTGGACGAAATCAAGGAGGTTGTCAAAAAGAACTTTGACAAAACAGTGGAGTTCGTGGACGTAGCCCCCGCCGAACAGTACCGGGAGTCTCTTTTGCTGAAAGCGAATGCGAATAACCAAACGTTTGTTTGATTAAATGGTATTGTATTTTATGTCCGTTAAATCGGACTGATTTTTAGGAGGTTGCCAATGAAAAGAATTTTAGCGTTTCTCCTGGCGGCGGCGTTGATCGGCTGCCTTGCCCTGCCCGCGTCGGCGGAAACCACTTACACATCCGGCGAAACCGTCAAAATCGGCGGAATCAAATTCAAGGTGCCGGATGGACTGACCGCAGAAGAAAATGACGACGGTTCGATTGCAATACAGTTTGGGGAAGATTCCGGCGTCTTGGTCTTGGCAGTTGATGCGACAGGGTTCAAGTCGGATTTTATGCGGGAATACGTATTTCACACGCAACAGCCGGAAACGGTAAAAAAATTGATGGAAGCCGAAAGCGAAGAATTGTTCGACATTGAATATCAAATTCAAAAAAATCCCGTTAAGTTCACGGCAAAATCCCTTTCTGACGGTCATATGCTTCTGGTTTTTGGGACATTTATTCACGGTGACTTTTCGTATACAATCATATACAATGTTTCCAACATCAAGTTTGATTCAAAAGGGGCGCTCGACCGTACCGCAAAAGCTTCCTTCAATGATGACGAAATGGTGCTTTTCGAAAGCTTTTTGAAATCGATTAAATTTTAACACAGGATCATCATTCCCGGAGCACTCCGGGAATGCCCGCTATGCGCATAGCGGGCGGCGCGTTGAGAATCGCCCCGCCACCCGTGCCACAAGGTGGCGGGGCTTGCCGCCGGTAATGCCATGTGTCCCTTGCCGGTTGCACCTTTACCATAGTCCCTGCCACTGTAAAAGTAAACGCGCAAATCGTACAATCCGTTTACACGGTGTAGATTCCGCGTGCCAAAATGAAAGGAGCGAGTTGTTTTGCCCACGGAGGAACGTATTTCGGCGCTGCATGAGCAAAGCCTGACGTTGGTGGAAAAAATCAAGGCCGCCAAGCAGCGGCAATGCAAAACCATTCAGCAGCTGTCAGACGAAACCGGCATACCGCGAACAACCCTAAACCGTTTCTTTGCCGGTACGCTGATGAACCCGGGCTTTATGGATGTGTGCGCCCTATGCGCAAGCCTGGAATTATCCGCAGATGAGCTTATCGGGCTTTCCCCGCAGAAAAGCGACGATTCCGTTACCGTGGATTTTTTGCAGCTGGAAATCGAGCACAAGGATGAAATGCTGCAAGAAAAGGACAACGCCATATCCCGCCTTCTTGATCGGAGCCGGATACAGGAGGCGGGAATATCTGCCCGGGATACCAGAATCCGCAAGCAAAGCGAAGCCCTTTCCAAAAAAGACAGTGCGCTTGCATCCGCGCAAAGGGAAAATAAGCCCTTGATTTACGGGCAATTCGCGTTAAACATTCTGCTGGCGGCGGTACTCATAATCTACATGGTGCTGGATGCCCGGAACCCGGAAATGGGGCTGATCCGCTCCGAAAAGATTTCTGCGGTAATTTTATTTGGCGCGGCAGGAATCGCTGCTGTTTTTATGCTCACGGCATTTTTGATTTTCCACAAGCTTTTAAGTGGAGGCGAACGAAATGGCAAAAAGAAAGAAGGAGCCGGAAATCAGGCTCCCAAAAATTAAGCAGCTCCCCTCCGGGGCGTGGCACACACGTGTATTGATAGATAATCGCCGCGTATCCATTACGAAAGATACATATGATGAATGCGTAGCGGAATATCTGGCCATGAAGCACGGCGTTATCGAAGCGAAGGCCGCGCCCGGTAAGCGGGGGAAGGCGCTGGGGGACACGCTTGATAAATATATAGCCGCCAGGAAGGGATTCAAGTCACCGTCAACGATTTATGCGTATGAATCCTACCGCAAGCAGCGTTTCCAAAGCATGATGGCGGCTGACGTGTACACCACCACGGACGAACAGTGGCAAGCCGCCATCCGCAGGGAAGCGAAATCACTGTCCCCGAAATATATCAAAAATGTGTGGATGCTGATCTCCGCCGCGATATTCGAGGAAACCGGACGCAGGCCGCGGGTGACCCTGCCGGAAAAGGAATACAACGAAAAGCCGTATCTCGATCCGGATCAGATACCGGTGTTCCTGCAAGCCATAAAAGGGGAATCGATAGAAATTGCAGCCCTGCTGGATTTATCCAGCTTGCGCAGGTCTGAGATGCTGGCGCTGACGTGGGACAATGTCGATTTCAAGAACGAAATAATATATGTCCACGGGGCGAGAGTTGCCGGGGACGGCGGCAAGCTGGTTCACAAGAAGCAGAATAAAAACGATTCCTCCCGGCGCACGGTGCCGATTATTGAGCCGCTGATGGAAGCGCTAAAGGCAGTTGATAACAAGGAAGGCTATGTCGTCAACCTGACCGGCGGGTGGATATGCACAAGGATAAACGAGATTTGTTCCGCCAACGGCCTGCCGAAAGTCGGGAACCACGGATTGCGGCACAGCTTCGCATCTCTGGCTTACCATCTCCAAATCCCGGAAAAGATAGCTATGGAAATCGGCGGCTGGGCAGATGACGGGACGATGCACAAAATTTACACGCACTTAGCGCAGAAGGATATTGCCAAAAGAGCGCAGGACTTTCGGAACTTTTTCTCGTCCAGCCCATCGGAGAACGGTAAAATTGGCAACGAAATTGGAAACGAAAAATAGAATCCATTAGAGCCGCAACATGTTTAAGAAATAATACGCTGGGTTCGATTCCCGTACGGGTCACCAT
>ERZ1026860.1384-NODE-1384-length-12403-cov-4.481454_pt1 | contig 12403 bp, 9 predicted proteins | sample MGYA00380160_ERZ1026860 | MGnify/ENA primary metagenome ERZ1026860 (study PRJEB33269, sample SAMEA4719796) | human gut metagenome | biome: human-associated habitat; feature: organic feature; material: feces | place: Cameroon | collected 2013-10 ... | reverse complement strand
ATATCGCCCCGCCGCACCGGAAGATGCTGCAAGAAGGGCGACGGCGTGCCGCCACAGGACAAAATCAGCTCATCCCGGGCGCGGGTAACGCCTACAAAGAACAGGCGGCGTTCCTCCTGCTCATCCCCTTTCTCCATGGGCAGAGTTCCCGCGTTTACACCGCACAAAAACACCACCGGAAATTCCAGACCCTTGGCCCCGTGCAGGGTCATCAGCCGTACCGCGCCGGAGGCATAGCTGACGCCGTTTTGGCGGCGAATGTCGCCTTCCTCCCCCAGCAGCAAAGCGTCCAGCAGTTCGCCCATGGTGGGATAAAACACGGCGGTATTCAAAAGCTCGTCCACGGACCGGCTGCTCAGGCCGCACTGCTCCGCAAGTCCGCTTAGCAGCTTGCGGGGCTTTTCCTTTGCCCAAAGGGGCAGGCAGGCTTCCACAGCGTCCGCCCAGGGGGATAGCAGCGCAAAGTCGCAAAGCTCCGCCCGAAAGGCTTCCACACCGCTGGCGGGCAGCGCGGCCAGCGCCACGGCGGCCCGTTGGCACAGGGCTCCGGGCAGCCGCCACAGCCCCTGCAGGGCCGCGTGCAGGGCGGACGCGTTGTTTTCATCCCGCAGGCTTTCAAAAAAGCCAAGCAATCCCTGCACCTGAGCGTTCTCCAGCCAGTCCGACCGGCCGTAAATCTGGCAGGGAATGCTGTCGTGGCTCAAACAGGCCTCCACCTGCCCAAGTTGCCGATGGGTGCGGCACAGCACCGCCATTTCGGAAAAGGACCGGCTGTGCTCCCCTTCCATGTGCTGCGCGTCCAGCATATCCATGCCGCCCGCCAGCCGGGCGATTTCATGGGCAATCCACACCCCTTCGGAAAAGGGGTCCGCCGCCTGCATCAGCCGAATGGCTGGCCCGTCAGGCCGGTTGGCGCGCAGCATCCGCTCACGGCCCGGATTGGGCTGGATGGCCGCAAGGGCGCATTGCAGAACTTGCGGCGTGCTGCGGTAGTTCTCCTTCAGGCGAATCACCTGAGCGTCGGGCCGTTCGCCAAGCAACTGGTCAAAGCAGCGGGCGTCCGCCCCGCGAAAACCATAGATGGACTGGTCCGGGTCGCCAATGACAAACAGGGTTTGCCCATGCTGGCTCCAATGCCGCACCAGCTGGTGCTGTACCGGATTGATGTCCTGAAATTCATCCACCAGCAAATGGGTAAAGGCGCGCTTTTTGCGCACGTCCACCGCCAGCGCGTCCAGCAGTACATCGTCCAGATCCCGCAGGCCCAGCAGCTTCAGCCGCCGGGCGTAGGCCTCCACCAGCCATGGGGGCAGACCGGCTGTTTCCGCTGTGGCGGCGCAGCCGTTGTTTTTATACAGGGACAGCCATTTGCGGCAGTCCACAGGGGACAGGGCTTCGCCATGCTCCTCCAGCAGGGTGGAAAGAATCTCCGTAGCCTGCTGCTGGCTCACCAGCGGCTTTTGATCGATCAGGTTCAGGCACAGCGCGTGAAAGGTGCCCACGTTAACGGCCCTGGCCGCTTTTTTGCCCAGCAGCGCCGTCAGGCGTTCCCGCATTTCCTGTGCCGCCTGACGGGTAAAGGTAACGGCGGTGATTTCGCCGGGAAGCGCGCCCCCGTCTATCAAGGCCTCCACACGGGCCACCAGCGTTTTGGTTTTGCCTGTGCCCGGCCCCGCGATAACGGCGGTGCAGGCGGCCCGGGTGTGAATGGCCGCCTCCTGCTCCCGGTTAAACCGCACCGGCGGGGGCGTTTCGGCCGTTTTGGCAGTGGAACGCACGTTTTTGATCCCGGACAGGTCAAAGCGCTTTTGGGTTGCCAAACCCGCCAGACCAATCAGCGAGGTTTGTCCTTCCAGCATTTGCACCTCGCCGGGCTCAAACAGGGAAATCACTCCGTATTCCCCGTCAAAGCCCGCCCGGCGAATCACCTTACCCGTCCGCAGGCGGCGCACCGCCTCGGCCACCACGGGCCCGGCCTTGGCGGTCAATTCATCCAGCGGCAGGGTGCGCAAAATGGGCAGCTCCGGTCCCAGCACGTTCAGCAGGTTTTCATACGCCGCCTGCACCTTTTTGGACGCGGCGGATACGCCCATGCAGTCCGCCAGCAGTTCCGGCAGAGGCATCAGGCTTTCAAAGGGCTTGGGCAGGGGAATGGGCTCCGGCCGGTCCGCCAGCGCCTCCACCCGGTGCAGCACGCCTACCGTCAGCTTGCGCCCGCATACGGGGCAGCGTCCGTCCAGACGAATGGTTTCAGCCGGTTCCAGACAGCAGTGGCAGTTGCGGTGGCCGTCCAGATGGTATTTGCCCTCCTCCGGGTAAAACTCGATGGTCCCGGCAAGTCCATCCCCGGTTTCAACGGCCTGCTTCAGCCCGGAATAGCTGAGGGGGCCTGTCAGCAAATTGGCCTCCCGTCCCAGCTTGGCGGGAGAATGCGCGTCGGAGTTGGATACCAGCTGATACCCATCCAGCATGGACAGCCGCCGGTTCATGGGCGGGTCAGAGGACAGGCCGGTTTCCAGCGCGTGAATATAGGGGGTCATGTCGCCGTAGCATTCTTCCAGCGTGGAAAAATCCGAAAAAGCCCCAAACACGGAAAAATGGGGCGTCCAGATATGGGCGGGAATATAAATGGCGTCCGGGCATACGGTCAGCACAATGTCCAGCAGGTCGCGGCTATCCAGCCCCAGAATGGGCCTGCCATCGCTGTGCAGGTTGCCAACGGCCTCCAGCCGGTGGCTCAGGTCATCCGCCGCGTCCAGACTGGGCAGCAGAATCACATGATGCACCTTGCGGGTTTTGCCATCCCGCTTGTAGATGGTGCTGATCTCCCCCGACACCACAAACCGGGGCGCCGGAGCGGGCACGCCGCAGGGCAAAACCTGTTCGTCCTTTAAGCGGTACAGCCCGTCCTCGGCAGGCTCCATGCAATCCCGCAATTCCTGCCGCCAGGCAGGGTGGGTAAAATCGCCGGTGCCCACCAGTCCAATTCCCTTCTGGCGCGCCCAAAAGTCCAGATGGGGCGCGTCGCAATCCCGGCTGGTGGCCCGGGAATATTTGGAATGGATGTGCAAATCGGCGATATACACGGGAAAACGTCCTCCAAAGCAGTGTTGATTGCGCTATTATACCGCGAACGCGCACGGTATGCAAATTCATTCCTTTTGCAGCCGGACAAAGCCCAGCAAATTCACCTTTGCCAGATAGGTCTGGCCCGGCTCCAGCGTGGCGCTGACCCGGCCAAAGCAGTTTTGCATCCGGATGGCCGCCTGAGCCGGCGCATCCAGCGGCAGGGTCACGCTTTCGCCCTGACGGCACACATTTTGCCGCCCGCCGCAATCCACATAGCAGCGGTTCATAACCCTCTGGCCGGGCACCCGGGAAAAGCGTATGGTTACAGGCTGTTTCATGGCGCGCTCCTTTCCATGGCAGGGCTTCCGGCACCATCATACCATCATTCGCCATGAAAGAAAAGCCCGCGGATGAAACCATCCGCGAGCCTGAAAAAAAACGCTTTAAGCAGCCTGCTCAAACTGGCTGTTGTACAAATCCGCGTAGAAGCCGCCCTTTTCCATCAGCTGGTCGTGGGTGCCGCTTTCCACCACATCGCCGTCCCGCATAACCAGTATCAAATCGGCGTTTTTGATGGTGGACAGGCGGTGGGCAATCACAAAGCTGGTGCGGTCTTTGGTCAGTTCGTCCATGGCCCGCTGAATCAGCAGCTCGGTGCGGGTATCCACAGAGGAAGTGGCCTCGTCCAGAATCAGCATGGGGGCGTTTTGCAGCATAGCCCGGGCAATGGTCAGCAGCTGCTTTTGACCGGCGGAGATGGACGTGCTGTCGGACAGCACGGTATCAAAGCCCTTGGGCAGGGAATGAATGAATTTGTCCAGTCCGCAGGCACGGCATACCTTTTCCAGCTGGTCATCGGTAATGCCCTGCATGTTGTACACCAGGTTTTCCCGCACCGTGGCCTCAAACAGCCAGGTATCCTGCAGCACCATGCTGAACAGGCTGTGCACCTCCTGACGGCTCATATCGGTAAGGGGCGTGCCGTCAATGGAGATGCTGCCGCTGTTTACCTCAAAGAAGCGCATCAGCAGGTTGACCATGGTGGTTTTGCCCGCGCCGGTGGGGCCGACAATGGCGACCTTCTGGCCGGGCTGCACCCGGGCAGAGAAGTCTTTGATAATCACCTTGTCCGGGGTGTCGGGGTAGCTGAAGCGCACATGGTCAAAGGTCACCTGGCCCCGCACCTGGCTGAGCGCCACAGGCTTGCCGCTTTCGTCCGGCATTTCCTCGCTTTGCAGAAAGTCGAAGATGCGATGGGCGGACGCGGACGCGGTCTGCATATTGGTCATGCCCTGGGCAATCTGGGTCAGGGGGGAGGTAAACAGGCGCACATACAGGATGAAGGACACAATCACGCCAAACTGGATGGAGCCGTTCATGGCCAGAATGGAGCCCACCACGCACACCGCCACATAGGCGATGTTGCCAATGACGCTCATCAGGGGCTGCATCACGCCGGATAAGAACTGGGACCGCCAGTTGGCGTCATACACCTCGTCGTTCAGCCGGTCAAAACGTTCGGTTACCTTGCGGACCGCCCGGCTGATGCGCACCACCTGATGGCCGGAATACATTTCCTCCACATAGCCGTTGATTTCGCCCAGGCTGCGCTGCCGCTCGGCAAAATAGCGCTGGGATTTGGACATAATGACCACCACCAGCACCAGTCCCAGCAGCGTAACCGCCAGCGAGATCAGCGCCAGCCGCCATTCCGTTACAAACATCATAATCAGGCAGCCCACAAACTGGGTGGCGGCGCTGACAATGGTGGGCAGGCTGTTGGTCAGGGCCTGCTGCAAGGTGGAAACGTCGTTGGTAATACGGCTTAAAATATCGCCCTGAGAGGTGGTGTTAAAATACTTTTGGGGCACCTTATTGATTTTTTCGGACAATTCGCCCCGCATACGGTAGGACATTTTCAGGGTAACGGTGGTCATGATATAGTGCTGGGCAAAGCCGAACAGGGCGCTCAGCACATAAATGACCGCCATAAAGATACCGATTTGGGCAACGGCGCTCAGGTCGATGCCGGTCATCAGCCCATCGGACATCAGGGTCGCCATATCGCCGATTTTGTTGGGGCCGATAATGGTCATCACGGCGCTTAACGCCGCCAGCACCAGCGCCACAATCATCACGCCCAGGCTGGATTTCAGGTACTGGGTCAGCCGGGGCAGGGCGGTACGGATATTGCCCTTTTCCTGGGGTTTATTTCTCATCATCATAAACGTTTGCCCTCCTTACGCCAGTTCCGCCGCGCTTAGCTGGGACGTGGCGATTTCCTGATACACCCGGCAGTTCTTCATCAATTCCTCATGGGTGCCGCAGCCTACCATTTCGCCCCGGTCCAGCACCAGAATCTGGTCCGCATGGCGAATGGTGCTGATGCGCTGGGCGACGATGATTTTGGTCGCGTCATGCAGCTGCCTGTTCAGGCCTTCCCGCAGCCTTGCGTCGGTGCGGTAATCCAGCGCGGAAAAGGAATCGTCAAAAACCAGAATTTCCGGCTTGCGGGCCAGGGCCCGGGCGATGGACAGCCGCTGCTTCTGCCCGCCGGATACGTTGCGGCCCAGCTGGGCGATATGGTACTGGGCGCCCTCCGGCAGCTTCTGCACAAACTCCTGCGACTGGGACAGTTCAATGGCCTGGTTCAAATTCGCCTCATCCGCCGGGGCCTGGCTTTCGCCAAAGAACACGTTGTCCTCAATGGTACCGGAGAACAGCACCGCCTTTTGGGTAATATAGCCCAGCTTGTCATACAAAGCGTCAAAGGCGTAGTCCTTTACATCCACGCCGTCCACCAGCACCTGACCCTCCGTGGCGTCGTAAAACCGGGGAATCAGGCTGACCAGGGTGGTTTTGCCGCTGCCCGTGGCGCCGATAATCGCCAGGGTTTGTCCCCTGTTTACCTTAAAGCTGATATGGGACAGGTTTTCTTCCGAAGCGTGGGGATAGCGGAAGGACACATCGCGAAATTCCACCGTACCCACGTCCCTGCCCTGCCGCGTGCTGCCTTCCGTAATGGCGGCCCGGCGATCCAGCACCTCGTTGATACGCTCGGCGGACACCTGAGCCTGGGGCATCAGCATAAAAATCATCACCAGCATCATAAAGGACATGACGATGTAGGTGGCGTAGGTGCTAAACACCAGCACATCGCTGAACATGGTCAGCCGCCCCATGGGGTTGGTCAGGGGAACGTTGTTGACCAGCGCCGCGCCCAGCCAGTAGATGACCAGCGCCAGGCCGTTCATGCCCAGGGTCAGGGTGGGCTGCATCAGTGCAAACAGCTTCTGGTTCTTCATCTGGGTTTCCATCATCTGCCTGCTGGGGCCGTCAAACTTATCGTTCTGGTACTGCTCTGCGTTAAAGGCATGCACCACGTTGATGCCCGTCAGGTTTTCCCGGGCTACCCGGTTAATGCTGTCGGTCAGCTTTTGCACAATGCGGAACCGGGGAAGGGTTCGGGTCATCACCAGCAGCACCGTCAGGCAGATGGCCACCACAAAGCCGGCCGTTACCACCGACAGTTCCCAGCTTTTTCCCAGAATTTTCACAATGCCCCACACAGCCATAATGGGCGCTTTAATCATCATTTGCAGACCCATGGCCACGATCATCTGAATCTGGGTAATATCGTTGGTGGTGCGGGTAATCAGGCTGGGGACGGAAAAATCGGACATTTCCTCCTGGCCGATGTCCATGACATGATGGAACACCTTTTCCCGCACCACATAGCTGAAGCCGGAGGCGGTTTTGGCGGACAAATAGCCGCAAGCCACCGCCAGCAGGGCGCTGACGGCGGTGCAGCCCAGCATTTTCAGCCCCACGGACAAAATATCCGCCGTGGTGCCGGAGGTTTTAATCAGCGTAGTCAGTTCCGTCATGTAGTCCGGCAGCCGCAGGTCAAAATAAATCTGCCCCACCACAAACACCAGACAGATCAGCGCCATCAGCACTTCCTTGCGGCGCATGTTTTTCAAAAGTTTCATCATGGCTTTGTTCTCTCCTCCGTATCCAAATGGTCAATTCCGTTTTGCCGGATTTCCTGAATGTTCCGGTCTAGCTGGTTCATGGCGCGGTGGAACGCCTGGAAGTCCTCCCGGCTGATACCGTCGGTGATCTTGCGGGCAAAGCCCTGCTGAATCTGCCGCCCTTTTTGCACGATGGGTTCCGCCCTGTCCGTGCAGACCAGACGGGTTTTGCGCCGGTCGCCGGGCACGGCTTGCCGCTCCAGCAGGCCCTCCCCCACCAGCCGGTCGATGTGTACGGACACAATGGCCGGTTTAAACCCACGGCACTGGCAGATGTCCCGGGCCGTGGCATGGTCGCTGTTATTGGCCACAAACAGCAGAATATCCACCGCCATGGGCGGCAGTCCGCTTTCCCTGCAAAGGGGCTGTAACACAGTGTGATAAGTCTCGATAAATCTGTGCGCGTTGCTTAGAATATGCGCGGGGGTAAGGGTTTCCGCCAGCATGATTTCCTCCATTTCTAAAATGTTTAATATTAGAACTTCTGCATTATATCACAGGAAGTCAGGGTGTCAATGACCTGTTTGTGAATTTTTGATGAACGACAAAAGCCCGTCCGTTTTCCCAACGGACGGGGCAAAGAGCCTGCAAATGGTTTTACAGCAGGTTCTGGTTTTCCTTAAACCAGCAGACAATCATGTGCAGCAGCATCAGATGCAGGTCCTCAATGCGTTCATAGCTGCGCATATCCGTCACCAGACTTACCTGCGCGCCGTCGCAGATTTTGCCGCCGCCAAAGCCGCTCATGGCGATGATTTGTCCGCCGTGCTCCTTCGCATAGCGGCAGGCCTCCACCAGATCCGGCGAATTGCCGCTGGCGCTGATGACCATCAGCACATCGCCGGGGCGCATCTGGTTGCCCAGCTGGAAGGCGAAAATCTGCTCAAAGGCAATATCGTTGCCCAGGGCGGTAATCACCTCTACATTATCGCACAGGGAATGGATGCGAAACCGGCGGCGTTCTCCCTGCACGGCGTTTTTGCCAAAATCGCACACAAAATGGTTGGCGGTTCCCGCACTGCCTCCGTTGCCGACGATAAACACCTGACGGTCCTGATGATAGGCATCCAGCAGCAGGGCCGTTGCTTTTTCAAATTCCGTATGGTCAATTTGCCGGATTGCCTGAATCAGCTCCTGCTGATAGCTTTGCAGCACTTGATTCATCGTTTTTCTTCCTTTCTTTCTCCGGTTTTCAAAAGGGCGATGGCGGCCGCGCCATACAGCCCCGCAAGGTAGCCCAGCGGCGTGGGCTGAATGGTGTAATCCGGGTTCGCGCCCCGGTACACCTGCTGGCGCACCGTCTGTTCCAACGATGGGCCGAACAGGTCGTAGGCCTGGGCAACGCCGCCTCCCAGCACCACCTTTTGGGGATTCAGCAGGTTAATTTCCACAGCCAGAACCGTTCCCAGCAGCGTTCCTTCCTGTTCAAACACAGCCCTTGCCAGCGCCTCGCCAGCCCGCGCCCTTTGGGCGATTTCCTTGGCGGACGCGATTTGACCATCCGCCGATGGCGCGCCGCCCGCCTCCTGATAGCTGCGGGCAATGGCCGGTCCGGCGGCGTGCATTTCCAGGCAGCCCCGGTTTCCGCATTTGCAAAGCCTGCCGTTGGGCACCACGCGGCAATGGCCCGGCTCACAGGCCGTGCCGTTATGTCCATACAGCAGCCTGCCGTCGGATACCAGCGCCCCCCCAATTCCATTGGATACATTCATATAAATAAAATCCTGAACATCCTTGCAGCAGCCAAAGACCCTTTCCGCCAGAGCGTACGCCTGCCCATCGTTATCGCAGTAGGCGGGCAGGCCCAACGCATCCGTCAGCTGTTGGCAAATAGCAAAATTCCGTATACCGGAAAAGGACGCTTCCACCCACAGACCCTTCTCCGGATCCGCCAGTCCGGGAATGGTCACGCCACAGGCTACCGGCCTGCAATCCACGCCTGCCAGCAGGTCACGGGCCTGGGCCAGCAGGGTTTGCAAAATCCCCTTCTCCGTCAGGCTGTCCCACACGCCCCGGCGAGTGTCCACCACTTTGCCCGATTGGGTTACAACGCCCACAATATACTTGGAGCCGCCCACGTCAAAGGCCAGATAACAGGGTTCCATCAGTTTGTTCCTCCCCGCTGCTCGTCAAACAATGCCAGCATGGCCTGCTGGGTCGCCATACCGGTCCGGCCGATTTGCCGCACGGTTACGCCGGAGCTCAGGTTGCCCACCAGGGCGGCCTCCCGGTAGGTCGCGCCCGCGCACAAAGCGCTTACCAGACCGGCGGTGCAGGCGTCCCCCGCGCCGCATACGTCGATGGGGCCCGGCTGCCGCACGGCGGGAACCAGCGCCGTGTCCCCGCCGTCGCTTACCGCCACGCCGTATTTATTGCAGGTAACAATCACGGGCCGGTTGGTTTTGGCCCGCAGCCGCTCCATGCAGGCAAAAACCTGCTCTTTGTCAAAGGCGGCCTCATCATCCTGGCAGTAGCCGCTGATCTGCGCCGCTTCCCGGTTGTTGCATTTTATCACCACGTCGTGGAACTGGTGAATAAAGGCCCGGGAATCGGCGTAAACCAGCTTGCCGGGCCGCTGCTTCGCCAGCTGGCACACGGCCTCCCGCACATAGCCGGTCAGCACGCCTGTGTCCTTTTCACACACCTGGTCCAGCAGAATCAGCGCGTCGCAGCGTTCCAGCGCCTGTTGAATCCGCGAAACCAGCTGGTTTTGCAGCGTCTGGGGCGTGGGGGAAAAATTTTTGATGTCCAGCCGGTTGCCCTCTTTGGGAAACAGCGGCTTGATATACGACGGCGTTACCACCTCCGGGCTGACAATCACGCCGGACGTGTCCACGCCCCGCTGCTGCAGGCAGCGGCACACCTCCCAGCCGTCCCCATCCTCACCCACAAGGGAAATAACCTCCAGCCCGCCTACGCCGATGCCGCTCAGATTATTCAGCACCGTGCCCGCCGCGCCCGCGGCGGCCCTCTTGCGCACCACCTGATAGGCGGTCAGTCCGGTTTCCACAGAGGGTTCGTTCAGGCTTTCGTCAATTTCGTACCACCGGTCCAGAAACAGGTCTCCGGCCACGGCAATGCGCAGCGACGCAAAGCCTGAAAACAGCTCCGTCAGTCTTTCGCGCGTCATGGTTTCATCAGCCTTTCTGATCTTTTAACAGCCGCCAGGCAAGGGCGGGAATGGTATCCTTGTGCTGGCCCTGCACATAGTAGCTTTCGCCTCCGTCCGCCACAGTGCGCGCCATAATGGTTTTCCAGGGGCGGAAATAATACCTGGGGTCTGATTTGGGCAGCGCCTCGTGTACGTTTTTGCCCTCCAGAGGCAGCAGGTCAAACACGGCGGTGGTAAAATGGCCGATGCGGCGGCCCTGCTGATGGGCCACATTGCGGGCCATGGACAGGGCCTTCAGGTAGACCTCCGGCCCAATGACGGCGGAACCGTAGTCCATAAACACGCCGTTTTCCAGGTTTTCAATCTGCCTGGCGTAAATCAGGAAATCCCGGTAGGTGGCCTCGCCAATCAGGCTGCCGTTGGCGTTGGGGTGCTCATGCACAATATCGCAGCCCACGCCTACATGCACGGTTACCGGCACATGGTCGCGGTAGCCCGCCGCCAGCAGGCTGTATTGACGGTAGGGAAACTGGTTTTCCTCAATATAGCGGCCCAGCGCCTCGCCAAAGCCATAGCCCTGGGGCGCAAACTGGTTGATAGCGTCGTTATAGCGGCCGGTTTCCTGCCACAGGCCAAACTGCCCCTCGGAAATATATTTGGCCACGCTTTCCGTGGTCGCGCCAATCAGCGCGAATTCAAAGTCGTGAATGGCCGCCGCGCCGTTCATGGCGAAGTGGTTTACATATCCCGCCTCCATCATGGCGATCATGGCGGGAGCCACGCCGGAGCGGATGACATGCCCGCCCAGCATCAAGGTAACGTCCGCGTTATGTCCCCGGGCCTTGCGAATGCGGTCCGCCAGAATATCGATGGTAGCGTGACGGTAGCCGTTATCCGCCACCGCCGGCTTCATTACGCTTAAATCCAAATCGTGGATGCGTTGGTTCAGGGGCAGCAAATTCAGTCTGGACCGGTCAAACATTTCAAAAGGCATGAGTCAAACCTCCTTTGGGAACAGGTCATTTTCCAGCTCCTCAATTTCACGGTAATCCGGAATGATGATATGCGCGCCCGCGCGAATCAGCCGTTCACGCTTCCATTCGTCAATGCCCTGCCGGTCAGATTCGTTGGAGGCCACGCCAACGGCAAAGCCGCCCGCTTCACGCACGTTTTCGATCTCCACATATCCATCGCCAAAGCCCAGCAGCTCATCGCCAGCCAGATGGTTTTCCCGGATGATGCGGTCAATCACCATTTTTTTGGAAAAGGTCTGATATTCCCGCTGTGCGCCATATATATGCGGGCCAAAGTACCGGTCCACCCCCAGCAAACGGGCTTCCTCCAGCACATACATCTCGTCCGTACCGGAAGCAAGATAGGGGGTGACCCCGTGGCGCAGCAGCATTTTCAGCAGGTCATAGCTGCCGGGCACCGTCAGCGTTTCCGGGTCAATCTGGCCGGAAGCAAGCCCTTTCAGCCGGCCGTCAATCCTGTCCAGCAGGCGGCGGTGGTATTCGTCCTTATAGGCCTGAGGATCAAGAGGCGTGCCGCCCAGGGCGGTGATTTCCTCCGACAGGCGAATGCACTGGTAAATGGTCTGCTTGCCGGTAAGCAGGGTGATGAACTCCTTGGCCCGCAATTCCAGCTGCTGTCGGGGCATTTTCCGTCCCTCGGGGGTTTGGCACAGTTCATCGGTAAAATACGGGACCATAATCTGCTGCCAGCCCTCCCGCACAAGCGAGAGGGTGCCGTCAAAATCCAGCACGGCATACCGAAAATGCCCCACCTTTCCCGGGCGTATCAACTCCATCTGCAAATGAAATCCTCCTTCATTATCAAACGTGGAAAACGCTTTGACAATCCCGCGTTGTTTTGATACAATAGCGTTATCTTCTTTCAGCAAAGAAAAAAGTGCTGAAAAAACTAGGTAAAAAGAGGTGTCCCCGAATGCCGAAAGCTCATGCCTCCAGCCCAAGCCACACCCAGCAGCTTTTGGGCCAGCTGATTGGCGCACCCGGCAGTACCAAACCGGAATTGTGCGAAAGGACCGGGCTGCCCGTTTCCACCGTGCACAACGCCATTTCCTCCCTTTTAAATCACGGGCTGATTCAGGAAATGGGCGCGGCAACCTCCAGCGGCGGGCGCTGTCCCATGCAGTACCATGTAAACAACAGCCTGGGCGTGGTGG
>ERZ1026860.1381-NODE-1381-length-12429-cov-14.753273_pt1 | contig 12429 bp, 9 predicted proteins | sample MGYA00380160_ERZ1026860 | MGnify/ENA primary metagenome ERZ1026860 (study PRJEB33269, sample SAMEA4719796) | human gut metagenome | biome: human-associated habitat; feature: organic feature; material: feces | place: Cameroon | collected 2013-10 ... | reverse complement strand
TTTATCCAATGGTTACATCATCTTCTACATTAGCAGGATATGGTGCGATCGGAGCTGGAATCCCTCCATATGAGATCAAGAAAGTCGTTACAGTTGTAAAGGCATATTCAAGTGCTGTAGGAGCTGGAGCTTTTGTAAGTGAGATCTTTGGAGATGAAGCAGATGAACTTCGCCGCCGCGGTGGAGATGGAGGAGAATTTGGAGCAACTACAGGACGTCCAAGAAGAATGGGATGGTTTGACGTTGTAGCAACCAAATACGGATGCCGTATGCAGGGAACAACAGATGTTGCATTTACAGTATTAGACGTACTTGGATACTTAGATGAGATTCCTGTATGTGTTGGATACGAAATCGATGGAGAAGTAACAACAGACTTCCCAACAACAGGAAAACTTGAGAAAGCGAAACCAGTATTAGAAGTACTTCCAGGATGGAAATCTGATATCCGTGGAATCAAAAACTACGAAGATCTTCCAGAAAACTGCCGTAAGTACATCGAGTTCGTAGAAGAGAAGATTGGATATCCAATCACTTTAATATCTAACGGACCAGAAAGACATGATATCATCAAACGTGGTTTTGAGGACTAATTATTAAGGACAGATCAATATGAGCAAAGAAAACGCAGATAAAGAACAGAAGAGAAGTTTCAAGCGTGAAGCATTTAGTTGGATCGCATGCATCGTTGTAACGATTCTTCTGACAGAATTTATCTTGAATTTTGTAATTATCAATGCGAATATTCCAAGTGGTTCGATGGAGAATACGATCATGACGAATGACAAACTGATCGCTCTTCGAACATCCTATTGGTTTAAAGATCCGAAACGTGGAGACATCATTATCTTCAAATATCCGGATGATGAGACAGAATGGTTTATTAAGCGTGTGATAGCACTTCCAGATGAGACTGTGCTGGTAAAAGACGGTAAAGTATATATTAATGGAAGTAAGAAAGCACTTAGTGAGCCATATATCAAAGAAGAGCCAGTAGAAGATTTTGGACCATATAAAGTACCAAAGAACGGGTATTTTGTGATGGGAGATAACAGAAATAATTCAAATGATGCCAGAGCCTGGGAGACCCATTATGTTTCCAGAGATGAGATCTTAGGAAAAGCGTGGTTCAGGTATTACCCATCGATCAAAGTGATCAAGTAAATGACCAAAGAGAAAGGCAGGAAGATAAGATGGATACAAAGATCATTAATGCACAGAATGCTCCAGCAGCAGTAGGACCATATTGTCATGCAGTAGAAGTAGGAGATTTCGTGTTTACATCCGGACAGATCGGATTAGATCCACAGACACAGGAATTAAAAGAAGGTGTCGCAGCACAGACAAAACAGGTATTAGCGAACTTAAGTGCTGTATTAAAAGCATCAGATCTTACATTAGATAATGTTATCAAAACAACAGTGTTCTTAGCAGATATCAATGATTTTGCAGAAATCAATGGAATCTACGAAGAAGCATTTGGAGATAACAAACCAGCAAGATCTTGCGTACAGGCAGGAGCTCTTCCAAAAGGAGCACTGATCGAGATTGAAGTTATCGCAGTAAAATAATCGATGAGTTATAGAAATCCCTGAGAATGAGTTATAAAAGATTCATTCTCAGGGATTTTTTGCCTTTATAAAAATATTTATGATCAGAGTGTCAATAAATTCAGCAAACGATCATTATCTTCTTTTCTCTGAATACAGAATCGGATAAATTCACCGTCTAATCCATGGAAACTTGCACAGTCACGGATCATCAGTCCTGACTTAATGCAACGTTCAAACATTTCAAAAGAAGTTGTGCCATCCAGTAATTTTACAAGGATAAAGTTTGCATAAGCTGGATAGATCTTTAGGTTATTATGTTTGGATAAAATATCAATGCAGCGTGTACGTTCAGATTGTATATAATCTTTTGTTGTTTGAATATAATCTGTATCCATAAACATAGCTTCTCCTGCAAGCGCAGCAAGTGTATTGATCGTCCAAGGATTTTTGATACTGTTCATGCGTTCAAGAAAAGAAAGATTTCCACAGATTCCATATCCAAGCCGCAGTCCTGGAGCGCAGAAGAATTTGGAAGTTCCACGAAGTATCATGAAATTATCGAATTTTGTTGTCAGGGATACTGCAGAGATCGCGTCAATATCAGGTGCAAATTCCACATAAGTTTCATCGATCATAACAAAGATATCATGCAATTTACAATGAGTCAGGATCTTTGTGATCTCTTCGGTATTCAAAGCACTGGATGTTGGGTTGTTTGGGTTACAGATCGCAAGAAGATCAATATCATCGGTAAGCTTTGAGATCAGATCATCAAGATCCAGTTTAAAATCAAGGTCTTCTCTCAAAAAATATTCTTCTACACGTCCTCCGACCAGATCGATCTCTCTTGTATACTCAGAATAAGTTGGAGAAAGCAGCAAGGCATGTTTTGGACGTAACAGCTGCATGGTCAGACTGATCATCTCAGTTGCACCATTTCCAACAATGATATGTTCCATTGGGACATTGCAGTAAAGTGCAAGGGTGGAACGAAGCTCTTTATAATCACGGTCAGGATATTCACTGATCGATTCAATATGAGAAGCCATACTTTTCTTTAACAAAGGAGAAATTCCGAGCGGATTGACATTTCCAGCAAAGGGAATGATATCTTCTTTTTTGATTCCGTAATAAGCTTCTACTTTCTCAAGATCACTTCCGTGAAATTCTTGTTTTTTTTCTGACATGGTAATTCCTCTTTTCCTTTTCTATTGTGTCGAAATTTGGTATAATACATATTATGCGATAAGTACGCATGGGTGTACTTGAATTTATATTTTTGATATTTACATCATAATTATACCCACAAAATCTTTTGGTTGGCAAGGAGCAGAATAAGATTATGTCAGAATCATTGGAAAACTTTACAAATATCGTGAAAGAAGATATAAAAGAGGCAAAGACACTCTTTTTTTCTGAAGCGTTTAAAGAAGAATATCTAAAAGATCGAAGAGAAGAAAAAGAGCTTTATCATCAGCTTTTGCTAGGGAGAAACAGGAATCAGATCTTGGAGGAATTTTTGCTGAGTTCAGGGCAGAAAAAGCCGGTTCTGTTAAGTGCAGCGAAGACGATCTATCAGGCAACCATCACGAATCTTGATGAACCATTGGAGATAAAAGTCAAGAGAGAAGGATGGGGGTATCTGGTAGGCAGGATAAAAAGTGATGGAACTTTCCTGTCTCTTCATAAGAATACATTTCAGGCAGAGGATTTTGAAGATGGGACTCTGACGATCTATGCCGATATGAAAACAATTCCGAAGGACGGAGATATCGATCATCTGATCATTCAGACTGTTTATCAGACCCTGCAGATCGAGGTTGTCTATAAAGAACAGAAAAGTGAAAGAAAAAAAGAAGAAGAATTCCGTCAAAAGAAATTGATCGAATTATATGTGGATTTCTGTACAGGAAGGATTACGACAAGTCAGCTTTACGAGAGAGGAAATATGGTTCTTGATAAGATGCCGGATGATCCGGTTAAGAATCGTATGTATGATCTGATGAAACTTCATCTTTCTATTCTTGAAGGAAAAGAAGACTTAGAAGAAAAGATTCCAGAAGATGCATCAAAAGAGCCGCTTTTGATCGCGCAGGGATATGTTTGGTATCTTCAGGCATTTTATGATAAGCAAGAAGAAACGATCATAAGATCAAGAGATGAGATCAAAGAACTCTATGATCAATGTGAAGATGGAAAGATCAAAGGATATCTGTTCTGGCTTTATATGAATCTAAGCGAAGAATTGATGAAGGATGCTAAACTTCGAATGGAACTGATCAAAGAATTATATCAGGAAGGATGTCAAAATCCACTCTTGCAATTTGAAGGATGCTGCATTTTAGGTGAAGATGAACAGCTGTTGGATGAGATTGATTCTTATGAATTATGGGTGCTTGAATTTGGTGCCGAGGAGAAGATCCTGAATTCCAAACTCATTGGAAGGATTTGTTTTTTGATTTCAAGAAATAAGGTGTTTTCAGAAGAAGTCCTTTGGTTGTTCCTTTGTATTTATAAAGAATACCGTCAGAGTGATGTGCTGCAGGGAATCTGTGCACTGATGATCCAGGGCAATTGTATGGACGAGGACTGTCATCCTTATTATGAAGAAGCACTTCAAAGAGGAGTACAGCTCATTGGCTTGCAGGAAGCTTTTCTAAGAACGATCCCGAAGGGACAATATCCATTGCTCCCAGAAGAAATCCTAAGATATTTTACATATAGTAAGAGTCTTGGAAAAGAAGATCAAAGCCGCCTGTTTGCAAATGTTGTACAAAACAGAAGAAAATACCATAAGGTGTTCGCAAATTATGAAGAATTGATCAGAGCTTTTTTAAGAGAAGAATTAAGAAGAGGTCAGATCAATGAAGATTTGATCTTGTTATACCGGTATTATTTTGAAGAATTACTGGAAGATGAGAGATCAAGACAGGATTTAGGTAATATTATTTTTGTCAGACAGTTGATCTGTGACAATGAATTTATCCAGAAAGCGGAGATCAGTCAGGGATGGAAGAAGAATCTCGATGTTTGTTATTTAAGAGAAGAAAAGATCTATGTAGAGATTTTTGATGAACATGCATCGTTTGTGTTTTTTGACAGTGAAGAAAACAGATATATTGGCTCAGTAGCTTATCAGTTAAAACCGATCTGGACGAAGGAACAGATTCAGGCATATTGTGAGGCAGCAGACGGAACGAATGAGCATTTTGTCCTATATAAAGGTGCAGCTTTTGAAAGAAAACAACAATTAGAAGACGAAGACTTCCCGGTTGTGTTATCTGCATTAAAGAGCAGAGCACTGGATGAAGACTATGAACAGCAGTTATTTGAAAAAGTGCTGGATTATTACTGGGAACATGAGATGTCTGAAGAATTGAAACGTGCACTTTCTTATGTAGAATGGAAGAACTTAAAAGACGAAAACAGAATTCATATGATCCGTTATTTCATAGCAGGGGAATTGTATAATGAGGCGTTGAAAGGGATCGAACAATACGGATATCAGTTTTTGGATAAGCAGCAACTGTGTACGATCTGCTTATATGCACTGACAACATTAAGTACCAGACGTTCAGAATTATTGGTTGAGATGTGTGAATATGCATTCTCAAGGGGAGAGGAAAACAGTGAGATCGTTGCATATCTGCAAAGATATTTCCACGGAACGAAAGAAGAGATGCTGGCAATATTTGAAGCAGGAAACAAAGGTGGTATGTATGACCGTATCTTTGTGGAAAGTGTGTTAAAAGCCTGTATCGCAGATGGTGTGGATGGAACAGAATTTAAGGTGTTTTCAACTTATATCCAGCAGGTACAGACGGATACAGCATTGATCGATGCGATGTTAGTAGAATATGTGAATTTTGCATATGAACAAGATCAGATACTTCCAGAGGAATTTTATGAACTGATCGGAAAGAAGATCGATATCGGAAAGATGGACTGGATGTATCAGCAGCTCTATCTGGATTATTATAAAGATAAAAAAGAGAATTTAAGTGACAGATGTAAAGGACGCATCGAGAAGATCAAAGATCATCAGGTGGTTCAGACGGATCATGTTCTTCCAGTATTGTTCCAATATCTGGATGTGATAAAACTTCCAAAGTATCTTTGTGCCAGAACATTTATAGAATTTCGTGCAAAGAGTGGGCAGACAGTGATATTCCATTTTATGGATGGGACAAGTGCTGCATGGAAAGAGGAAGTGATGAAAGAGCTGCTTCCTGGATATTATGTATTCTCAGCTTCTATATTTGATCATGAATTAAATGATCATTACGTAACCATAGAAGGAGAAGAAAGAAGATATCGTGATCAGGTGGTCGTGACAGATCATTTGAAGTACTGCAAGGGAAGCCGATTTTATGAACTAAATGAACTGATCCGGCATCAGCAGGATGGGAAACTCCAGATGATGATGGAGGAATATGCAGCAAAGACAATGATGGTGCAATTTATAAAACCAATGACAGAGGAATAAGATATGCAGACGGCAATACATTTTGAAGGAGATCTGGCATATATTTGTGTGTCAGATCAAGGAGAGATTAAGGAAGAAGAACCTGTCACTTATGGCAGATCCAGAGTGGAATTTGTCATTTCGACAGCACAGGCACAAAAGGAAGGAACGATCGGAGTTGTTCTTGATGAGGCAGCACCGCAGATCGTACAACAAGCAGAAGAACAGTGTATCCGTGCAGGGATCACAAAAGAAAGGGTAAGATTCTTTACCAAAGAAGAAGCAGCGTTGGGAGTTGTTGGATACCGTGGAGATAATCTGTTGCGTGGAAATTCGGTGATCTTTGATTATACGAAGAAACGATTTACCTGCTATGAGATCCACAAGACAAAAGATCGTGTTTTGGTTGACAGCAGGGATTATACGGAACAGATCAAGGATGCGGTGGCGAATGAAGAGAAAGATATCGCATTCTTACAGATCATTAAACAGGCACTGGTAAGAGGTGTGACGGCTACAGTTTATCTTTGTGGAGAGGGCTTTGAAGGAAACTGGTTTGAACAGTCTACGAAAGCATTGTGCCTTGGAAGAAGAGTATTTATGAGCAAACATTTGTTTGCATGTGGAGCAGTGTATTTATGTGAAAATGATAAACATGCTTCCAGAGATGAGGTTGTGTTTGCGCAAAATGTTACGATCAGTCAGATCGGTCTGGTCGTGCATCATCATGGAAGAGATATGTTCTGTCCTTTGATCATGGATGGAAAGCCATGGAAAGAAAGCCGTGGAGAGATTGAAATTTTTGTATCAGGAGTGAATGGATTGATCTTTGAAGTCAGGAATCGTTCTGGGATCAAGAAAGCTTCGATCCGTATGTCATTAGACGGAATGAAGAAAGATTCAAATCTTGTATATAAATTAAGAATTCAGGGAGAATATATCAAAGCAGACCAGTGTAAGATCAAGATCACAGATCTTGGATTTGGACAGATTCGGCAGGCAAGCTATCAGACGTGGCAGCAAGTCATACAGCTGGAAAGAGGTGATTATCATGAGTAAGATCGTTTTGTGTGAGACAAAACCAGCGAAAGTTCCATATAAGATCGCAAAGATTGGCAGGAGCTTTCAAAGTTATGAAGAATTTTGCTGGCTGTTAGAACATTACCTGATATTTTTCCTGACAGAAGGCTTTGAATATCCATTAAAAAATTATTTAAAAGAGCAGCTGGATATTGTGATCAAGAGTGATGATGCGGTACAGCAGGTCAAGGAAGTGATAAATTACTATAATTACTTTACTTCAGATGAGAAAATCCAGTTTCAGCAAAAATTACGCACAACTTATCTTTATTCTGCTGCCAAGAAACAAAAACTTCTGGCAGATATGTATTTAAAGCATCAATTGTATGTAAGAGCATTGATCGCATACCAGAAACTTGAAACAGTTTCAGGGAAATTAAATGTGGCAGAACAGAGTCAGGTACTATATCATATGGGATTATGCCAAAGCAGGATGTTTTGTTTTGAAGAGGCAAAAGAATCTTTTGCAATGGCATTAAGGATCAAAGAAGATAAGCAGATACAGGAAGCATATTTTACAGCAGCATACCTGGCAGGAGATGAGGAAGCATTTTTGGAAGCAGGAAGAAGGATTTCTTTTGATGAAGATCAATGTAAGATGATCTATCAGAACATAAAAGAAAGAGAAAAAGAAGTTTTTCAAAAAGAAGAGTTTGATAAACTTGGTAAAATAGATTATCATAGAAAGAAGGCAGACGAAAATACAACCCGCCGCCTGATTAAGACAACTTTAGGGAAGTGGAAAGATGAATACAAAGCGCAGACTATCTGATGACCTGTCAAATGATAGTGAGATCTTAAGTGAAAAACGATTTGTAAAGCTTTATAAAGAAGAGTTAGAAAGCATTGAGAAACAGATCCATGATCTTAAGAAACTTGATCAGAAAGATTTTGATGCGAAACCAGAGGTGGAGGACAAAGCAAGACTCTATTATCGAACATTTGCAAGAGAATTTTATGATGTTTGTGAAGGAAGAGTCAGCGATGAAGAGTTTTTTGATCTTTGGGAACGCGAAGAAGAATTAAAGGCAGGACTCAATTCGATCAATTCTCTGGAAGGAGAACAAAAACAGTTAGAGAAGGAGCTTGTGCATGCGAATGAAGATGAGACCATGATGAATGGGAAGATCAAGGCAGCACAGGAGAAGAGAAGAAATAAAAAGGCACTATTTATTTCATTTCTTTGTATGGCAGCAGCGGTATGCGGAGTGAGTGCCGGATATTTATATCATTTTGAGATGAATGTCAAAGATTATCTGTGGCAGTTGAGTGCAGGAGCAGTGATCATATTATTGATTCTTGTGATCTTATTTCAGTCACAGAGGAAAGCTGGTGATCAGCTGAAATTATTAGAGATGATGGTTACTCACAAGAGTCATACTGGAAAGCGGTTAGAAGATGATAAAAGAGAGATTGGCAATGATCTTAAGTTTTATTATGAGAAATTTGAAAAAGTATTTTCATATATTTCACCGGAACAGTGGAAATTATTTGATTTTTGTGGTAAAGTGTCAGCCAGATTAAGATTTAGCGATGCGATCCTTGAGGCATCCAATGATCTGGAACGATTATTAGAAAAGAACCAGTGGGAGAATCCAGGAATCTGGATGTATCATCCAAAGGTTTTATATGATCTGATCAAACGAAAGGATTACCTGAATACATTGAATGATAGAAAAGATATATGCAGTCAGGAACTGATCCGGCATGAGCAGATTTTAGAAGGAATCGGTGAACAAGCAGATTCTGAAACTATAGAGTAAGGAGTTTAGAGATGAAGAAAGAATTAGAAACAACGTATGATCCAGGTGCGATTGAAGAACGCCTGTATCAGAAATGGCTGGATAACAAGTATTTCCATGCGGAAGTAGATGAGACAAAACAACCATATACGATCGTGATCCCACCTCCAAATATCACAGGAAAGCTTCATATGGGACATGCGTTAGATGAGACACTTCAGGATATCCTGATCCGTTTTAAGAAGATGCAGGGATATAATGCATTATGGATACCAGGAACAGACCATGCAAGTATTGCGACAGAAGTTAAGATCATCAATGCACTGAAAGAAGAAGGAATCGAGAAAGAAGATCTTGGAAGAGAGAAGTTCTTAGAGCGTGCCTGGGAATGGAAAGAAGAGTATGGTGGAACGATCATCGAACAGATGAAGAAACTTGGATCTTCTTGTGACTGGGATCGTGAGAGATTCACAATGGATGAAGGATGTTCCGAAGCAGTCAAAGAAGTTTTCATCAAATTATATGAAAAAGGTTATATCTACCGTGGATCAAGAATCATCAACTGGTGTCCAGTCTGCCAGACATCTATTTCTGATGCAGAAGTAGAATACGAAGATCAGGCAGGACATTTCTGGCATATTAAGTATCCAGTTGTTGGAAGCGAAGGTGAATATGTAGAGATCGCTACAACACGTCCAGAGACATTATTAGGAGACTCTGCGGTTGCAGTTCATCCAGATGATGAAAGATATACACATTTAGTTGGTAAGATGTTAGAATTGCCATTATGCGATCGTCAGATTCCAGTTGTAGCAGATGAATATGTTGACCGTGAGTTTGGAACAGGTGCCGTTAAGATCACACCAGCACATGATCCAAATGACTTTGAAGTTGGAAAACGTCACGATCTTCCAGAGATCAATATCTTAAATGACGATGCAACGATCAACAAGAATGGTGGTAAATACGAAGGTATGGATCGCTATGAAGCAAGAAAGGCAATTGTTGCTGACTTAGAAGAACAGGGATATTTAGTTAAGATCAAAGAACATGAACATAACGTAGGAACACATGACCGCTGCGGAACAACGGTTGAGCCTATGATCAAGCCACAGTGGTTTGTGAAGATGGAAGAACTTGCGAAACCAGCGATCGAAGCTGTGAAGAACGGAGATCTGAAATTCGTACCAGAACGTTATACAAAGACATATCTTCACTGGTTAGAGAATATCCGTGACTGGTGTATTTCCAGACAGTTATGGTGGGGACACAGAATTCCAGCATATTACTGTGACGAATGTGGAGAAGTTGTCGTAGCAAGAGAAACACCAGCAGTATGCCCTAAGTGTGGATGCAAGCATTTTACACAGGATGAAGATACATTGGATACATGGTTCAGTTCTGCATTATGGCCTTTCTCAACACTCGGATGGCCAGAGAAGACAAAAGAATTAGATTACTTCTATCCTACAAATACATTGGTAACAGGATATGATATCATTTTCTTCTGGGTAGTCAGAATGGTATTCTCAGGATACGAACAGACAGGAAAGAGCCCATTTGACACAGTACTGATCCATGGATTAGTTCGTGACGAACAGGGACGCAAGATGAGTAAATCCCTTGGAAATGGTATCAATCCATTGGATGTCATTGCACAGTATGGTGCAGATGCCTTAAGATTTACACTGATCACAGGAAATGCCCCTGGAAATGATATGCGTTACACAGAAAAACGTGTTATTGCAAGCCGTAACTTTGCAAACAAGATCTGGAATGCATCTCGTTTCATTATGATGAACTTAGAACAGGCTGATTTCTCTGATGTTACATTAGAAGATCTTACAAGTGCAGATAAATGGATCTTATCTAAGTTAAATACACTTGCCAAAGATGTTACAGACAACATGGAGAAATACGAACTTGGTATCGCAGTTCAGAAACTAAATGACTTCTTATGGGAAGAATTCTGTGACTGGTATATTGAGATGGTAAAACCTCGTCTGTACAATGATGAAGACCAGACAAAGGCAGCAGCACTTTGGACATTAAATACAGTTTTAACAGAAGCATTAAAACTGTTACATCCATATATGCCATTTATCACAGAAGAGATTTACTGTAATTTAACAGATGAAGAATCTATCATGTTAGCAAAATGGCCAGAGTTCAAAGAAGAATGGAACTTCAAGGCTGATGAGAAAGCTGTAGAGACGATCAAAGAAGCAGTCAGAGGAATCCGTAATGTCCGTGCAGAAATGAACGTATCACCTAAGAAGAAAGCACAGGTTTATGTAGTATCTGAAGATGCAGAGATCCGTGATATCTTTGAACAAGGAAAAGTTTTCTTTGCTACACTTGGATATGCAAGTGAAGTTATCATTCAGGATAACAAAGACGGAATCGGCGATGATGCAGTATCAAGTGTGATCGCAGGAGCTGTGATCTATATGCCATTTGCAGAGTTAGTTGACATTGCAAAAGAGAAAGAACGTCTTGCAAAAGAAGAAAAACGTTTAAATGGCGAGATCAAACGTTGCGAAGGAATGCTTGGAAACGAGAGATTCGTAAGCAAAGCACCAGCAGCGAAAGTTCAGGAAGAGAAAGATAAACTTGCCAAATATCAGCAGATGTTAGAACAGGTCAAAGAACAGATCGCAAGACTTTCATAAAGATCAGATATGGATGATAAAGCGAGGTTTTTGAAAATGGAATTTACATTTGATTTACATACACATACAGTAGCCAGTGGACATGCATATTCAACCGTACAGGAGATGGCAAAAGCAGCGGCAGATAAAGGATTGAAACTTCTAGGCATCACAGAACATGCGCAAGGAATTCCTGGAACATGCGATGAGATTTATTTCCATAATATGCGTATTATTCCAAGAAAGATGTATGGGATCGATCTGATGTTTGGCTCTGAAATCAACATTATCGATCATGATGGAACTTTAAGTATGGAAGAAAAAATTATTGAGAAGACATTGGATATCCGAATTGCGGGAATTCATCTTCCATGTTATGAAGTTGGAACCGTTACGCAAAACACGAATGCTTATGTAAAAGCGATCGAGAATCCAATGATCGATATTATCAGTCATCCAGATGACAGCAGAATACCGATTGATTATGAAACAATCGTAGATGCGGCAAAAGAAAATCATACACTGTTAGAGATAAATAACAGTTCCTTGGATTCTTTGTCATCAAGAGTTGGAGCATGGCAGAATCTGCAGATCATGCTTCAGATGTGTAAAGAGAAGAACGTGCCAGTAGTCGCAGGGACAGATGCACATTTTTCAAGAGCAGTTGGTGTGTTTGATCACGTGGAAGTCTTATTAGAAGAGATGGATTTCCCGGAAGAACTGGTAGTGAATCGCTCTGTAGATGTGTTAAAACAAGAAATTTTACAACATCGTGAAATCCGAAAGATCGGAAGAGATTAAAAATAGAAACATCCATCGAGAATTAAAATTCAGATGGATGTTTTTTATTGCATAGGAAATTTCAATGAAATCCCCTATGCAATAAAAAGCCCTCCGGGCAGGATCGCACTGCGGCGGAAGGGTAATATGTCGCAGAA
>ERZ1026860.1380-NODE-1380-length-12460-cov-4.083112_pt1 | contig 12460 bp, 10 predicted proteins | sample MGYA00380160_ERZ1026860 | MGnify/ENA primary metagenome ERZ1026860 (study PRJEB33269, sample SAMEA4719796) | human gut metagenome | biome: human-associated habitat; feature: organic feature; material: feces | place: Cameroon | collected 2013-10 ... | reverse complement strand
AGTATCTCTCCTCTTTGCTGAGAAAGCCGTAGACCGCAAAAACATATATAATATGTATATAGTATAAATGTTTTAGAAAAGTTACGGTTTCTTCGAAATGTGGGTTGTTTGTTTGCGAATTCCGGTTTTGTAAGAGCTTACATTCAAGATACGCCTGCTGCTGGAAAATGTCAACCCATTTTTTGAAATTTCTCTTTTGGAACATGGTTTTTGTAAAATACATACAAAAAAATCCGAATGTTATTGGCAAAAACGTGCATTGCCATATGTGACGAAACCGTGTAAACTTGATGTTGTAAGAGCTTACATAACGATTTCCGGAGGTTTTGACAATGAATATTTACGATATCGCAGAACTCGCAGGCGTTTCTATCGCTACTGTATCAAGAGTGGTAAACGACAGTCCAATGGTCAGTGAAAAGACCAAGCAGCGTGTACGCAAGGTGATGGAGGAAAACAACTACACACCAAATGTATTCGCGCGGGGCTTGGGTTTGGACTCTATGAAAACGGTCGGACTCATGTGCCCGAACGTGGCAGATGCATATATGGCGAGGGCGGTCGCATATTTGGAGCAGAACCTCAAGGAGTATGGTTATGACTGCATCCTGTACTGCAGCGGCTATGATGACGAAGAGCGGCGAGCCGCCGTCAATTCCATTCTTCAGAAGAGAATTGACGCGCTGGTGCTCATCGGTTCCAGCTATGCAGAGGATGATGAGGATTCCGAGAAGGTAGAGTACATTCGGGAAGCGGCAAAGCAGGTGCCGGTCTTTATGATGAATGGCTGTATCCGCGGAGAAAATATCTACTGCGCCTTGTGCAATGATTTCCAAGCGGCACACATGGCAGTGACGGAGCTGATTCAAACAGGAAAAGAAGACATTCTGTTTCTGAGTGATTCGCATTCGTACAGTGCCAATCAGAAGCTGCGTGGATACACACAAGCACTGAAGGATGCCGGCATGCCGGTAAACGAAAAGCTGTGCGTATATGTAGAAAACCGGATTGATCGCGTCCGTGATTTGCTTCTTTCGCGAAATGATTTGATGTTTGACGCAGTCTTTGCAACAGAAGACGGTCTGGCAATCGGCGCACTCAAGTACGCAAAAAAGCGCAACTTGTCCGTGCCGCGCGACATCAGTATCATTGGATACAACAATTCTGAGCTCTCTGTCTGCTGTGACCCGGAATTATCCACTGTCGACAGCCGTGGCGAACGCCTTTGCAAGATCATCATTGATTCTATGATGCTTTGCTTAAAAAATCGAGAGATACGCAGCAAGGTATACGCCAATGGATTTCTGGTTCGACGGGAAACCACAGATTTTTAAGCTTTTGTAAAAATGGGAAGGAGAAATCCGCCAAATGAAACGTATGAAGAAATGGATTGCCCTCGTGCTGTGCCTGTGCATGTTCAGCGTAAGCTGTCTTGCACTCACAGGCTGCAGCTCCGTGGGAGATGGGAAAAAGATTATTCGAATTGCACACTCTCAGTCAGAAACACATCCGGAGCATCTGGGACTTCTGAAGTTTAAAGAGTATGTAGAAGAGAACCTCGGAGACAAATATGAGGTTCAGATTTATCCGAACGAGCTGCTCGGTTCGCAGAAAAAGGCAATCGAGCTGACACAGACCGGTGCCATTGACTTTACACTGGTTGGCACCCCAAACCTTGAAAATTTCGCTGATGTATATGAAGTATTCAGCATGCCGTATCTGTTCACTTCCGAGGAAGCGTATCATGCAGCGATGATGGATACCGATTATATGGACAAGATATATGAATCCACCGATGATGCCGGCTTCCGTGTCCTGACCTGGGACGATGTTGGTTCCCGCAGCTTCTACGCAAAGAAGAAGATCGAGACACCGGCAGACCTGAAGGGCCTGAAGATCCGCGTACAGGAAAGCCCGGCAAGCATCAAGATGGCAAATGCCTTCGGCGCAGCTGCTTCTCCGATGAGCTTCGGCGAAGTATACACCGCCATTCAGCAGGGCGTTATCGACGGCGCAGAGAACAACGAGCTGGCACTGACCAACAACAAGCACGGCGAAGTAGCCAAGTACTACTCCTACAACCGTCATCAGATGGTACCGGACGTACTGGTTGGCAACCTGAAGTTCCTGAATTCTCTGTCCGACGACGAGATGAAGGTATTTAAGGAAGCTGCTGCACTGTCTACCGAGGTAGAGCGCGAAGAGTGGAGCAAGCAGGTAGAGCAGGCAAAGAAGATTGCACAGGAAGATATGGGCGTTACCTTTGTAGACGTTGATGTACAGCCGTTCAAGGAAGCTGTCAAGGACGTACAGAAGGAAATGCTGGCAGACAATCCGGACATCAAGGATCTGTATGAGCACATCCAGACGTTCAACGCAAAATATGAGGGGAAAGGTGACAACTAAATGAAAGCGTTTACATCAATTCGAAAGGGCATTGATACCGTCCTGAGCTATGCGTGTGGTATTGTTTTCGCCTTCATGGTATGCGTTGGCACTTACCAGATCGTGACACGCTACTTTTTCAACAGCCCGAGTACCGTTTCCGAAGAACTGCTGACATACAGCTTCACTTGGATGGCACTGCTTGCAGCTGCCTATGTATTCGGCAAGCGCGACCACATGCGCATGGGCTTCCTCGCAGACAAGATTGAGGGAACACCGAGAAAAGTACTGGAAATCGTCATTGAACTGCTTGTCATGGCAATGGTAGGCTGCATCATGATTTTCGGCGGCGTATCCATCATGAAGCTGACCATGACGCAGAGCACCGCTTCTCTTGGCATCCCGATGGGTATCGTTTATGCGATTCTGCCGATTTCCGGCGTCCTGATTTTCGTCTATGGTATTCTCAATATCATTGACCTGTGGCACGGCACGGAGAGGGAAACCCGCGAAGTCAAAGAGTGACACATAGAAAGGAGAAATAAACAATGAGTACTGCTATTTTATGCGGCCTGATTATTTTAATCACGCTGATTATCATGCTGATTGCCGGCGTACCGATCGCCGTTGCACTTGGCGTTTCCTCCGTATGTGCCATCCTGCCTATCATGGACTTTGATGTTGCAGTTTTGACCGGTGCACAGCGAATCTTTTCCGGCATTTCCGTCTTTAGCCTGCTTGCGATTCCATTCTTTATTCTAGCGGGCAACATCATGAACAAGGGCGGCATCGCCATCCGTATTATCAATCTCGCTAAGGTTATCACCGGCCGCACGCCGGGCGCTTTGGCACAGACCAATGTTCTGGCAAACATGCTGTTCGGCGCAATCTCCGGTTCCGGTACCGCCGCAGCATCCGCAATGGGCTCTATCATCGGCCCGATCGAGAAGGAAGAGGGTTACGACCCGAGCTTCTCCGCAGCAGTAAACGTAGCAACCGCTCCGACTGGCCTGCTGATTCCGCCGAGCAACGTTATGATTACCTTCTCTCTGGTATCCGGCGGCGCATCGGTTGCAGCACTGTTCATGGCAGGTTACATCCCGGGCATTCTGTGGGGTCTCGCTTGTATGGCAGTGGTATACTTCATGGCAAAGAAGCGCGGCTATCGCAGCACCGCCAAGTATACCGCTGGCGAAGCACTCAAGATCTTCTTCCAGGCGCTCCCGTGCCTGCTGCTGATTATCATCGTAATCGGCGGTATCATTGCCGGCGTATTCACCGCAACCGAAGGTTCTGTCGTTGCCGTGGTATACAGCTTGGTTCTCTCTCTGGTATTCTACAAGTCGATTAAGCTCAAGGATCTGCCGAAGATTTTCATCGAGAGTGCAGAAATGACCGGTATCATCATCTTCCTGATTGGCGTATCCGGCATCATGTCTTGGGTTATGGCGTTCACCAACATTCCGGAAGCAGTTTCCGCTGGCATGCTGGCAATCAGCAGCAGTAAAATTGTCATCCTCCTGCTTATCAACATCATTCTGCTGGTTGTTGGTACCTTTATGGATATGACTCCGGCAGTTCTGATTTTCACCCCGATCTTCCTGCCGATCTGCGAAGCACTGGGCATGAACATGATCCACTTCGGCATCATGATGATCTTCAACCTGTGCATCGGCACCATCACCCCGCCGGTTGGCACGACGCTGTTCGTTGGCGTAAAGGTCGGCGGCGTCAAAATCGAGACGGTCATCCGTCAGCTGCTGGTTTATTTCGCAGCAATCTTTATTGTACTTCTGCTTGTTACCTACATCCCGCAGCTGTCTCTGTGGCTGCCGAGCTTGATGGGTTACGTATAAAAGAAAGGACGATTATACACAATGAAAGCATTTATGGACTCTGAATTTCTGCTGAGCACGGAAACGGCGCAGGAACTGTTTCATACTTATGCGGAGAAAACCCCGATTTTGGACTATCACTGTCATATCAACCCGCAGGAAATTGCGGAGGATAGACAGTTTGAAAACATCACCCAGGTTTGGCTGGGTGGTGACCACTACAAGTGGCGTCAGATGCGTTCCAACGGCGTAGACGAATACTACATCACCGGCGGCGCTTCTGACAGAGAGAAGTTCCAGAAGTGGGCAGAAACTCTGGACAAGGCAATCGGCAATCCGCTGTTCCATTGGAGCCATCTGGAACTGCAGCGTTACTTTGGCTATCACGGTGTGCTCGGCGCAGATACGGCAGAAGAAGTTTGGAATCTGTGCAATGAGAAGCTGAAGCAGCCGGAAATGAGTGTGCGCAATCTGATTCGTCAGTCCGGCGTTACGCTGATTTGCACGACGGATGATCCGGCAGATGATCTCAAGTGGCACAAGGTCATCGCAGCAGATGACAGCTTTGATGTAAAGGTTCTGCCGGCATGGCGTCCGGACAAGGCAATGAATCTGGAGAAGCCGGAATATCTCGATTATCTGGCAACGCTGGGTGAAGCTGCTGAAATGAAGATTGCTTCGTTTGCGGATCTGAAGGAAGCACTGTGCAAGCGCATGGCATTCTTTGATTCCATGGGCTGCCGTGCATCTGACCACGCACTGGAATATGTCATGTATGTTCCGGCAAGCGAAGAAGAGATTGAAGCAATCTTTGCGAAGCGTCTGGCGGGCGAGACCATCACCCGTGAGGACGAGCTGAAGTTCAAGACGGCGTTTATGCTGGCAGTTGGCGCAGAGTATGCGCGCCTCGGCTGGGCAATGCAGCTGCATTACGGCTGCAAGCGCGACAACAACACCGGCATGTACAACAAGCTGGGTCCGGATACTGGCTATGACTGCATCAACAACTATGCACCGTCCAGCCAGACCGCGGATTTCCTGAATGCACTGAACGAGACAGGAAAGCTGCCAAAGACCATCATTTACAGCCTGAACCCGAACGATGATGAGGCAATTGGCACAATTCTGGGCTGCTTCCAGAATTCGGATGCCGTTGGCAAGATTCAGCAGGGCAGTGCTTGGTGGTTCAATGACAACAAGACCGGCATGATGAAGCAGATGACTTCTCTTGCAAATCTGGGTCTGCTGGGCAACTTTATCGGCATGCTGACCGATTCGAGAAGCTTCCTGTCTTATCCGAGACATGAGTACTTCCGCCGCATTCTGTGCGAGCTGCTGGGCAGCTGGGTAGAAAACGGCGAGTATCCGAAGGACATGAACAAGCTTGGCGCAATCGTCAAGGGTATTTCGTATAACAATGCTGTAAATTACTTTGAATTTCCGTTAGAGACCAAGTAAGTAAAACTCCAACCGCACCGGCTATGAGTGGGATAGCCGGTGCGGAAGAAACGATCTTTTCTCGATTTCACGGAGGTTCACGTGTATGATGATTTGGAGGTTATATCAAATGAACACAATGAATCAGGCAATTTCCGAGATTGGTGTTGTACCTGTTATCAAGCTGAATAATCCGGAGCGCGATGCGGCACCGCTGGCAAAGGCACTGTGTGCAGGCGGCGTACCGGTAGCAGAGGTGACGTTCCGCGCAGCAGGTGCACCGCTCGCCATCAAGGTGATGAAGGAAACCTGTCCGGACATGATTGTCGGCGCAGGCACGGTAACCACCACGGCACAGATTGATGAAGCCATCGCAGCCGGCGCACAGTTCATTGTAACGCCGGGCATGGATGAAGATCTGGTGAAGTACGCACAGGAAAAGAAGATTGCAATTTATCCGGGCTGCACGACACCGTCTGATTACCACACCGCACTGAAGTATGGTCTGGAAGTGCTGAAGTTCTTCCCGGCTGAGCAGTCCGGCGGTCTGGCAAAGATCAAGGCAATGAGTGCTCCGTTCCCGCAGTTCAAGGTTATGCCGACCGGCGGCGTGTCCCTGAAGAACCTGAAGGAATACCTGAGCAGCCCGATCATCGCGGCATGCGGCGGTTCTTATATGGTATCTGCAACGCTTATCGACAACCAGAAGTGGGATGAAATCACGGATCTGTGCAAGCAGTCCCGCGAAATTGTAAAGGAGGCACGTGCATAATGGCTAAGGTAGTAACTTTCGGTGAACTGATGCTTCGCCTTGCTCCGAACGGATATTATCGTTTCTTCCAGAACGATCAGATGCAGGCAACCTTCGGCGGCGGTGAAGCAAATGTCGCTGTATCTCTGGCAAACTACGGTATGGATGTATCGTTTGTCACCAAGCTGCCGGAGCATGCAATCGGTCAGGCAGCTGTAAACAGCCTGCGCTACTTTGGCGTAGACACCTCCAAGATTGTTCGCGGCGGCGACCGCGTTGGCATCTACTTCCTGGAGAAGGGTGCTTCTCAGCGCGGTTCTGTGTGCATTTATGACCGTGCGCATTCCTCGATTCAGGAGGCATCTGCTTCTGATTTCAACTGGGATGAAATCTTTGAGGGCGCAGAGTGGTTCCATTTCACCGGCATTACCCCGGCACTGGGCGCAAATGTTGTTGAAATCTGCCGTGATGCGTGCAAGGCAGCCAAGGAACGCGGCGTCAAGATTTCCTGCGACCTGAACTATCGCGGCAAGCTGTGGACCCGTGACGAAGCGCGTGCAGCAATGACCGATCTGTGCCAGTATGTTGATGTTTGCATTTCCAACGAGGAGGATGCAAAGGACGTATTCGGCATCGAGGCAGAAAACACGGATATTTACGGCGGCAAGCTGAACAAGGAAGGCTATAAGTCTGTAGCAAAGCAGCTGGCTGACAAGTTCGGCTTTGAAAAGGTTGCCATCACGCTGCGCACATCCATTTCGGCGAGCGACAACGATTGGGCAGCAATGCTGTATGACGGAGAGAACTATTGCTTCTCGAAGGAATACCATCTGCGCATTACCGACCGCGTTGGCGGCGGCGACAGCTTTGGCGGCGGTCTGATTTATGCGCTGATGAACGGAAAGTCCACACAGGCTGCTGTAGAGTTTGCCGTTGCAGCTTCTGCACTCAAGCATTCTGTAGAAGGCGACTACAACCGTGTGACCGTGGCAGAAGTCGAAAAGCTGGCAGGCGGCGACGGTTCCGGCAGAGTACAAAGATAACCTGATTTATCTTCTTTTTTTCAGCGGGCGGCGGTGTAGGAGGCTGCCGCCCGCAAAAAGAGACAGAGATGGAGAGAAAATTATGAAAAAGAATATCACATCGAGCGTTCGAAAGTGTATCGCAGGCGTGCTGAGCATGGCGGTTATGGCCGGCAGCATGGCAGTTCCGGCACTCGCTGCGGACAACACCCAGAGTGATTCTCTGCTGACCTATCAGGTGGCAGACGGATTGAATCTGAATGACACGACGGCATTTGCCGATTCTACGACAGCATGGCAGTATGCAGACAAAATCAGCAGTCATGTTGACACGTCGGTTGAAGCAATGCGTGCCATCTTTGCACAGCGCAAGGTAAGCATCGTGGACTATGGCGCACAGCCGCACGCTGTTTTTGACATTGTGGAAGGCACATACAAAAAGTCTGACGCAGACGCAAAGGCAGAAGCAGAGCTGGCAAAGACCAACACCAAGGCGATTTATGCAGCAATCAAGGCTGTCAGCGAAGCTGGCGGCGGCACAGTTGTCGTTCCGGCAGCAGACGGTCAGGTATTCTATACCGCACCGATTCATCTGGAAGACAACGTCAACCTGTGCATTGAAAAGGATGCGACGCTGAAGTTCACCACGGATACCAGCCTGTACTGCGGCGACCTGATGAAGGAAGTTTATGGCGACACGGTAGACGAGCAGGGCTTGACTCTGACCCGTTTTGAAAGCGTAGAGCTGATGAACTATTCTCCGCTGATTTACGCATACGGCAAGAAGAACATTGCGCTGACCGGCGAGGGTACACTGGACGGCCAGGCAAGCGTTGGCGACGGCGAGCATCCGGAGACCATGGTATGGCAGCAGTGGAAGAAAAAGCGCACCTATGCAAACGGCAAGAGCATTGAAGCACAGAATGCAGCAGTAAACAAGCTGTATGGTCAGGGTCAGACCGACGTTCCGGTTGCTGAGCGTCAGTACGGTGAGTCCGAGCACGAAGAGTGGAGCGGTGCAGATGACGGCTTCCTTCGTCCGAACTTCATTCAGCCGTACAACTGCCAGAATGTCCTGATTGAGGGCGTTTCGATTAAGAATTCTCCGATGTGGGAAATCAATCCGGTTCTGTGTGATACCGTTCTGGTAGACGGCGTTTCTATTAACAGCCATCTGCACAACAACGACGGCTGTGATCCGGAATGCACCAGTAATATGGTTATCCGCAACAACTCGATTGATGTTGGTGATGACTGCATGGCAATCAAGTCCGGCAGAAACGGCGATGGTCTGCGCATCAACCGCCCGAGCTTTAACATCGTGCTGGAGAACAACACCTTTGTTGACGGCCACGGCGGCGTAACCATCGGTTCGGAAATTACCGCTGGCGTCAAGAACATTTTCTCCGAGAGCAACGAGATGAACAGTGATGATCTGGAAGCAGCATACCGCTTTAAGACCAACTACATCCGCGGCGGCACAATTGAAAATGTGTACTATCGCAACGACCATGTCAAGATGGTAAAGAGCACCAAGCCGGTTATTCTGGTTGATCTCAACTATGACATCAAGAACGAAGTCAAGCGCATGGAAGCTTTCGGCGTCAACTATAAGGCATACATCCCGCAGTTCAAGAATGTACTGTTTGAAAATGTCTCTGTCAACGCAGCCAATGAAGCAGGCAAGGGCGGCAAGTACGCACTGCAGCTCAATGGCTTTGACGTCAGCAGCATCGCTGATTCCTGCACCGTAGAGCCGGGTACATCGGATTGCTACATTTCCGATTTCACCATTCGCAATTCCAGCTTTGTAGGCAGTGAACAGAATTTCCAGATGACCAATGTTGACGGTCTGACCATGGAAAATGTCAGCATGTCCGGCAGCACCACGGCAGACAGCCTGTCCAAGTGCAAGAACCTGACCTTTAAGAACTGTGATTTTACCGGTTCTAAGACCCAGCGCAGCGTATTCGCAGCAACCGAAGGCGTTACCCTGACCGGTTCTGTATTTGACGGTGACTACACGGACGTACCAGCTGATACTTGGTACACGGATGCTGTATATGCAGCACGAGAAGCAGGCACGATGCTTGGCATGTCGGATAAGATTTTTGCACCGGACGCACAGCTTTCCCGCGCACAGGTTGCACAGATTCTGTACAACCGCGCAGGCAGACCGGCACACAGCGATGCACAGGCATTTACCGATGTAGACAAGGATGCATGGTTCTATGATGCCGTTCAGTGGGCTGCTGAAAACGGCGTAGCAAGCGGCATGGGCAACAAGAAGTTTGCACCGAACGAAGCAGTTACCCGTGAGCAGCTGGCACAGTTCCTGTATGCAGAAGCAGGTACACCGGCAGCATCCGGCACACTGGACTTTGTCGATGCCAATACCGTTTCCGGCTGGGCAACACCGGCTGTCACTTGGGCAGTACAGAATCACGTGATTTCCGGCGACAAGCAGTCGGACGGAACGCTTCTGCTCAACCCGCGCGGCAACACAACACGTGCCCAGACCGCAGTGATGCTGAACAATCTGGCATCCTAACGATAGCTGCTAACAGATGCATCTGTTAGAAATACATGATTCCTTTCCTATTAAGTGAATCCTTTCCCTAAAAAACCTGCCTGTTCCTTCGGGAGCAGGCAGGCTTTTTTCTTGTGTGTGTCTGTACTTTGTGATACGATACATAGAGAAAGTGAGGAAAACGACATGAACATACAATCAATTGTTGTGGCGGGTGCCGGCACAATGGGCTCTTTTATGGCGCAGATTTTTGCGGAATATTATGACAACGTTGTGATATATAATCATCGGGAAGTGACGCTGAACAAGGCGAAACAGCGGATACAGGACAATGTGCAGGCCTTGGTGCAGGCGGGGACGATGACGCAGACACAGGCACAGCGTTTGCTCGGAGCACTCTCGTATACAACGGAGTGGGATTGTTTTTCGTCCTGCGACTTGGTAGTGGAAAATTTGGCGGAAAATCTGCCGATCAAACAGGCATTTTACGAAAAAATCTCACAAGTGGTAAAACCGTCTGCGATCATTGCCACCAATACCTCAGGACTGTCCATTAACACATTGGCGCAGTCCGTGCGCGGTGCGCATCGGTTTATCGGTATGCACTGGTTTAATCCGCCGCATCTGATTCCGCTCATTGAAATTATCAAAGGTGACGCGACAGACGAGGATACTGCACAGACGATTTATGATTTGAGCTTGAAAATCAACAAGAAACCGGTTGTCGTTCATCGAGATGTGCCGGGATTCGTGGCGAACCGCTTACAGTTTGCTGTTTTGCGCGAAGCACTGGATCTGGTGCAGAGCGGTGTGATTTCAAAAGAAGGCATTGACGATGTCATGAAATACGGGCTTGGATTCCGATATGCCTGCTTGGGGCCGCTGGAAGTTTCTGATTTTGGCGGATTGGACATTTTCTATCACATCAGCAGCTATTTGATGAAGGATTTGTGCAATTCCGGAGATGTGCCGGAGCTGATGAAGCAGCATTATGATGCCGGAGAATACGGTGTGAAAAGCGGCGCGGGATTTTATGATTATTCCGGCGATAAAGCGCAGCAGGCAACCAAGGAGCGCGATGAGAAGTTTTTGAAACTGTATCATGCGCTGTATGAATAAAGCCATATATATAACAGCGATAGACGTTTCGGCGTTTGATATGTAAAAAAATCCGGCAGGAATGCCGGATTTTTTTATGTTTACTGGGATAGCCAGTTCAGCGCGCACCATGTGTGCAGGGCTGCGCCCAGCGGGAGTACATCTTCGTTGAACACAACTTTTTCATTGTGCATGGGCTTGCCGTACAGCGGATTTTCATTTGATGTGCCGGCGCCCAAGAGCAGATACGCACACGGGAGTTCGTATGTGTACGAGGAAAAATCTTCGGAACCCATGCCGCCTTCATCCAAACGATATACGGCTTGTTCGCCGACAAGCTGTTGGGCGAAATCTGCCATCTGGTTGACCAAATCCGGATTATTTACAAGCGGGGGAGCGGACGCAAGTTCCGTTACCTCCGCACTGCCGCGAAATGCTTGCGCGGTACACTTGGCAATGGTTTCCATGCGCTGCATGATGCGTGCGGTAAGGTCTCGGTCAAAGGTGCGAATCGTGCCTTCTAAGATGGCGCTCTGCGGGATGATATTGGGAGCCTGTCCGCCCTGCATGTGTCCGATGGTTACGACAGCAGGCTGTTTTGCCGAAATTTCTCGGCTAATCAGCTCTTGCAGAGACAGGTAAATATGCGCGGCGATGTTAAGCGGGTCAACGCCGGTTTCCGGCATAGCACCGTGACAGCCAACGCCGTGGACAGCAATGCGAAACAGCGTACAGCCTGCCATAAATGTGCCGCGTCCGCACAGAATCAAACCGGATGGTGTGCCGGAATTGACATGCAGTGCCAAACCGATTTGCGGCTTAGGATTGTTTAATACACCTGCCTGAAGCATAGATTTGGCGCCGGTGAATCCCTCTTCATCCGGCTGAAAGACCAGCTTGACGGTGCCGTTTAACTGTGCTTGATACTGTCGTAACAGTTTGGAAGCACCCAACAGCATTGCTGTGTGCATATCGTGTCCGCAAGCGTGCATAGAACCGTTTTCGGATTGAAAAGGCAAGCCGGTCTGTTCCTGTATGCGCAAGGCATCCATATCCGCACGGAGAAGCATACAGCGTCCGGTGTCCTTTCCGGTGATGGTCGCGACAATACCGCTCTCACATAGTTCCTGCGGCTCATAACCCAACTCGATAAGCCGTTTCATCACATAGGCCTTGGTTGTGGGAAGATGCGTGCCGACTTCCTTCATGAATGGGTGGTCAACAAGATTAAGACCACGTATGTGAAGATGGCAGACAGATGCAAGAACTGCAAGTTCGAATATGAAGGATGGATTAAGTGATCTATGAAGTGATCTTATAATAAAATGGGAAAACAGAAATCCAAAATCATACATAATTGGCATAGAACCGTCCTGATGGCGGTTCTATGCCTTTTTGGCTT
>ERZ1026860.1378-NODE-1378-length-12466-cov-26.812424_pt1 | contig 12466 bp, 8 predicted proteins | sample MGYA00380160_ERZ1026860 | MGnify/ENA primary metagenome ERZ1026860 (study PRJEB33269, sample SAMEA4719796) | human gut metagenome | biome: human-associated habitat; feature: organic feature; material: feces | place: Cameroon | collected 2013-10 ... | reverse complement strand
GAGACCAGGCAGGAGCAGAGCCGGATTCTGAAGGAGGCCGCGGCTTCGAGGGACAGCATTGTCGAGCAGGCCAAGGTGCAGGCTCGTGAGGAGGCTTCCCGCATTCTGGATCAGGCCCGCACGCAGATCGCCGCCGAGAAGGAGAGCGCTTTGCGGGATGTCCGCAAGGAGGTCGCGCTGCTTTCGGTGAGCGTGGCGGAGAAGGTGCTGAAGAAGAGTCTTTCTGACGCTGACGGGCAGTCCGCTCTTGTGGACAGATTGGTGGATGAGGTTTCCTCGTCGAAGGACTTGAAGAATTGATGCTGGTTTGGTCCCTGGGCTTGTCGAAGGGGCCGCTGGAAATAGAGAAGGGATTAGTGTTATGAACACAGGTATTATCGCGACACGTTACGCCACCGCTTTGCTGAAGTTGGTCGAAGAGACCGGCTCCGGCGAGACGGTTGCGGCTCAGGTGCAGGCTATTGAGAAGGCTCTTGACGAAGTGCCGGATTTCCGGCGTGCCGTGGTTGATCCTGCGGTCGCTCCGGCGAAGAAGATTGCCCTTTTCGAGGCGGCTTTGTCTTCTTTGGCCGCTGAGCCTGTCAAAGGGACTTCCCGGCCAAATCAATCGCTTCGGCAGACTCGGCGACCTGTCGAAGCGACATCCCTTGCTCCCGAACTGCGAAAATTCCTCGAACTACTGATACGCAACGGCCGCATCGGCGACGTGCGTCTGACATTCACTACTTTCATCATTGAATATTACCGCTCGCGCCACATTAAACGTGCCCGTCTTGTGGTCGCAGACCCTGCGCTGCTGAACCCTGAGTCCACTCATTCGGTTCCAGAGCTTGTCGAAGGGTCGTCGCTTCGGCAGGTTGGTGGGCTTGCCGGACCACGGTTGGTGAGTTCTGCCGAGCCACAGCGACTGACACTTGAGTCCCGTCTCCGGGATTTGATCGAGAAACAGACCGGCTGCAGACTGATCCTCAAGACCGAAGTAAATCCGTCCCTCATAGGCGGTTTCGTCTTCGAGGTCGAGGACACGGTGCTGGATGCCAGCGTCTCCCGCCAGCTCGACATCATCAGGCGTCAACTCATAGAAAAGAACAGAAGAATAGTTTAGTATGGACAAAATAAAACCAAGTGAAATCTCCCAGGTGCTTCTGGAACAACTGAAAGACATTGACACCTCCCTCCGGTTCGAGGAAATCGGCAAAGTCCTTCAGGTCAGCGACGGTGTGGCCAGAATGTATGGTCTGACCAACGCCGAGGCCGGAGAACTGCTCGAATTCGAGAGCGGAGTCATGGGTGTCGTGATGAACCTTGAGCAGGACAATGTCGGTGCCGTGCTTCTCGGCCCTACCGATGAGGTCAAGGAAGGAATGACAGTCCGCAGAACCGGACGGATCGCCTCCATCAAGGTCGGCGAGCAGATGCTCGGAAGAGTGGTCGATCCGCTTGGCGTTCCGCTTGACGGACTCGGCAAGGTCGAAGGAGACCTGACGGAGATGCCGCTGGAGCGCAAGGCTCCCGGTGTAATATTCCGTCAGCCCGTCACCGAGCCTCTCCAGACCGGAATCATGGCGATCGACTCGATGATACCGATCGGCCGTGGCCAGAGGGAACTCATCATCGGCGACCGTCAGACCGGCAAGACCGCCATAGCCATCGACACGATCATCAACCAGCGCGCCAACTACGAGGCCGGGAATCCTGTCTATTGCATCTATGTGGCGGTCGGACAGAAGGGTTCCACCGTGGCCAACATCGTGGAGACGCTCCGCTCGAAGGGTGCGATGGACTACACGGTTGTCATCGCCGCCACTGCGGCCGATCCCGCCGCGCTGCAGTATTTCGCCCCGTTTGCCGGAGCCGCTGTGGGGGAATATTTCCGTGACACCGGCCGTGCCGCCCTCGTTGTCTATGACGACCTTTCAAAGCAGGCTGTGGCCTACCGTGAGGTTTCGCTGATCCTGCGCCGACCTTCCGGTCGTGAGGCCTATCCGGGCGATGTCTTCTACCTGCACTCACGGCTTCTGGAAAGAGCCGCGAAGATCATTGACCAGCAGGAAGTCGCCGAGCAGATGAACGACCTTCCGGATTCGTTGAAGGGCAAGGTCAAGGCCGGCGGGTCGCTGACAGCCCTTCCGATCATCGAGACCCAGGCCGGCGACGTGTCCGCCTACATCCCGACCAACGTGATCTCCATCACCGACGGTCAGATCTACCTTGAGACTGACCTGTTCAACCAGGGCCAGCGTCCGGCCATCAATGTGGGCATCTCCGTGTCCCGTGTCGGCGGAGCCGCTCAGGTGAAGTCAATGAAGAGTGTGGCCGGAACCCTGAAGATCGAGCAGGCGCAGTTCAACGAGCTGGAGTCATTCTCGAAGTATTCATCGGATGTGGACAGAGTGACGGAAATGGTTCTGGACAAGGGCCGCAAGAACAATCAGCAGCTGATCCAGCCGCAGTACTCTCCGATGCCAGTCGGTGAGGAGGTCGCCGTCCTTTATTGCGGCACCCACGGCTTGATGAAGGACATCAGCCTGGATCAGGTGCATGAGTTCGATGTCCTGTTCCTTGAACGGATGAGGGCCACCCATCAGACCGATGTACTTGACAAACTGTCGGCGGGAAAGGTGGATCCGGAACTGTTCAACGTGATCGAGGATGTGGCTTCCGGCGTGGTGAGGTCAATTCTTATAGATTCCGGCAAAAAGAAGATGAAAGTCAAGAAGTTCAATTAGTTGTAGAAGAATATGCCGTCACTGAAGGAGATAAAGGGCAGGATCAATTCCATCAGCAGCACTCTGGCGATCACCTCGGCGATGAAGATGGTGGCAGCCGCGAAGCTGCAGAAAGCGCAGATGGCGATTCAGAACATGCTTCCGTACGAGAGGCGACTGTATTCGATGCTTGTTGACTTGATGGGGGCAATGAATATTTCCGCCGCGGCTTCGGAAGATGGTTCCGTACGTGGCTCAGGATCAGCTGAACGTGGATTTGACCAGAGTGGTGATCTGTTGAGCCTGTCGAACCGGCACGACCTGGCGGGGATGGACGGGGCATATTCATTGATGGCTCAGCGTGAGGTGCGAAAGGTTGCGATTGTCGCCTTCGCCTCCAATTCTTCGCTTTGCGGCGCGTTCAATTCCAACGTCATCCGGGAGGCCACGGCGGTGATCAATGAATACCGTGCCTCAGGTCTTGGCGATGCCGACATCACGGTCTATTCCGTAGGCCGAAAGATGGCGGAGGCGATGAAGAAGCTTGGCTTCCCAAGTCCCGCGGATTTCACGAAGATGTCGGATTCTCCGTCATACGATGCGGCCTCCGCTTTGGCTCAGGAACTGTTTGACGGCTTTGTCTCCGGTCGGTTCGACAAGGTGGAGCTGGTTTATAATCACTATAAATCAACCTCTTCACAGCCGACCACAAGGCAGACCTATCTGCCTCTGTCCTTGGCCGATGCCACCGCTGACATTCAGGTCGGGAAGATCACCGATTCCGCCTCTGAACCCTACGCGGACAAGGTCGCTGAACCTGTGGTTCGACAAAACTCACCAACCACAGAAACGCCAGACCTGATTGTGGAACCCTCCAAGGAGGAGCTGATAGCCACACTTCTCCCGAAGGTGGTCCGTCTCCGCGTATTCACCACCCTTTTGGACAGCACCGCCGCCGAGCACGCCGCCCGCACCGTCGCGATGCAGCTCGCCACCGACAACGGCAACGACCTCCTTCAGGAACTCACCCTTGAGTACAACAAAGGCCGTCAGCAGAAGATCACCTCCGAGATCCTCGACATCGTCGGCGGTTCGCTCCAGTGACCGGCAGGAAATAACCAACGCCAATTATTCTATGCTACGAATTAAGAAACTGATAGTCAGCCTGACCGCGGCTGCCTTACTTGTTCCGACACTGTGTGGGGCTTATGCTTCCCCGAAGAAAGTTATCCTTGGAGACGAACGTTTCGAGGAGTACCTGCCTCTGTTGGAAGGGAAGCGTGTGGCGGTGTTCAGCAACCAGACAGGGATAGTCGGAGACAAGGTTACCGGCTCCAAGTTGGCTGACGCTCTTGCTGATTATGGCGGGTGCTTCCCGGAACAACCGGTCGCTGTGGCTCGACAATCTCACCAACCGGTCGCTGAGCCTGTCGAAGCGACTGTCAATAAGAGTACATTCGATGAGATTTCCCGAATTCCGTTTCTTGAACCGTCTGTTCCCGGCGGCAAAATCGAGTACGGTCAGCACATAGTTGACGCCCTGATCGAGAAAGGCGTGGATGTCAAGGCTATTTTCTCTCCGGAACATGGATTTCGGGGCAATGCCGATGCAGGAGAACATGTCAGCAGCAGTGTGGACGAGAAGACCGGAGTGGAGATCATTTCCCTTTATGGTGGAGGGTCGAGGATTCCGGGCAAGGACAAGACAGACAAGTTCGATGTCTTGATTATTGACATTCAGGATGTGGGCTTGAGGTACTATACCTATTATATTACCATGCATCATCTGATGGAGGCCTGCGCCCGTGACGGTAAACAGGTCATCATTCTTGACAGACCGAACCCGAACGGATTCTATGTCGATGGCCCGATTCTGGACATGAAGTTCAAGTCTGGTGTCGGCTGGCTTCCGATCACTACCGTCCACGGAATGACGCTCGGAGAGTTGGCCCTTATGATCAACGGAGAGAACTGGCTGGAGAACGGATCCTGCGACTTGACTGTGATCCCATGTCTGAACTACACCCGCCGGACCCGCTATAGCCTGATCCTGCCGCCTTCGCCAAACATCAAAGACATGAGAGCGGTGTATCTATATTCATCAACCTGCTATTTCGAGGGTACGGTGGTCAGTCTCGGGCGTGGCACCTCGTTCCCGTTCGAGACCTATGGGCATCCGGCGATGACGGGATATTCATTCTCCTTCATTCCGAGGAGCCTCTCCGGCGCCAAGAGTCCGCAGTTTGTGGATGAAGTGTGCCATGGAGTCGACCTTCGCCACAAGCCGCTCGCCGACATCTGGGCGGAAAAGATCAACCTTGAATATGTCATTGATGCCTACCGTAATCTGAACATGTGCGGTAAGTTCTTCGGAAAGAACAACTTCTTTGAGCTCCTCGCCGGCGTTGACTGGTTCCGCTCGATGATAGAGTCCGGTTCCACTTCATCCGAAATCGCCGCTCGCTGGGCCTCCGATGTCGAAACATTCAAAACCCTCCGCACTCCATACCTCTTGTACGAAGAGTAAATATGCGTGATTTGCGTCCCCTCCCCACCAAACTGTCATCTGAGGCTATAATATATAAGGTATGTCTCCTCTTTGGCCGCTTGGCTCGTTGACATGCCTGTCACAATGGTTCGGCAGGACACCAAACGGGCGTGGCGGATGTTCCACTGCCCAGTCGGCAGCTGAGCCTGTCGAAGCGACTCCTTAAGAATGTAGATCAGTCTTTGTACAAACGTACCGCATGTGAAACGTATGTCGGCGCCGATGTCGCACCATTGAATATCTCTGTTCGGAACCCTCCGGGCGGCATCTCCTGTGAGAAAAGGGGTGTCACTCCTAGTAATAAATAGGTTTTTGCCTGTTTTTCGACGATTTCTTGCAGAAAAATCTTGTTTATGAAAAATTAAACCCATATATTTGTCGTTGTGTTATGGAGTACCCCTTGCCAGGGGCTTGTAAACATATTTATTACTAGGAGTAACATGTTTAACATTTTATTAACTAATTATCCTTTATGAAAAAGTTTTTTAGATTGGTTTCGATGTTAGCCGTAGCAGGGCTGACATTCGCGTACACCAGCTGTACGGACTACTCTGAGGACATCAACAAGGTTGACGGCCGTGTTGACAATCTGCAGAGCCAGTTCGACGCTTTCAAGAGTGCGACGAACGAGTCTATCAAGAAGATCGACGGCTTGATTGCCGACCTTCAGAAGACCGTCGCCACGCTTGAGACAAAGGAGGACCACAAGAAGGATGTTGATGCTATCAACAAACTTATTGATGGTCTTAAGTCTGACGCCACGGCTTTGGCCGGAAGGGTTACCGCCATTGAGAAGGATCTTCCTAACTACGTTAAGAAGGCCGATCTCAATGCTTTGATTGAGAGCTACCTGAAAGTGGCTGATAACAACAGCGTGATTGGTCAAATCAAGGGTCGTCTTGATGTTATCGAGGGCAAGCTTAATCCTCTTGCCGCCAAGTATGACTCTGAACTTAAGATCTCTGAGATCATAGGCAAGATTGATGCTGTAAAGGCCACCGCTGATGACGCAAGCCAGAAAGTTGGTGTCCTCCGCACCGATGTGGACGTTCTCCAGAAGGCACTTGAGGGTTACACCAGTGCAGGTGCTATCAAGACCAAGTTTGAGGCTGTTGATGCAGAAGTTGCAAAGAAACTCAACATCGCTGATTTCAAGACTGAGCTTGACAAGTATTTTCAGGGCGAGTTTGATGAGGCTTTCAAGGCTGCCATCAAGATTTCCTGCGAGAATAAGGATGGTGAAGTTTACAAAGCCATCTATGCTGCTCTCAATCCTGCTGTAACGGCTCTTGAAACCAAGATCTCTAATCTTGACACCAAGATCAATGATGTTCTCGGTATCGTTCTGAACCGCATCCAGAGCATCGTGTTCGTCCCTGAGTACGATGACATGAACGCTACTCTCCACTACTATCATATCGGTACTGCTCTTGCTTCCGGTACGGCGAAGGAGAAGATTGTTGACGCTACATTCGAGATTTATCCTGCCAAGCTCGCCAAGAGCATCAAGAAGGAGGACGTTTCTGTTGTCGCCGTCGCTGTTGGCACCCGTGCCAATGCCGCTGTTGAGGGTGAGATCGTTGCTTTCGACGTTCAGGACAATGGCCGTGTGAATGTTTCTGTCAAGTTCGGTAAGGACGTTAACTTTGACCTCACTAAGAAGGACAAGGTTCAGTTCGCCATCTCTCTGCGTGTTAAGGAAGACACCAAGACGACAATTGATGGTAAGGAAGTTGAGACCGGCAATTATGTTGAGTCCGCTTTCGTAGGTGCCAAGTACTGCCCTGACAGTGACCTTACCGGCAAGTTCGGTATCGTCAAGCTTTCCAGCCAGACCGAGATTACTGCAACCGAACTTTCCACTGAAAAGCAGTGGTCAGACGCTCCGGCCGCTTGGAACCCATTCGATGGTTACGAGTTCGCCGTTAAGGTTGATAATAAGTGGCTCAGCCTTGAGGAAGCCGCTAAAGTTTTCTTCGTTGATGTGAAGAACATCACTCCTACTATTAAGAATACAGCTTCTTTTGCCCCTGCTAATGATAGAAAGGACTTCTTCGTTTGCGCTGCTACTGGCAAAGCTAAGTCTCTTGCTGATTTCAACACTGAAATGGTTGGAGAAAAGGTCAAGGCTAATCTTGCGAAAGCCGTTGGTTCAGTTTGTCAGAATAAGGTTGAGGCTACTGTTCTTGAAGCCAAGTTCTTCGATAAGACTATCACTTACAAGATCGGTAGAAGAACATTCGCTATGGTTATTGAGCCTGCTCAGGTTGAGTGGTCATACGCTAACGCGGTTAAGCTCTCTTCTGCCAAGACCGCTTCTGCCGCTTACGACAAGCCTATCGACAAGAATTTTGACATTAAGTTCAAGGAACTTGAGGTCACCATTTCTGATCCAGATAAATATGATGACCTTGACATTGAGACTGTTGTCGCCGGTCCTTGCACCCCGAAGCATTTGTTGAATGGTGCCGCTGCTCCTGCTGGTCTTGCTCTTAACGTTGACCCGGTTGCTATCATTAAGGCTCATCTTGCAGGTGTTGAAGTTACAGGTTATGCATTTGGAAAGGCAGGTAAAGTAAATGAGTATGTGTTCCACAACGTGTATGCCAACGATCCTACTTTCACAGATGTTGACGTGACATTCACCCTTACCCTCGGTTCACTTCCTAACCCGGCTAAGGTTAACGTCACTGAACAGAAGATTGCCTACGAGCCAGCGGTTGTTCTTCACGAAGTTGCTGAAACAGAGACTATCAACAGGGCATTCGAACAGGAGACCGTTAAACCTTTCTTCAAGGATCTTGCTGAATTCAAGGCTGATCTCCTTACTGGCGCAGAGACTATGGTTAAATCTCAGCGTACCAGTGTAAAGCCTGCTGTTAACTGCTCTGCCTATACTTACTTCAGTGTTACTGACAGAGTACTCGCTTCCACTCCTTTCATCAGACTTTCACAGGCTGACCTTACTTCTTACAATGACACATACGCATTCGAGACTAAGGTTGACACATGGTACGGTGTAGCTTACAGCTTCGCCACCACCGCTTCTCTTGTTAAGCCAGTTTACAGCCTTATCTATCACGAGGATCTTGTAGACATGACTCAGGAGATACCTACTGTCAAGATCGCTGGTACAAAGGCAAGCGGTACTTATGAGATCAATACCGATGACCTCAGTAAGTACTTCGGAGTAGAGAAGTGCAATGCTTCTGTTGCCAATTACCTCAAGATCAAGTATGAGTATGTAACTCCTCTTGCGAATGCCGAGTGGATCAACAAGGGATACGAGAACATACCGGCCATCCCTGCCGAGCTTGACGGTGCCGCTGGCGATGTTAAGGCAGATGGTAGCCTTGCGGTTCGTGACATTGTATGGGGCAACTTTACCGCCCGTGACATGGTTGTCAAGGCTATCCTTAGCTGCAACGGTGTTGAGGTCAACTCTCTCAACCTTAAGTTGACGATCGAGGATCCTATTGCAGAAGTTTCAATTGAGGACATCGCTGTTAAGCGTGATCCGTACGCAGATGTTCATGTCAACCTTTGGAAGACAACGACTGTCAAGTCTATCCTTTCTGATGCGAACCAGGTTAATCAGGCAGCCGCTACAAAGGCTGACATGTGGAACTGGAATGCTGATGTCGCTTACGGTCTTGATCTCACCTACGATACAAAGTACACCGTATTCGTTAATGGTAAGGACGTAACCTCTCAGTTCCCTGCGTCTAAGCTTGAGTTCAGACCTGCGGATGGTGTCATCATCTACTATAAGGATGCCGCACATCAGGTCAATGATGTCATCGTTGAGCTGACAGCCCATCTGACTCACAAGTTCAACTACAACAACAAGAACGCTGAGGAGATTCATAAGGATACCTACAAGTTCAAGGTAGTGATTTCTGAGTAATTTCTTATAATTAGCATACTTAATGAGGGGATGCCGCGAAGCGACATCCCCTTTTTTGCGTCATAAAGCGTCATGATGCCAAGTTAAGTAACCTTCAAAAGATAACCTGCATCATCTTAAGGAATCTTTTCGGTCTAGATCTCTTTTCTCATCAGTCATGTGCCACCGGCACACTCCTTCTTCGAAAATAGATCTATCCTCGAAAATCTTCTCTTAATCTGAGGCAACTTATTTTTTTCATGTTACTAAAAACAAAAACCGAAGCGAGGTTCTCACCCGGCTTCGGCTTATCTTATTCAATACTTATGAAATAACTATTGAGTCAGTTTTTGGTTTATGAGTAAAAATATTTATGTCAATTGACAAATATACCATTTCCGTGCCAAACTCATCGTTCGCGGTGTAAATTAGATCATAAACCATATTCCCGTTTCAACCAGAGGTCGGACAGCGGGTCAAGAATGTAGATTTGGAAAATGTATTTAGACCCTTATAACTAACCATAACTTACTATGACTAACTAAACATAAAGCCTTGATTTTCAATGCTCTTTGATTTTTAACACTTTCTGAGTGCTTTTTGGCAGTTCCCGATTTTCCACATATTTTTGCAGCGTATTTCTACCGTGGAGAATTTGCGGAGCTTTTATTTTGTCATATCGTGAACGTAGTTGACAAGGGTTTACGAGTGGTTACGATGAAGGACAGATTTGAAGCTGATAGGCAAAAAGCGTTATATCGTGGACTGGGTTGACAAAGGTTGTCAATGGTTCACTTCCGTTTACTCCATCGGTGGAATACTCAAAGTATGTAGAACATAGCAATATCAAAGAGTATGAGACCGACAAGAAAATGTGAATTTTGTGGCAAGACATTCGTGCCAAGAAGCGGTATGCAGAAATACTGTTCCGAGGAATGTCAGGCAGAGGCAAAACGTCTTAGGAAGAAAAGACAGCAGGACTTGATTAACGGTATTGAGCCTATCATGGATCTGCAACATCAGGAGTATCTTACCTTCTCCAAGGCTGCCATTCTGATGGGATGCACCCGACAGTATATCTACAAACTTGTGGCTAACGGCAAGTTGAAGGCATCAAGATTGAGCAGCAGAATGGCATTCGTAAGAAAGGCTGATATAGAGAAGATGTTTGAGGGTAATCCCTACAAGCGTGTGGTTCCTGCCAGCAAGAGCAAGCTCTGTAAAAAGGCAAAAACAGAAAAGCCAACACAAAACCAGGAACCAACAAAAGGGAAAGAGGAGAATGAGGTGCTTGACTATTATTCGGGCGAGGAAGTGATGTCCATTTATAAGGTCAAGAAGTCTTGGCTCTACACCTCCGCCAAGCGCAACCAGATACCGATGTGCCGTATCGCTGGCAAGAACTATTACAGCAAACGACATATTGATGAGTTCTTCGGTACTGCCGTTGACATCAACAGCATCACCGAGTGGGTGACTGCTGATGATGTAGAGGAAGCCTTTAGCATGAGCAAGTCAGCACTCAGGGCATACACTTACCGCCATAAGATACCGACCAAGCGAGAATACGGACGTACCTATTATTCCAAGGAGCATCTTGAAGAATTGCGCAGGACTGACCTCATGAGCGATGACAACTATTATACCACCGAACAGGTGCAACAGTTGTATGGTCTGACAAGTGCCAATATCTGCCATATTGTGAGAGTTCACCATATCAGCAAGGTAAAAGTGGGTGTAAAGAACCTGCTTTTGAAGACGGATGTGGAGCGAGCAATGGCAGAAAGGGCAGCAAAAGGACTGTGATTTCAAATGATTTCATCATTATCCATCAGTTACTATGAATAATTGGAGTCACGGAAGCATCATTTTATTCCTTTGCAGCCGTGAAGAGACACTTCACCACGAATAATCATCAATAATACATATCAGTTATGAGCAACATTTGCAAGACCGTATCATTGCGTACACGCAAAATCAAGGACGGACACATGCTGTCCTATTATCTTGACTATTATCCAGGCTATCGTGACGAGAGCACGATGAAAGTCATTCGCCATGAGTCGCTTGGCATCTACATCTATGCCAAGCCGAAGAACCAGATGGAACAGAAGTACAACCTCAACCTTACGGCAAGAGCCGAGGCGATACGCTGCCGTCGCTTCGAGGCTATCGTCAATGAGCGTTACGATTTCTTCGACAAGGAGAAAATGAAAGGAGATTTCCTCGCCTACTTCAAGAAACTGGCAGACAAGAAGAACTCCAAGTGGCAACACGTCTATATGCACTTTCGTACATTCACGCAAGGCAAGTGTACCTTCGGTGAGATAAACGTGGACTTGTGCAACAGATTTCGTGAGTATCTGCTGACAGCACCACAGGGACTGCATAAGAACAGAAAGCTGCATATCAACTCAGCAGCCAACTACTGGTCAACTTTCCGTGCTTCAATCCACACTGCCTATCGTGACCGCAAGATAAAGGAGAACCCGAACGGTTTCTTGGAGCGTATCGAGACAATCCCGACTGACAAGGAGCATCTTTCACAGGACGAGGTTATCCGCTTGGCATCCACACCATGCTCTGCTCCTGCCTTGAAGCGAGCCTTCCTGTTCTCTTGCCTAACGGCATTGCGAAAGAGCGACATCAAGAAGCTCACTTGGGAAGAGATACAGCCATACGGCAGCGATGGTGTGATGTATGTCACCACACGAATGCAGAAGACAAAGGACATCGTGCATAACCCAATCAGTGAGGAAGCCTTGGAACTGATAGGCTATTCACCAGATAAACGAGGCAAGGTGTTCCCCGATTTCAAAGACTCCATGACGCAGGCACCATTGAAGAACTGGCTGAAAGATGCAGGGATTACCAAGCATATCTCCTATCATTGCTCACGCCACAGCTTTGCCTGTCTCCAGTTGGACGCAGGAACAAGTATTGCGGTTGTGCAGCGTTATCTCGGTCACAAGAATGTGGCAACAACAGAGGTGTATGCCAAGATTTCCGATGCACAGAAACGTGCTTCGGTTGGCTGCATCACCTTGAAGAAGTAACCCTTTGACAATAACACGCAGAAAAGGACTGTTGGAATGATAGTGTTCCAATAGTCCTTTTCTCATTTTGTTGGTTCTATTTGTAGTCGTGAATAGAACCAATCCGACAAATTCATTCCAATTTCTGTTGATATTGAAGAGGAACTGCAAATTTCCCTTTTCTTTGCCCTTACCTTTGTAGCCAGTAATAAGCAGCAACTGGCACTAACGAGCAGTTTAAAGTATGATTCAGAGTATGATATCATATTAGAACGCTAATAAAGCGTAA
>ERZ1026860.1373-NODE-1373-length-12497-cov-13.543241_pt1 | contig 12497 bp, 10 predicted proteins | sample MGYA00380160_ERZ1026860 | MGnify/ENA primary metagenome ERZ1026860 (study PRJEB33269, sample SAMEA4719796) | human gut metagenome | biome: human-associated habitat; feature: organic feature; material: feces | place: Cameroon | collected 2013-10 ... | reverse complement strand
CGCTTTTTGTGAGCCGGTGATCTAACCTTACCAACTTTCTATCTTTAGTATATGCAATCCAGCGCAAAAGTCAAGATGCTATGAAAAAGTTCACAGCTCCAGCTCTGCCTTCCGTCCGGTGGGCTGATACGCCGTCAGCTTCACGCCCGCCTTTTTGAACATGAACCGTGCGGCCACGCTGGAATCACTGTCGTGGTACTTGTCGCCGTAGTACACCACCTCGGCGATGCCCGACTGGATGATGGCCTTGGTGCACTCGTTGCAGGGGAACAGCGTCACGTACACCCGCGCACCTTTCAGGTTATTGTGGGCGCTGTTGAGGATGGCGTTCAGCTCGGCGTGGCACACGTACATATACTTGGTGTCCAGCGGTGCGCCCTCCCGCTCCCATGGCATCTCGTCGTCGCTGCAGCCAATGGGCATACCGTTGTAGCCCAAGGACAGAATCTTGTTTTCCGGGCTGACGATGCACGCGCCCACCTGACTGTTGGGGTCCTTGGAGCGCATGGCGGTGAGCAGCGCAATGCCCATGAAATATTCATCCCAGTTGATGTAATCGGTACGTTTCATTTTGGTATGCTCCTTGTGCCTGTATTCTGCCTTTTATTATAGCGTATCGCTGTGGGTTTTACAATAAACTTTGGCACTGCCGTGCAACTTGCACAAAACCTTGCCCCGAAGTTTGGCGCTTGATTCGTCAGAATTTTCAAACGAAATATTTAAAAATCGTTTTGAGTGTGGTATTATCTTTGTAAAATATGCCACAAAAGCGGAGAGAATGCTCCGTGCGGCGGAAATGAGGGAAAAACCGATATGAAATACGCAAGCAACAACATCCGCAATATCCTGATTGCCGGTCATGCCGGCAGCGGCAAGACCACGCTCACCGAGGCGCTGGTCTATTTTTCGGGCGCTGCCGAGCGTATGGGCCGTGTTGAGGACGGCACCACGATTTCGGACTTTGACCCCGAGGAAGCAAAGCGCAAGGCCAGCCTGTCGGCATCTGTCGTCCCCGTGGAGTACGAGGGCATCAAGTACAACCTGATCGACGCGCCGGGCCTGTTCGACTTCGAGGCCGGTGAGTACGAGGGCATCCGTGCCGCCGAGAGCGTGCTGGTGGTGGTGTCCGGCCGCAGCGGCGTGACCGTGGGTGCGGAAAAGGCGTTCCAGCTGGCGCGCAAGAATGGCAAGGCTACCATGGTGTTCGTCTCCAAGTGCGATCTGGAGAACGCCAACTACTTCAAGATCCTTGAGGATATGAAGATCAAGTTCGGCTCCACCGTGTGCCCCTGCGTGGTGCCCGCAAAGCTGGACGACGGCACCCCCGTGTACATCAACCTGTTCAGCCAGAAGGCCTTCAAGTATGAGGGCGGCAAGCAGATCCAGGTGGACCTGCCCGACATCGGCCACCGCTTCCAGGGCCTGATCGAGGCCATGGGCGAAGCCATCGCCGAGACCGACGATGAGCTGATGGAAAAGTTCTTCGGCGGCGAGCCCTTCACCACCGAGGAGATCGTGGAAGGCATGCGCAAGGGCGTTAAGGACGGCCTGATCACCCCCGTGTTCTGCGGCAGCGCCGTGAACCAGCAGGCACTGGATATGCTGCTGTTCAACATGCACAAGCTGCTGCCCAGCCCGGAGCATGACGCTGCTGTGCTGGCCGAGAACGCTGACGGCGAACCCGTGGAGCTGCACTGCACCGAAGCAGAGCCTACCGCTGCCTACGTGTTCAAGACCGTTGCTGACCCGTTCGTGGGCAAGCTGAGCTACCTGCGCGTGGTCAGCGGCAAGGTGACTGCGGGCGAACCCCTCACCAACGCCCGCACCGGCGACGTGGAGAAGATCTCCAAGCCGCTCACCGTCATTGGCAAAAAGCAGGTGGACTCCGACGGCATCATTGCCGGTGACATCGGCGCAGTGGCAAAGCTGGTGAGCGCCAAGACCGGCGACACCCTGTGCGACGCTGAGCGCGTTGTGAAGCTGCCGGCCCCCGTGTTCCCCAAGCCCAGCCTGTTCATGGCCGTCACTGTGGCCAAGAAGGGCGACGAGGGCAAGATCAGCAGCGCGCTGGCCCGCCTGATGGAAGAAGACCCCACCCTGAGCTACCAGAACAACGCCGAGACCCATCAGCAGGTCATCGGCGGCTTGGGCGAGCAGCATCTGGACGTGGTCAAGGCCAAGCTGAAGAACAAGTTCGGCGTGGAGATCGGTCTGGAAGCTCCCCGCATCGCCTACCGCGAGTCCATCCGCAAGGCCTGCCAGAAGCAGGGCCGCCACAAGAAGCAGACCGGCGGCCACGGCCAGTTCGGTGACGTTGTCATCAACTTCGAGCCCTGCGACAGCGAGCAGGTGGTGTTTGAGGAGAAGGTGTTCGGCGGCAGCGTGCCCAAGAACTTCTTCCCCGCCGTGGAAAAGGGCGTGCGTCTTGCCGCCGAAAAGGGCGTGCTGGCGGGCTACCCCGTGGTGGGCCTGAAGGCCACCCTGCTGGACGGCAGCTACCACCCCGTGGACAGCTCCGAGATGGCCTTTATCATGGCCGCAAAGCTGGCTTACAAGGCCGCTATGCCGGAGGCCGGCCCGGTCATTCTGGAGCCCATCCACACCCTCAAGGCTCATGTGCCGAACGACAACACCGGCGATATCATGGGCGATGTGACCAAACGCCGCGGCCGCGTGCTGGGCATGGAGCCGGACGAGGACGGCCTGCAGACCATCATCGCCGAGGTGCCGCTGGCAGAGCTTGCAAACTTCACCACCTTCATCCGTCAGACCACCCAGGGCCGCGGCTGGTTCACCACCGAGTTTGCCCGCTACGAGACCCTGCCCGAAATGCTGGTGCCCGCCGTGGTGGAGCAAGCCAAAAAGCTGGGCAATCTGGACGAAGCCGCCGACGACTGATAAGAACCCCTCTCCTGCGGACGGCAAAGCCGACAGCTTTCCCTGAAAAGGCAAATGCTTCGGATACAGCGCAAAAGGCTCGCCCTTCGGGAGAGCTGGCAATGCCGCAGGGCATTGACTGAGAGGGTTCGTTCCCCCAGACATCACCTCGGCCCCCGTTGGCACTTTTCCCTCTGTCAGCGGGGGTTTTTGTTGTGGAAAAAAGCGAGAAGTTCCTGCAGCCGCTGTCCGCTCTGCCTTTTCCCGCCATTCGCGCATATTTCGCCCCCATTCGCGCAGATTTGCACCCGCAGCGGGGTGCCGTATGATATACTTTGGACAGAAGCATCCCCCCCGTCATTCCAATTCAAAGGAGGAAAGCAACATGAAACGACACGATCTCATCCGACGCCTGACGGCGGCGCTGGTGGCCGGTGCCATGGCCCTGAGCCTGTGTGCACCCGCGCTGGCCGCGGCAGACGAGCCCGCTGCGGCGCTGCAGCCCGGCACCTACCCGGAGGGCAGCATCGCCGTGGTGTACGCGGGCAAGGAGAAACCCATCGTGGTGAGCGAGAACACCCCCGACATCCTCGGCGACGGCACCCTTGCCTACAAGGACGGCGTGCTGTGCAGCGAAAAACCGGTCCAGAGCCTTTACATCGACGTGAACCCCGAAAAGACCGTGGACATCCGCATCACCACCGAGGAAGGCGCGGCGGCACCCGGCGTGCTGAACATCGTCAACGCCCACGACGTGTTCCTTTCCGGCAAGGTGTGGGGCGCCCCCGCAGTGGGCGAAGTCTACGTCGCCTGCACCGGCAGTCTGACCGTGCAGAACACTTCCCCAAGCAGCCATGCGGCCAAGGAAGTGCACTACGTGAACCTGTCGGGTGCCGAAACGGTGCTGCGCGTGGACGATGAAGTCGAGGAAGTGGTCGCGCCGGGCGCTGCAGCGGAACGCTATGCCTACAATATCAGCTACTGCCTTACCGTAAAATCGGAGCCCAGCTACACCCTGACCGTGGAGAACGGCTATGCCGCCAGTAAACGCACCGGGCAGGCCAGCACCCGCTTCTACCGGCACGAATACGTGACGGTGTATATGGAGCGCCCCACCGACGCGCTGGAACTGGACGACTGGGTCCTGCCAGAAGGGCTGGAACTTTCGGACGATGATCGCAAAACAGGCGTATGCAGCTTTTATATGCCGGAAGAAGATATCACCGTGGGAGCCAGCTGGAAAAAAGCTGAGAACACGGAAATGGAACTCCACGTCACCTATAACGATCACACCGAGGTCTTTACACCGCAGCATCTGGAAAACGATTCGAACGCGGATGTGACCTTTGCCAACAACACCTTTACCATCCGCTTTGATTTCACGATGGACGATAAGGACGTGAAGATACAGGGTCTGGCCGACCCCAAGACCGGTGCGGTGCCCAGCGTGGTGCTGGACGGCATCGTGATGGGCAGTGTGTACGCGGACGGCGTGAACGATCTGACGGTGCGGATGCCGGAGGGAATTGAAGGCACCCTCGTGAAAGAAAGCGTGGAAGTCAGCGCCAGCGGCGATGTGACCCTCGTGAATGCAAAAGGCAATTGCGTAGGCGGCAATCTGAGCGTGCGCAATGCCCGGAACGTGACGGTAGATGCCAATACGGCGGATGCTGAGGATACTGAGGATTACAGAAATTATGCCCTTTCGTATGATGCCAAGATCACCTGCAGCGGCGATGTGACCATCACGAACGCAGGCGGCGGCGTCCGCGGCGATCTGACCGTGTACGCCGCGCAGGACGTGACGGTGAGCGTGGACTCCGAAGACTGGTACGCCGTGTACTGCGAAACTGACATTGCCTGCACCGGCGATGTGACCCTGACCAACGCCAGCGGTGCGGCGCTGGATTACCCGCTGACCATTGCGGACGCCCGGAACGTGACCATCACCGGCAAAACGGATGGCGAGGAACTGATCGGCGACGATAACGACGATAACGACGAAGAACACAGCATCCGGTGCTCCGGCGTCGTGACCCTGCGCAACGAGGGCACCGGCGGCCTGTTCACCAACCAGCTGACCTACACGCCGGACGACAGCGTGGAAGTGTACGACATCGCGGTGGACGGCGAGGTCAAACGGGAAGGTGCCACGGATGCCGTGGTGCTGACCTGCGGCCGGAATACGGTCGTGGTCACGTCCGATGTGACCGACCCGGATGCACCAGCCGCAGAATGGGACAACGACCTGACCGGCGCAAGCGAACTGGTCATCACGCCCACCCTGAAGCCCGTGGACCCCGGCGAAGCAGCGGACGGTGACGGTTCGGCCGTCGTGGCCGTGGTTGCCGGTACGGCCCTCGCGGGGGCCGCCGTGTGGGGCGGCTATGAGGTGACGACCCGCGTCATGCTGAAAAACCTGCTGCCGGAAGGGGCGGCCATCCCCGCCACCCGCAGCGAACTGGCCCTGCTGCTGTGGAACGCCGCAGGCCGCCCGGAAGCCGGTGCCGTCGTGACCGTGTACCCGGACATCACGGACGCCGACCAGCAGGCTGCGGCCCGCTGGTGCACTGAGCAGGGCCTGCTCACCGCCCGCAGCGACGGCACCTTTGCCCCCGACGGCCGGGTGCCCAAGTGGCGGGTCATCGAGGTGTGGAACCACGCCTTTGCAAAATAACGCCCCCTCATCAAAGGCCAGCGCTTCTGCGCTGGCCTTTTTGCTGCACTGCACCGCCCTTCTCTCCCCTTTTTCCCCCGCAGCCCCGCCTTTTTTATTGACAAACCCCCTGCTTGCTATTATAATAATGTAGTCAAAATGGCATTATTGTGCGGCTTTGCGGCTGTGCAAAACAAATAGACAAGGAGAGATTCTCAAAATGGCACAAGAGATCAAGATGTCCGCTGCCGGTCTGAAGGCAATGCAGGAGGAACTGGAATACCTCAAAACGGTCCGCCGCAAGGAGCTGGCTGAAGAGATCAAGGAAGCACGCAGCCACGGCGACCTGTCCGAGAACAGCGAGTACGACGAGGCCAAGAACACCCAGGGTCTGGTGGAGAACCGCATCACCGAGCTGGAGCAGATGATCAAGAACGCTGTCGTCATTGATGAGAGCGAACTGAGTGTGGACAGCGTGTCTGTGGGCACCCATGTGGTCATCCAGATGACCGGCGACGACGAGACCGAAGAATACGATATCGTGGGCCGCACCGAGGCCGACCCCCTGAACGGCAAGATCAGCGACGAGAGCCCCGTGGGCCACGCCCTGCTGAACAAGGCCGTGGGTGCCAAGGCCGAAGTTCTGCTGCCCACCGGCCACACGGTGGAGTACACTGTGCTGCGCATTTCCCACGCAGCAAACTAAGTAGGAGTAATCATGGAAGAGCAAAAGAAGAACCCCGCACAGGGCCTGTCCGAGAGCGAGCAGGTGCAGGTGCGCCGCCAGAAGCTGGCCGACCTGCAGGCTGCCGGCAACGACCCCTTTACCCTGACCAAGTTCCCGCAGGACGCCTATTCTGCCGACCTGAAGGAAGAATTTAAGGAACTGCCCAACGAGACCGACAGCGGCAAGCTGGTGGCACTGGCAGGCCGTATGATGTCCAAGCGCGTCATGGGCAAGGCAAGCTTTGCCCACCTGCGCGACGACAAGGGCGATATCCAGCTCTACGTCCGCCGCGACGAGCTGGGTGATGAGTCCTACGCCGCTTTCAAAAAGCTGGACGTGGGTGACATCATCGGCGTGAAGGGCGAGGTGTTCCGCACCAAGACCGGCGAGCTGAGCGTGCGCGCCACCGAGCTGACCCTGCTGGCCAAGAGCCTGCGCCCCCTGCCCGAGAAGTTCCACGGCCTGACCGACACCGAGATGCGCTATCGTCAGCGCTACGTGGACCTGATCGCCAACCCCGAGGTAAAGGACACCTTCGTGAAGCGCAGCCAGATCCTGAAGGAGATCCGCGCTTATCTGGACGAGAAGGGCTTCCTCGAAGTGGACACCCCCATCCTGACCCCGTTTGAGATCGGTGCATCCGCACGCCCCTTCATCACCCATCACAACAGCCTGAACATGGATATGGTGCTGCGCATCGAGACCGAGCTGTACCTCAAGCGCCTGATCGTGGGCGGCATGGACCGCGTGTACGAGGTGGGCCGCATCTTCCGCAACGAGGGCATGGACCCCAAGCACAACCCGGAGTTCACCAGCATCGAGCTGTATCAGGCCTTCACCGACTTCCACGGCATGATGGATCTGGTGGAAGAGCTATATAAGCGCCTTGCCCAGAAGATCTGCGGCGGTCTGGTCATCCCCTATCAGGGCAAGCAGATCGACATGGGCCACTGGGAGCGCCTGACCATGGTGGAAGCCGTGAAGAAGTATTCCGGCGTGGACTTCAACGACTGGAAGTCCGACGAGGACGCCATTGCCGCCGCCAAGGAGCACCACGTGGAGCTGCCCGAGGTGCCCACCAAGGGTGCCATTCTGGCCGAGTTCTTCGATGCCTTCGTGGAGGACAAGCTGATCCAGCCCACCTTCATCTACGACTATCCCGTGGAGATCAGCCCGCTGGCCAAGCGCAAGCCGGACGACCCCGCCTTCACCGAGCGCTTCGAGTACTTCATCGACTGCACCGAGTACGGCAACGCCTTCAGCGAGCTGAACGATCCCATCGACCAGAAGGGCCGCTTCGAGCGTCAGGTGGCCGAGCGCAAGGCCGTTGAGCCGGACTGCAAGGCTCAGGTGGATTACGACTATGTGAACGCTCTGGAGTACGGCCTGCCCCCGACGGGCGGCCTGGGCTTCGGCGTGGATCGTCTGGTCATGCTGCTCACCGACAGCGCCTCCATCCGCGACGTGCTGCTGTTCCCCACGATGAAGCCGATTGAGCAGTAAAACGCAAAATTAAAACGCAGATACGATGAAATTTCGGACAAAATTCAAGCGGCATCTGCGGTATTACACCACAACTACACCAATTTTGGGACGTTTTCCCGAAAAGGAGCCTTACAAAGCGGTGTGGTGTAACAAGTGAATAGGCGGATTGGTGTAGTAGACAAACTACCCACAATATGATGAAAAGCAGGTACACTGTAGAAATGCGGTGTACCTGCTTTTATTTGCACAAATGTATTGACAATCATCTATGTATATGCTACACTATACGCATAGACGATTATCAATGTGAGGTGTTTCTATGAATGCTATGGATGTGGCTTTGATCTGCAAGGCGCTGGGCGATGCGAACCGGCTGGAAATCGTAAAGATGCTGTCGGACGGTGAGAAGTGCGGCTGTAAGCTGCTGGAACGGTTTGAAATTACCCAGCCGACCCTCTCTCACCACATGAAGATTCTGATGGAGTGCGGACTAGTGAATGCCCGCAAGGATGGCAAGTGGCAGCACTACTCCCTGAACTGCGAAACCCTGACCCAGTTCAAAGAATTTATAGAGGGACTGACCTGCTGCGGCTGCGGCTCTAATAGCGAAGGGGGGTGCTGCTCCTGATGGGCAAGTTTATCACCGATCAAATCCTCGGCATGAAGTGGCTGAATACGCTGATTGGAAATCTACTCGGCACATTGGGATTGGACGCAACAAGCCGAATCGGTGGGAGCATTCAGTTCTTCCTCTATGATGTGATTAAGATCACCGTGCTGCTCTGTGTGCTGATTTATCTGATCTCCTACATTCAGAGTTATTTTCCGCCGGAACGCAGTAAGAAAATTATGGGGCGGTTTCACGGTATCTGGGCAAACTGCATCGCAGCCCTGCTCGGCACGGTAACACCGTTCTGCTCCTGCTCGTCCATTCCACTGTTTATCGGATTTACCAGTGCCGGACTGCCGCTGGGTGTGGCCTTCTCATTCCTGATTTCATCGCCTATGGTGGACTTGGGAAGTCTTGTTCTTCTGATGAGTATTTTCGGGGCAAAGGTTGCGATTCTCTATGTGGTGCTGGGGCTTGTGATTGCTGTGGCTGGCGGTACGCTGATTGAAAAGCTGCACATGGAAAATCAGGTGGAGGAATTTATCCGCAGGGCATCTGCCGTGGACATTGCCTCCCCAACACTGACGCAGAAGGAACGGCTGGTTTATGCCAAGGATCAGGTAGCGGAAACCTTCAAGAAGGTCTTTCCGTACATTCTCATCGGCGTAGGCATCGGGGCTGTCATTCACAACTGGATTCCCGAAAGCTGGGTTGTGGCGGTTCTTGGCAGCCATAACCCCTTCGGCGTAATATTAGCAACCATCATCGGCATTCCTATGTATGCCGATATTTTCGGAACGATTCCCATTGCTGAGGCTTTGCTTGGAAAAGGCGCACAGCTTGGTACGGTGCTTGCCTTTATGATGGGCGTCACTACGCTGTCCCTGCCGTCAATGATCATGCTGCGCAAGGCAGTTAAGCCGAAGCTGCTGGGTGTTTTTATCGCTATCTGCGCTTTGGGCATTATCGTTGTAGGCTACTTATTCAACCTGTTTCAGGGGTTCATTTTATAATTGGAGGGTATCAAAATGTCAATTTTCGGATTTGGTAAGAAAAAAGAAGAACAAAAGCAGCCTTGCGGCTGCGGCGGGAGCTGTACGCCGGAAGCAATGCAGGCGGCAGAAGCTGAAAAGAAGGAGTCCGGGATCAAAATTCTTGGGGGCGGCTGTGCCAAGTGTAATGCGCTGGAAGCGGCAACTGTAGACGCACTGCGGGAGCTTGGGATGGATACGACCATTGACCATGTGCGGGACTTTGAAAAGATCGCCGCCTATGGTGTGATGACCACCCCCGCTTTGGTGGTGGACGGTCAGGTGGTGTCCTATGGCAAGGTGCTGAAAAAGGATGAAGTCATCGTTATTTTGAAGAAGGTAAGAGCATGAACGAACGTAACACATCCAACTTCTTTGAATTGGCGGTTGCGGTAGCTGTCGCTCTATTCGGAACGACTTCTCCTGCCGCACTTGCCACAACGGTTGGTGTATTGACCGAAGTGCCTGTGATGCTTTTCCTCGTAAAAATCGCAAACAAAACGAAAGGCAGGTTTCCCGCATGACCAAACCAAAAGTTGCATTTATCTGTGTCCATAACTCCTGCCGCAGCCAGATTGCGGAGGCATTGGGCAAAGCACTGGCGTCCGACGTGTTTGAAAGCTATTCTGCCGGAACGGAAACCAAGCCGCAAATCAATCAGGATGCCGTGCGGTTGATGAAGAAGCTTTATGGCATCGACATGGAGCAGACGCAGTATTCTAAGCTGATTTCGGATATTCCAGAACCGGATATCGCCATCTCCATGGGCTGCAATGTGGGATGTCCTTTTATTGGTAGACCATTTGATGATAACTGGGGATTGGAAGACCCGACTGGAAAAGATGATGCTGCGTTTAAGGATGTGATCATGCAGATCCATCAAAATATCATAGCATTGAAAAATCGCCTTCAAACTATATAAATCTGCTTGTCAAGAGGGCTGGCACTGTCCAGCCCTCTCTCTTTTTGCCAAAGTTTCCCTCGTTTTTTCTTGCACACTGCCGAAAGTGACGTGTTCTTAAAACTTTTTGTTGACACGGCTCGATTTTTGTGGTAATCTATCTCAACAATTGAATATAACATATTTTTACATATTCGTTCTGGCCCTGCGGGGCTGAACATCTTGGCTTTCAGCCGTTACATAACCGACTAGCATGACCTTCCAGAAAAAGCGAAGGCAGGGCTGGTCTGTTTTGTGACGGCTTTTTTGTTGCCGTTTTGCCCGTTGCACCTTGAAAACCACATGACCGTCTGCATGGGATACCCGGCGATGACCCTGAGAAGGAGAGCCGGAAAACGCCGCCGGAAGGGGGGCAGGAAAGCCATGCAGGGAGAACGGCAGGACGTTGATTTCCCAGTTGCGGAGTAAAACGATGTGATCAAAATGATCACATCGTTTTTCCGTAACGCCAAGAAAGGACGGAATGCCTATGAGTAATTTTACCCCTGCATGGTTCAAGAAAGGTTTTTTCAACGAATCCCTGTTCTGTGACGATTTTCTGAGTACCCACCAGCTGCTTTACTCGAATGGCGCATTTTTCACCCCGGATGGCCGCATGACCGATACTATGCCCCTGCGCTGCGAGATTTTCGAGATGATGCGTGAATACGTCGGGGCAAACCTTGCCAAGAAGGTCACCAATGTGGTGGATGTGCTGAAACTGGCGGCACAGGTGGAGGACTTTCCACCTGTCACCGACCGCATTGCGCTGGCAAACGGAACCCTGTATCTGGACGGCACCTTTCAGGAGGGCAAGCCGGAGATCGTCCGCAACCGGCTCCCGGTCAAATATGACCCGAAAGCTGCACAGCCCACCCATTGGCTGCGGTTCCTGTCCGACCTGCTCTACCCGGAGGACGTTCCCACGGTGCAGGAGTTCATCGGCTACTGCCTGATCCCCAGCAACAAGGGTCAGCGCATGATGGTCATCAAGGGCAGCGGCGGTGAGGGCAAGTCGCAGATCGGCGTGGTGCTGTCCCGGCTGTTCGGCTGCAACATGAAGGATGGCAGCATCGGCAAGATCTCGGAGAACCGCTTTGCCCGTGCCGACCTCGAACACACCCTGCTCTGCGTGGACGATGATATGCGGATGGAAGCCCTGCGCCAGACCAACTATGTCAAGTCCATCGTGACCGCACAGGGGCAGATGGACTTGGAGCGCAAGGGCAAGCAGAGTTATCAGGGTTGGATGTACGCCCGCCTGCTGGCGTTTAGCAATGGCGATTTGCAGGCATTGTATGACCGCTCGGACGGTTTCTATCGCCGTCAGCTCATCCTGACCACCAAGGACAAGCCCCTGTCTCGTGTGGACGACCCGGACATTGCCGAGAAGATGGCGGCAGAGGGCGAGGGCATCCTGCTGTGGGCATTTGAGGGCTTGCAGCGGCTGGTGAAGAATGGCTTCCAGTTCACCGAGAGTGACCGTGCCAAGCGCAACCGGGAACTGGTGAAGCGGGACAACAACAATGTGTTCGATTTCCTCGAATCCGAGGGCTACATCCGCCTGAAGGCGGATGCCTGCACCAGCTCGAAAGAGCTGTATGAGGTCTACAAGATGTGGTGCGAGGAGAACAGCCTGAATGCGATCAAGGCACGAGGGTTCAGCGATGTGCTGATCGCCAACCAGCGCAGGTATAATCTGGAATCCACCAACAACATCGTCAACTCGTCCGGGCGGCGTGTCCGGGGCTTTGTGGGCATCGAAGCCCTTGTGCAGCCCGACCTCACCCCCAATAGCTGGCGGGCATGACCCGCTTTTGATCCCCCTATATGGTGCGTTTTCGGTCTTTCGCTGCGTACGTGCGTACAAAGAAAGCCGCCTGTTGCGTACGCACGTACGCAGCAAAACGCCAAAGTTCTCCTTTATAGGGGGGTGGCAAAGTGTCAGGTTGACAGTTTGCCAAGAGTGGTAAGTGACGGGAAACGGTACTTACCAGCTCCTACCCAATTCCCCAAAATGGGAATCAGGGTGGGATGGCCGTTATCAGACCGTCTATCTGCCTGTTACCATTTTGGGAACAGGCAAAATCAGTTGGTCAATTTGGCCAACTGAAAAAGCCGGACGAGCTGCGGGCAGGGATTCGCAAATCTTTGCCTGTCAGCTTGCCCGG
>ERZ1026860.1368-NODE-1368-length-12509-cov-20.181709_pt1 | contig 12509 bp, 11 predicted proteins | sample MGYA00380160_ERZ1026860 | MGnify/ENA primary metagenome ERZ1026860 (study PRJEB33269, sample SAMEA4719796) | human gut metagenome | biome: human-associated habitat; feature: organic feature; material: feces | place: Cameroon | collected 2013-10 ... | reverse complement strand
CCCTTCGCGCCACCGATCCGCTGGCCCTCCACCGACTCGAGGTCCTGGAAGTAACCGATCTCCTTCGGCGTAGAACAGGACCACAGCGCAAGCGTGAACAGTACTAACATCGCGGCTTTCTGCCGCACAATCTTAAAATCAGAGTTCTTTTCCATCATTTATAGTTATTTCAAAACCTCCACAAGGTCAGGATGAACCTTGGCAGACACCGCCAGAACTCCTTCCAGCATGACTACCACACGTCGGTCCCGCACCCCTTCGGTTCTCATGAATATTCCTTCGACGCCATCGAATATGCCACCGTGGATTCGTACCCTTGTCCCTTTCCGAATGTCGATCTCTTCGGGTTTGAAATATGTCAGATTCTCTTCGGGACGTGACGCCACCTTGATGAAATTGGTCATCTGGTCGTCAGGCACAATGAGATATTCCACACCGGAGCTTGTCTTCCGCATGACGTATTGCAGGAAGTTGTTGTCTTTTTTGAACCGGATGAGTTGTCTCCTGCTCGCGCGCACGAACACAAGGCTCGGAATGACCGGCACAAGACGGCGGGATTTGACTCCGTGATAGACCCTGACAGCATAATGCTTGGGTATGAAATGTTCCAAACCATCATCGCCGGATAGTCTTTCCTCGGCTTTGCCCTCGCATTTGTAGGCTCGCATGACGAACCAACAGATTCTGTCGTTGTTCCCGCTTCCGGAGGTGTCAGCGGCACCCGTCTCTATGCTATGTTGGGTCGTTATTTGGGGGGCAGATACAGCCATAGTTCATCCCAATTTTGATATTGGTCTGTATTATAATGAGTTATGTTGCGAATAGCTAACAATGTAACCACTCGTGCTGTTTCTCCATAAGAGACGGCACATCGCCTTATGTGTATGTAAGCCAAGTAGTTGGCGTGGTGCAAAACTACTCGGCTCCCAATTATTGAATATAGCAGGACTGAAACACTGCTCCGTTTTTGGTCCACAATGGTTCATATTCATGGATTATTTGAGTTTTAAACTCACCACACAATGATTGTGACGATAGTGGGCAATACCTTGATTAGCCACAAATTGGCGGAAAAGTCGTAAATTTTGATAGATTTTAGTGGTCGGGAAATAAAAGTTTTGCTATCTTTGACAATTGAAAGTGCCGTCTCTTATGGAGAAACCAGTTAACGTCTCTTATGGAGAAACCATCTTGTCTATACTCCCGATAACAACCCGGTTTGCCTTGTCAATCACCGAGTTCTCCAGTGCGGCCAGATAGATCATGGTCGTCTTCTCAGAGGAATGTCCCATCGCGGCTCCTATCACGGAGACGGGAATATTATGGTTTCTTGCGACCGTCGCCCATGTGTGCCGCGCCCAGTAGGACGACAGCGGCAGGTTTACATTGGCTCTTCTGGCAAGTGCCTTGAGTTTGCGGTTATGGTAGCCCAGCGCTGTCTGGTACTGGCGGTATGCCTCTTCGGGATCACATGATGAAATGATTGGGAATATATAAGGCGTGCTTTCAGACAGGTCTGAATAGCGCTTGATGATGCGTGCGATGCATGGCTCAACCCGTACCGTCAGGCATTGTCCAGTCTTCTGTCTGCGGTAGGTGATGTAACTCCCCTCAAAATTTTGCCTGCGAAGAAACGCGATGTCAACAAACGACATTCCGCGCATGCAATAACTGAATAGGAATATGTCTCTGGAAAGTGTCAGGGAGGGGGAGTCCTTGAGATCAAGTTCCATGATCCTTTTTACCTCTTTCTCATCCAAGGCCCTTTTGCGGGTCTTGTCAATGCCTGTATAGACATTCCTGAAAGGAAAGCTCTGTTTGGTGAGCCTGTCCTTGGCAGCTTTGTTGTAAATGGCTCTCAAGATCCTCATGTAGAATGAGATGGTGTTCTTTACCACACCTCTTTGTCCAAGCCAGTTGTTGTAGCCAAGGATGAGATTTTCATCCATCCTTCTGAAAGAGACATCATGGCCTTTAAGAAATGAACTGAAACTGTTCCTGGCTCTGGTGTAGTTGCGGGCCGTTCCCAGTCTCCTCAAGGCTTTCATTTCGGCTATCTGCCGTTCCATGTAAGCCATGACGGTCACTCTTTCTGTCTTGCGTGAATTTTTTCTTTTATTCATACGATTGTTGTTTAGAAATATTCCGCAAGTTTTGTCATAATTCCTGGAAGCTTGGCTCGCGGCAAGGGATTTTGCATGGGATTGGTACAGGAAAGGCGGCTCTGGTGTACCAAAGGTGTGATGGACATGAGTTTGTACAGGAGGTGGCTCTCTGGTGTACCAAAGGTGTGAGAAATGTGTGTTTGTACAGGAAGTGGCGCTCTGGTGTACCAAAGGTGTGATGGACATGAGTTTGTACAGGAGGGGGTGCTCTGGTGTACCAAAGGTGTGAGAAATGTGTGTTTGTACAGGAGGTGGCGCTCTGGTGTACCAAAGGTGTGATGGACATGAGTTTGTACAGGAAGTGCGGCTTTGGTGTACGAACGGAAACAGAAAGCCTCCGACTGATGAAGGTGGTTCATCGGCCGGAGGCTTGCATGAAGGATAACGCTTAAGCCTTTATTTTATGCGGTAAGGTTGGTCTTCGTAGAGACTGTAACGCTTGGCTTTGCGGATCCATTTCTGTTCTTCCAGCTTGACATGTTCCCGGAGATTCAGGAACGGAATCTCTCCCTTGAGATAACTTATCATGTCAGGGTCCGCCATCAGATTGACCCTGAAGCCGACGACGGACCGGTGTCGGGAGTGCTCGATCTGCGCGATGTTCTTAAGCTCACCGTTGATGGTCTCGATCAGAGCCCTCTTGCGCAGGAGGATTTTGTCAGAGACTGTCATAAGCTGGCCATTCATGTTGCTCTTAAGCTTTGTTATCAGCTGGATGCCGTCCACGAAACTGATGCCCGTGCAGGCTCCCATGCAGCATCTATTCACGAACAGGATGAACGGGACCACCACCTTACGGAGATTCATCAGACATTTTACGACGTCAATGAGTCCAGTTTCCTCCACCTCTATTTTACCGATGTCGGTATTTGTGTTCCTTCTCATATTCATCGTCACTTACATCATTTCCGTCAACATTTTAGAAAACACCTTCGGATCATCATAGAGCTTATAGTGATGAATCTCAAGAAAATCTGTTATATCCTTTTTGGAATACAGATAGATGCTTCCCTTAATGGTGAATCCAAGTTCGCCGCAGTCCCGCCATTTCTTGATAGTCTTGGTTCCGACGTCGAACATTGCCATGAGATCCTGGTTTGTGTAGGCAAGTTTGCTCTCGAAGGTCATATTAGTCTTTATGGCCCTAAGTTCTTTCTTTATCGCATTCAGGGAACTCATCAGAAGATCCAACTGCTCGGAGTTGTCATCAGTTTGCATTCTTTTCATACGTCTTCATAAATTATCGGAAGCCCTCCGAAGAGGACTCCCACGTTAATCAGTTATAGAACTCTTCCGGAAGGTCGTCCTCATCTGAGGCTTCAGTAACAGATACCGGTTCGGTCAGTTTCGCATTGATACGGTCCACGAGAGTCTGAATCCAGTTCATCTGGGCGGTATTGTCCGCAACTTCGTTCTCTCCGACAGTGACATAGCGGACAGCCTGCATCGGCTCGTCAATCCAATGGAGTTTCTGTCCTCCGGCACTTACGACGGCATTGGTGAAGCCGGCCTTGGAAGTATAGACCTCAATCTTGACGTCATTGAGATTCTCAAGCCCCTGTTCTGTCACAAGGCTTCTCACGATGGACTTGAACACACCTGAATCACGGCTGACGGAGATGTCGTAGTCCTCTCCGCTTTCGGTGTCCGACAGCAGGATGTGCCAGTTGCGGTACTTTTTGTTCTCGAATTCGTGTTCCTTGAGTTCGATGCCTTTGATGGAACCGGAGATTGCTTCGAACGAAGTCACCTCGCCGTTTCTCTTGGAAATGATTGCACCTTTTGAGATGCGCAGAAAGATCTTCTTGGATTTTCCTGTCTCGCTGATTGGATGTAGCATGATTGATTTGCTTTATGTTGAACATTCACTTACCTCCCGGTAAACGGGCGGCCTTCCTTTCCTCCGGAAGGTGACGCTTTGGTTAGGCGACGATACAAGACAACAAAGGCAAGACAAAACGCACCTGGAATGGGCTGCGAATTTGCCTTGCCGTTTGTCTTTACGCCTTACTTCGCGGATTCCTACGGAGGAAAGGAAACAACCCATAAATCTCTCTTGAAAGATGTTTTGCTATAAACTGATAAATTTTTTATATTTGCATTGCGTGAATATTCGCAATACACTGCGTAAAATGTAAAATAATGTATAAAAGAGCTGAATACCAGATAATTAAGAATCGTCTTGAAGAACCAAGAAAATTCATTCAAGTCGTGATGGGTGCCCGTCAGATAGGGAAATCAACTGTCGTGAAGCAGGTCCTGAAAGATCTGGACTTGCCATATCTGTTTTATTCGGCAGACAATGTTCCGGCATCAAACACTGCTTGGGTTTCAGACTGCTGGGAAGCTGTCCGAAGCCTTAAACGGAGCAACAACTGGGAAACCGCAATCCTTGTAATCGACGAGATTCAGAAAGTTTCGAACTGGAGCGAGGTTGTAAAGAAGGAATGGGACGACGACTCTTTCAATGACAGGAACATTAAGGTGTTGCTTCTTGGAAGCAGCCGTGTGCGGCTTGAGAAAGGTCTTTCCGAATCATTGGCAGGACGCTTTGAGGATATAAGGATGGGCCATTGGAGCTATGTCGAGATGAGGGACTGTTTCGGATGGTCTCTTGACCAGTACATATTTTATGGAGGGTATCCTGGTGCAGCTCCTCTGGTTGGTGATGAAGACCGTTTCCAGCAGTATATTCAATCGGCCATAATAGACGCAACGATAAACAAGGACATACTGATGGACACGCCCATCGGAAAACCTGCTCTTCTTCATCAGACATTTGAACTTGGGGCGGCCTATTCCGGAGAACTTCTGTCATTGAACAAGATGCTCGGCTCACTCCAGGATGCCGGAAACACATCGACTCTTTCCGGATATCTGAATCTTCTGGCTGAAAGCGGTCTTCTGTGCGGTCTTCAGAAATACAGCATCGACATGGCGAGACGGAGAGCCAGCATTCCGAAACTTCAGGTGTATAACAATGCATTGAAGACGGTGTACAGCCCGATACCATTTAATCAGGCTGTCCTCGACAGAAAGTCGTGGGGACGCATATTTGAGTCTGGGGTCGGGGCCTATCTTGTCAGTCAGGCATTTGTCCACCGATTCGACGTGTTCTATTGGCGCGAGCGCAATGACGAGGTGGATTTCATACTTCGCAAGAAGAATTCATTGGTTGCAATTGAGGTCAAGGGAAATGCGGAGAAACGTACTGAAGGTTTGGATAAGTTCCGCGAGCTTTTCAAGCCGACATCGTCATTCATTGTCGGCGACGGCGGCATCAAGGCCGAAGAATTCATGTCGATGGACTTGATGAAGTTATTTTGAGCCGATTGTGTCCTCCATTTCGTCAAATCGTAATTTGATGCAATTGGACCTATCAGCAAACCATGAGTCTCACCATTCTTCATCAAGCGGTTCAGAGCGGCCATCATGCGGAGTTGCTTTGCGGTTGGGGGCTTCACTCCACGTTCAGCAAGATCCTTGACGGTTCATCGTAAAGAACCGTCTTGCCTCTTTCATCACCTTTGGGGCGAGGGCAAAGACAGCGATCATGTTCGGGAAAGCCATAAGGGCGAAAGCGAGGTCCATTACGCTGACGGCGACATCCAGGGTGAGGACACTTGCGAGGACGATTGTCGCGACATAGAAGTAGCGGTACTTTTGAGCATGTCTCGTGCCCCAGAGGTAAGATGTGCACATCGTTCCGTAGTAGGAATATGAGAACATCGTCGAGAAGGCGAAGATGATCACTACGAATTCGAGAAGATAGCGTCCGGCGAACGGAATCAGGGTGTCGTAAGTGTTCAGTGCGATGGACAGTCCCTTAATGCTGTCAGTGTTGTAAAGACCGGCCATGATCATCGGAATGGCGGACAGGGTGCAGACCAAGCCGGAATCTATCGCCGGACCAAGCATGGCCACGAGTCCTTCCCTCACAGGTTCGGCGTTCATCGAGGCTCCGTGCATCATCCCTGCGGTTCCGACACCGGCCTCGTTGACGAACATCGCCCTTCTCGCTCCCGTCAGAGCCACGGCGGCGAGGGCTCCGAAACCTGCCTTCCAGCAGAAGGCACCTTTGAATATGGCGTCAAACACGGCGGGCAGACGGTCATGATAGACAATCATGATACCCAACACCATAAGGAAATAGAATCCAACCATAAACGGAACGATCCTCGATGAAACCTGCGAGATGCGCTTTATGCCGCCAAAAATGACGAGGCTCACTATGCCGCCGATCACAAGGCCGAGCACCAGAAACACCCATCTTGACTCGGGCACTCCGAGCGGCTCAAGGATCACTGAATATAACGACTCGGAGAGTTGGTTGGCCTGCATCACAGGGAGACCGCTGAACAGAGCGCAGAACGCGAACATCACGGCCAGCGGCTTCATCTTCCTGCCAAGCCCTTCGGTCAGGACAAACATCGGCCCTCCTTGGATCACTCCCTTGTCATCCTTCCCTTTATACATTATGGCGAGGGTTCCCTCAAAGAATTTCGTGGCCATTCCAAGCAGGGCGCTGACCCACATCCAGAAGATTGCCCCTGGCCCACCGACACATAGCGCTATCGCGACCCCGGCGATGTTTCCCATCCCGACTGTGCTGCTGATGGTGTTCATCAGAGCCTGAAAGGAGCTGACCTGTCCTTCGCCCTTTTTCTTCATTTTCAGAGAACTGACCGCCATCCCCAACTTCCTCAGCGGCAATGCTCTTGAATATATGAACAGGAATATTCCTCCTCCTATCAGAAGTGTAAACAACGGCCATCCGCAGACGAAGTCCGTGAATTTGATAATATACTCTTTAATCAATTCCAACACTTTCCACACTGTTCTATGTCAGTTCCACAATCCCTTTCTTACCCTCGAATGCCTCATAACGGGGAACGTGTTCCGGCAATAATCAGGCCTACACACCCCTGGCGTCACAATATTCACATAGTTCAGGTGTCTCTCAAGGCCGCTTAGGGTTATTTGTCTTTTAGACTTTAGTCCCGTCTGAAAATGTCCCTCGTGTAAACCTTGTCCTTCACGTCATCGAGACAGGAGTCGTAGCGGTTGGCTATGATCGCATGGCTCTGTTTCTTGAACTCGTCGAGGTCGTTGACGACCCTTGAGCCGAAGAATGTCGCGCCGTCCTCGAGCGTCGGCTCGTAGATGATGATCTCCGCGCCCTTGGCCTTGATGCGCTTCATCACGCCCTGGATGGAGCTCTGGCGGAAGTTGTCGGAGTTGGACTTCATCGTCAGGCGATACACGCCTATCACGCACGCGTGCTCCTTGGAGCTGTCCCACTGGCCGTTGCCGCTGTAGTAGCCGGCCTTGTGCAGCACCGCGTCGGCGATGTAGTCCTTGCGGGTGCGGTTGCTCTCGACTATCGCCTGGATAAGGTTCTCCGGGACGTCGGCGTAGTTGGCGAGCAGCTGCTTGGTGTCCTTCGGGAGGCAGTAGCCGCCGTAGCCGAAGGACGGGTTGTTGTAGTGCGTGCCGATTCGCGGGTCAAGGCCCACGCCCTTGATGATGGCCTGAGTGTCGAGGCCCTTGATCTCCGCGTAGGTGTCAAGCTCGTTGAAGTAGCTGACGCGCAGGGCGAGGTAGGTGTTGGCGAAGAGCTTCACCGCCTCGGCCTCCTTCATGCCCATGAGGAGCGTGTCGATGTTCTCCTTGATCGCGCCCTCCTGAAGCAGTCCGGCGAACGCCCTCGCGTATTCCTTGGCCTCCGGGCTGCCTATGGCGCTGATGGCGGCGTTCTCCTCGTCCCACCTCTCGTCCTGGTCGGGCGGGAGTATCTCGGGATAGCCGACGATGATCCGCGAGGGATAGAGGTTGTCGTAGAGGGCCCTGCTCTCGCGGAGGAACTCCGGGGAGAAAAGCAGGTTGAGCTTCCTGCCCCTGAGGGCGGGGTCCGTGAGGAACTTCAGGGCGTACTTGACGTAGAGGCTCCGGGTGTAGCCCACCGGGACGGTGGACTTGATGACCATCACGGCGTCAGGGTTGACGCCGAGGACGAGGTCAATGACGTCCTCTATGCAGTGGGTGTCGAAGTGGTTCCTCTCGGGGTCGTAGTTCGTCGGGGCGGCGATGACCACGAAGTCGGCGTCCCTGTAGGCGGCCTCGCCGTCAAGTGTGGCCGTGAGGTTCAGCTCGCCCGGGACGCTGGTCTTCCCGTAGTCCCCGAACTCGCCACGGAAGTATTTCTCGATGTACTCGTCCTGGATGGGGGACTCCCTGCGGTTGATCTTCTCCACCTTGTCCGGGATGACATCCACGGCCGTCACTTTGTGATGTTGAGAGAGAAGGGTCGAGATGCTCAGGCCGACGTAGCCGGTGCCGGCCACGGCTATTTGAATGTCTTTAAATTGTCTCATAGGTGTCTGGAGTTAATATAATTGAGATGCTTGAGATTAGCTTCCTACTTCCTCCAGACCATCTTGTTGACGATGCCGGTGTAGGACTGGATGATCTTGACGACCTTGGTGGAGACGTTCTCGTCTGTGTAGGTCGGGACGGGGAGGCCGTAGTCGCCGCAGCGGTTCATCTCCACGGCGGTGTCCACGGCCTGCAGAAGGCTCCTCTCGTCAATGCCGGCGAGGATGAAGCAGGCCTTGTCAAGGGCCTCGGGGCGCTCGGTGCTGGTGCGGATGCACACTGCCGGGAACGGATGGCCGACGCTCGTGAAGAAGCTGCTCTCCTCAGGCAGGGTGCCGCTGTCGCTGACCACGGCGAAGGCGTTCATCTGGAGGCAGTTGTAGTCGTGGAATCCGAGCGGCTCATGCCGGATGACACGCGGGTCGAGCTTAAAGCCGCTCTGTTCCAGGCGTTTGCGTGACCTCGGGTGGCATGAATATAAAACCGGCATGTCATACTTGGCTGCCATCGCGTTTACCGCATTGAAGAGGCTCCGGAAGTTCTTCTCGGTGTCTATGTTCTCCTCGCGGTGGGCGGACAAAAGAATATACTTTCCCTTCTCCAACCCCAACCGCTTATGAATATCCGAGGCCTCGATCTCGGCGAGGTTTTGGTGCAGCACCTCGGCCATCGGCGAGCCGGTCACGTAGGTCCGCTCCTTCGGCAGGCCGCACTCGGCGAGGTACCTTCTCGCATGCTCTGAATATGCCAGATTGACATCCGAGATGATGTCCACTATGCGGCGGTTCGTCTCCTCCGGGAGGCACTCGTCCTTACAGCGGTTGCCAGCCTCCATGTGGAAGATGGGGATGTGCAGCCTCTTGGCTCCGATGACTGAGAGACAGGAATTCGTGTCCCCCAACACGAGAACGGCGTCCGGCTTCACTGAGGCCATTAGTTTGTAGCTTTCTGCTATAATGTTGCCCATCGTTTCACCCAGATCTGACCCTACTGCGTTCATGAATACCTCTGGATCCGCCAGTTTCAGATCCTTGAAGAATATGCCGTTGAGGTTATAGTCATAGTTTTGCCCCGTGTGGGCCAAAATCACATCGAAATACTCACGGCATTTAGTAATTACCGCCGCCAACCGGATAATCTCCGGTCTTGTCCCGACTATGATCAACAGTTTGAGTCTGCCGTTGTCTTTGAACATGATGTCCGTGTAGTTTGCCGTGTCTATATTGTGTCCCATTCTATTGAATATTAGTTGTCATAAACCTTGGAAATTCCAATACTTATACGTAATGTTGCGTTTAATAGTAACAGGCCGACAGAGAGATTGAGGTGAGGGATTTCAACTTGAACATTTCTTCAACCACGAAAGAGTGACCATTCCCTAGATGGCCGCTCTTTATTATTACACCACAGGGTCGAAGTAGGTGTCCGGGCGGTTCGGGTCAAACAGTTCGTTGGCCCAGATCAGGGTCACGAGATTTTCGGTGGGGGAGAGATTGATGATGTTGTGGGTATAGCCCGGCAAGGCATGTACTGCCTGTATGTTTTCACCGCTGACCTCGAATTCCATTACCGGGAATGGATTGCCGTCGGCATCAAGCCCTTCCTTTCTTTCCTGGACAAGGCCGTGGCCGGAAACCACAATGAAAAACTCCCATTTGGTGTTGTGCCAGTGTTGACCTTTCGTGATTCCTGGCTTGGAAATATTCACACTGAATTGACCACATTTTGCTGTTCTTAGAAGTTCAGTAAAGCTGCCACGGTCGTCCATGTTCATCTTTAATGAATATGCTACTTTCTCTTTAGGCAAGTAGCTCAAATAGGTTGAATACAACTTCTTTGCGAACGAACCGCCCGGAATTTCCGGCATGACGAGAGTGTTGGGCTGCTCATGGAATTCATTCAAAAGGTGGACAATCTCTCCGAGCTTGACCTTATGTGTCACAGGTACTCCGCAGTAACGTCCGATATTAGTGAAGACTGTCTCCACACCGTTGAACTCGCAGTGATGCTCATCCCCTTTCAATGCGGAAATCATCTCGTCCACAAGATCATCGATGTAGAGGAGTTCCAGTTCGACATTAGGATCGTTGACCTGAATGGACAGGTCGTTGGCGATGTTGTTACAGAATGTCGCTACAACACTGTTGTAGTTCGGGCGGCACCATTTGCCGAAGAGATTCGGGAAACGGTAAACAAGGACTTTGGCTCCGGTTTCTTCGGAATATTGGAAAAAGAGTTCTTCTCCGGCTTTTTTGCTGCGGCCATATTCACTGTCCCCGAAACGTCCGGATAATGTTGCTTGGATTGAGCTGGAAAGCATTACCGGACAAGTGTTACCGTACTTTTTCAGCGTGTCCAGAAGAGTGGATGCGAATCCGAAATTGCCAGACATGAACTCAGCCTGATCCTTTGGACGGTTCACGCCGGCCAGGTTGAAGACGAAGTCGGCCTTGCTGCAATATTCATCAAGCTGTTCTGGTGTGGAGTCGATGTCATATTCATAGACCTCGGTGATCTTTGGTTCGGTCTCCGATGTTGCGGGTGCTATTCCGTAGAATCTCGCCTTACCGTCCTTTATGTTGTTGAGCTGCGCGCAGAGGTTCCGGCCGACAAAGCCTTTGGCTCCGGTCACAAGTATATTCATTGAATTGATTTTTGTTAGGTAGTTGGATAAGTGATAGGGGAATGACCGCTTTTATTCAGACCTTATGTCACGTGCCTTGGCATGAGGGATAAGTCCGAGATCTTCCTGAATGAAGCGCAGACGCATCAATTGTTCTTTCATGCCATCGATGTCGAGTCTGCGGGTGTTGTGGGAGTGGTAGTCCTCGATCTTGGTCATGTCGGTGTTGCCCTCGGTGAAGAATTTGTCGTAGTTGAGGTCACGGGTGTCACAAGGAATGCGGAAATAGTTGCCCATGTCGATCGCGCGAGCCATTTCCTCCCTCGTGACGAGTGTCTCGTAGAGTTTCTCGCCATGGCGGGTGCCGATGACCTTGACTTCCGTCTCACCGTATTCGGGTTTGACTTTTGAATATATTTCCTTAAGAGCTGTGGCGAGAGTCATGAGGGTCGCCGCAGGCGCTTTCTGAACGAATAGGTCTCCGTTGTGCGCATGTGTGAAGGCATAGACAACCAGATCCACAGCGTCATCAAGTGTCATCATGAAACGGGTCATGTTCGGATCCGTGATAGTGATTGGTTTGCCTTCCATCATTTGCTCCACCCAAAGCGGAATGACGGAGCCTCTGGATGCCATCACATTGCCGTAACGTGTGCAACAGATTGTGGTATTTGCATTCTCTCCAAGTTCGCGTCCTTTTGCGATAGCGACTTTCTCCATCAGGGCCTTGCTTATGCCCATGGCGTTGATCGGGTATGCGGCCTTGTCAGTTGACAGCACGACCACGTTTTTGACTCTATGCTCAATGGCGGAGAGAAGAACGTTGTTTGTGCCCTCGACATTGGTTCTTGTGGCTTCCATCGGGAAGAACTCGCAGGATGGAACCTGCTTGAGGGCTGCGGCGGAGAACACATAATCCACCCCACGCATGGCTATGTCAACGGATGACTTGTCGCGCACGTTGCCTATGAAGAATTTTACCTTTGGATTTTGAAGGGCATGACGCATGTCATCCTGCTTCTTTTCGTCACGGCTGAATATTCTTATCTCCTTGATGTCTGAGTCAAGGAATCTGCGGAGCACGGCGTTGCCGAAACTGCCGGTACCTCCTGTGATCAGGAGGATCTTGTCTGTGAAAACTGACATATTGTTTTGTTTTTTAGTTTGTATTGTTCTGGCCTCTTCCGATTAGGTCACTTGTGTAGGCCTTGTTGCGGATGTTGCCGTCGCCCTCCGCTACTTCTCCTTGCCGTAGTAGGAGTAGGTGTGGTAGCCGTATCGCCCGTAGTGGCCGTAGTAGCCGTCGGAGGACGCTGTCCCGTTGAGGACGCAGCAGAGTCCCCTGT
>ERZ1026860.1367-NODE-1367-length-12512-cov-7.438228_pt1 | contig 12512 bp, 10 predicted proteins | sample MGYA00380160_ERZ1026860 | MGnify/ENA primary metagenome ERZ1026860 (study PRJEB33269, sample SAMEA4719796) | human gut metagenome | biome: human-associated habitat; feature: organic feature; material: feces | place: Cameroon | collected 2013-10 ... | reverse complement strand
CCGACATGGTGGTGATGAGGATATCCGCGATCAGCAGCAGCTTGCAGATAAACAGCACCACCTTGTAGGTAATGTCGTACGCCGGTTTGATCTTATCCAATGTGGTAAAGATTTTCGGCATAGGATTTCCTCCTTTACAAAAAAGGCCCGGCGGGGCAGCGGGCCAATGCCCCGTAGTCCCCGCCGGGCCATCTTATTCTTGAGCAGAAAAGGCGCGTTTGCTTATGCCTTCATGTCCAGCAGCTTCTGGTACAGCTCAGCCTGATCGGAGGTGTTGTCGCTGATGACCTTCTGGCAAGCTTCCTGCCAGGGAGCCTTATCGGGAACATCCACGACGTTGCAGCCGGAGGACTTCAGCTCATCCAGAACCTTGTTCTCAGCAGTCTCGGACAGCTCGGCGTTGAAGGCCTGGGTATCAGCACCGGCCTCCATGATGGCAGCCTGCTGGTTCTCGGTCAGCTTTGCCCAAGCGTTGTCGGTGATGACAGCCTGGATAGCGCCCAGGGTGTGGCCGTCCAGGATCAGGTTGTTGGCGACCTCGGGGAAGGCGTTGGACTTGTAGTTTGCGATGGGCTGCTCAGCGCCATCGACAACGCCGGTCTGCAGTGCGCTGTACAGCTCACCGAAGGAAACGACGGTGGGGTTTGCGCCCAGGCCCTCGACCATGCCGTTCATGACGGGGTCGTTGGACACGCGCAGCTTCAGGCCCTTGAAATCCTCAATGCCAGCCACAGGCTTGACGGTGAAGAAGTGGCGGAAGCCCTCCTCGCCGTAGAAGATGCCGCGAACGGGCAGGCCCAGCTCCTGGGGCTCGTTCAGGAACTCGGGAGCCAGCTCACTGTTGGCGAAGTTCCAGAAGTGTGCGCGGTTCTCGAAGGTGAAGGGGATGGACAGCAGCTTGGACTTGTTGCAGCCGTAGCTGGTCAGTGCGAAAGCGGAGATACGGCTCATATCGATGGAGGTGGAGCCGCCCAGGATGGCGTCCAGAACGTCGTTCTCGGAGCCCAGCACGCCGGAAGCCTGCACGTCGATGACGACGGTGCCGCCGGTCAGCTCTTCGACCTTCTCCTTGAAGTGGGTAGCGGTCTGGCCCACGATGGTATCCAGGGGGTTGACCTCGGCGTAGACCAGAGTCACCTTAGGATCGGAAGCAGCAGCCGTTGCGTCACCGGCAGGTGCGGTGGAAGCAGCGGTAGAAGCGGCGGTGGAAGTGCTCTTGGAGCCGCCGCAAGCGGTCAGAGCCAGAGCAGCAGCGGAAACACCGGCGGCAGCCAGGAAGCTGCGACGAGAGATCTTCTTCATAATGGTTTTCCTCCTAAATGTGTCTTTTCCTTCATTCCGGCGGCGCGCCCCGCAGGGCCCGCGCACCGTTCATTCACTGTTCACACTTTAGCAAATTTTTTTTAGCGGAGCAAGGGGTTCTGAAAAATGTCCTGTTTTTCAAAAGAATATGAAGATTTCTTCTGGTAAATGTGTACAAGTTTCTGTATTTCAATTGTGCACAGTAGCCAATCGCATGGATACAAGGCAGAAAAAAGTCCGGCAGCGCCGGACTTTTTTCTCATGCTTCCTGAATGCGTTCGATCAGCTCCGCCCACTGTGCAAATTTTTCGTACAGCGGCTGCACCGCGGCGCGGAACTTCTGTTTTTCCTGCTCGGAGAGGGGGGTCACCTCCACGCCCCAGGCCCGCATATTTTTCTCGGCCCGGGCTTCCCGCTCGGCCCAGAGGCGGCGCTCCACAATGGCGCTGTCCCGGGCGCAGGAGCGGATGATGCCGGGGAAGGAAACGTCCAGCGCCGCCAACTGCTCCATGGCGGCTTTGCTGGCGATCTGGATCTCCGGCACCCGGGTGTGTTCATCCTCCAAAAAATAAGGGGCGACCTCGTAGTGGCCCATGGCCTCGTAGCTGGGCCAGTTGTTCTCGGCCCCGTCGATCTTGCCGTTGTGCAGAGCCGCATATACCTGACTGTACACCACCTGCACCGGCTGGATGCCCATATCGGCCACCATCTCGCTCATGGTATCGGACTCCTGCACCCGGATGGCCTTGCCCTGCAATTCTTCCAGGCAGACCACCTTCTCCCGGGTGTAAAAGCTGCGGACGCCCGCGTCGAACCACGACAGGCCCACGAGGTCGATGTCCTCCAGCGGCAGGAGGAACTCGTCCCCGATGGCACCGTCCAGCACCCGCCACATCTGGGCTGCGTTGGTGTAGAGGTAGGGCAGCTGCAGCACGTTCAGGCTGGACTGCAGCCCAGCCAGCTGGCTGAGAGAGACGCGGGCAAAATCGATGCCGCCAAACTGCATCTGCTCAATGACGCTCTGCTCCGCGCCCAGCTCGCCTCCGCTGTAAACCACCACCTTCACCCGGCCCCCGGTCCGCTGGGCCACCCTCTCGGCAAAGGCCCGCGCCGCCTTGCTGGTGGGGTAATCGTCGGGCTGGTTCTCGGCGTAGCGCAGGATCAGCTCGGTGGGGTCGTCCTCTGCGGAGGAGGCCGGCTCGGCCTGACAGCCGCTCAGGGCCCCCAGCGCCGCCCCGGCCCCGGCCAGCAGCACCGCCCGCCGGGAAAGGCACGGCCCGCTCACAGCTTGCCCTCCGTCAGGCGGCCGGGCGCACCGGCTCCCCTGCCCGCCTGACGGCGGTACTGGGTGGGGGTCATCCCCGTCCGCTTTTTGAAAGCCCGGGCAAAGTAGCTGGAGTCGTCATACCCCACCATGGACGCCACCTCCGCCGTGGAGCGCAGGGGGTCGGCCAGCAGCTCCTTGGCCGCGTTGATGCGCAGCTCGGTCAGGCAGTCGAGGAAGTTCATCTTCTGGTACTTCTTGAACTGGGCTGACAGGTACGCCGGGCTGATGTGCAGAATTTCGCCCACGCTGTCCAGCGAGAGGTCGAACATATAATTGTCTTCCAGATAGCGCCGCACCTGCGCCATCACCATGGCGGCGGGGCTGTCCTCATCGGCGGCGTCCTCCGCCGGGGCCGCGCCTGCATCCTGCGGCTCGGGCAGGGCCTTGGCGGTGGCCAGCTCCTCCAGCTTCCGCTCGGCCTCCACCTGCCGCATGGCACGGCGGATGGAGGCTTCCAGCTCGTCGGGGTCCACGGGCTTCAGCAGGTAATCGCAGGCCCCCAGGTGCACAGCCTCGTGGGCGTACTGGAACAGGCTATAGGCCGTGACGAAGATGACCCGGCAGCCGGGGCGCTGGGCCAGCACGGCCCGGGCGGCGTCCAGCCCGCTCATCCCGGGCATCTCGATGTCCATAAGGATGAGGTCTGCCCCCCACAGCACGGCGGTATCGGCGGCCTTGCGGCCGTTCTCGGCCAATTCCAGCACCACCTCATGTTCAAAGCGGCGGGCCACCATCTCGGCCAGCGCCTCCCGCTCCAGCTTTTCGTCGTCAGCGATCAACAGACGGATCATCGTCCAGCTCCTCCTCTTCCAAAGGTTCGATCAGGGGCAGATACAGCCGGATGGCCGTGCCCCGGCCCGGGTGCGAGCAGATCTCCAGCCGCCCGCGCTCATCCAGCAGCCGCAGCCGCGCGGCCACGTTGTACACGCCGATGTGCTCCCACCGCTCGCCGGGCTGGGCGAAGGCGGTCTTCAGCTGCTCCAGCTGGGCTTTCCCGATGCCCACGCCGTTGTCGCAGACGCTGATGTACAGCAGCCCCTTGTCCCGCAAAGGGTTGATGCGGATGCGCACCCGGCCGCCCTCCTCCTTGGGGGAGATGCCGTGCTTGAAGGCGTTTTCCACAATGGGCTGCAAAATAAAGGAGGGCACCATCGTCTCGGTCAGGTCCAGCGAATCGGAGATCTTCCACTCCATCCGGATGCGGTCGCCAAAGCGGACGTGGTAGATGGAGTAGTATTCGTCCACGATGCGCACCTCCCTGGAGAGGGGCACCTGCTCGTCGTTGCTCATCAGGCTGTAGCGCAGCAGGTGCGCCAGCGCCGTGATGAGGGCCTGGGTGCGGTAGGCTTTTTCCACACCCGCCGTCTGCAAAATGACATTGAGGGTGTTGAACAAAAAGTGCGGGTCGATCTGGCTGCGCAGCTGCTGCAGGCGGCTGCGCTCCATGCGGTTTTGCAGCTCCAGCGCTTCCGTCTTCTGGCGGTGGAGCTCCCGCTCGATGTCGTTTTTCTCCTGCAGGGTGCTCACCTGCTGGGCCATGGCGTGCTTCATCTGGTTGAAAGCCTCCGCCAGCCGCCCCATCTCATCCTGCCGGGGCACGGGCAGGTCGGGGGCGTCGTAGCGGCCCTCCGTTACCTTTCGCGAGGCCTCGATCATCCGCTGGACGGGGTTCAGCATCCGGGTCACTTCCAGCGCCATCAGGCTGCCCAGAGCCAGGCAGAGCACGCCCACCACGGTCTGCAGCCACTTGACCCGGTCGCTGAGGGCCGAGACGGCGGTGTACTCCTCCTGCCCATCGGTGATGGCGGTGTTGAGCAGCTGCTGGGTGTACTGGCGCAGATAGCCGCCGCAGGGGGCGACCTTGTTGTAATAGAGCTGGGCCGCCTCCGTCTCGCCGCCCGCCTGCAGGGCCGTTTCCAGCTGGCCGACCAGCGCGTTGTAGTGCTCGTAGGTGGTGCAGACGGCCCGGTAGAGCAGATACTGCTCCTGACTGACCGTGTGCAGATCGCCGTCGATCCGCCACAGCCAGGCGTTCATCACCGAAAAAGAGCCCTGCAGCTCGGTGAGCAAAGCCTCGCCGTCGCCGTACTCCCAGCGGTAATCCTCCATGGCGGAAAGGCTCCGCTCCACCCCGTTCTGGAAGCGGCTGATGGCATTGAAATTGCCCATCTGCTCGTCCAGCTGGCGCAGCACGGTGTTGGACTGGTAAAAGCTGAGGACGATCTGTGCCGCCAGGGCCGCAAAAAAGGCCGCAAAGCACAGGCCGATGCGCTGCTTCAGGTTCAGCTTGCGGTGCATGGCTTTTTCCCCCTTTCCGCCGCCGTTTTGCTCATTCGTAACAATTATTTTACCACAGCTTCGCCCTATTGTGCAAGTTCCGGCTTGATTGTTGGGGAACAATATGATACTATGCCTAAAAAGGGAGGTTTTTGTATGACACAACCCATTCGGATTTCCGTGACGATGGACAGCGACACCTTCAAGTCCTTCGTCTCCTTCGATCTGTTCCACCACCGCAAAGCATGGCGGCGGCCCGCCGTTTTTACCACCATCCTGCTGGTGTCGGCCATCATCTGCCTGACCCAGATGGGCAGCGTGCCCGACGCCTGGAAGCTTTCGGTAGTGCTGGCCGTCATCGCGCTGGGCCTGCCGCTGGTCTACTTTGGCACCTTTGCCCGCAACCTGAAGGGCAGCATCAAAAAGATGGGGCTGACAGAGCCCAAGCCCTTTTACAGCCTGCAGCTGGACGACAGCGGCTTTTCCATCTGGATGGCCGGGGAGCAGGATAAGGCGGAGCCCTCCCGCCAGTGCGACTGGCACCACATCCACCTTGCCTACCGCACCAAAAATGCCATTTACATCTACGTGCAGCAGAGCCAGGCCTACTTATGGAACACCAGCCTCGACGCGGCATGGGAGCTGCTGAAAGCCAACCTCCCCGCCGACCGGCTCCACGACGAGCGCCCCCACAAAGCAGCGTAAAAAAAACCCTCTCCGGCATCGCGCAGCGATGCCGGAGAGGGTTTTTCTTTTTAACAAACAAAAAAGGCAGGCAGCACCGTGGAAAGGAGGAGGAAAGCGGTGCTGCCTGTCGTATGTGGAAACTCCTAAACATTTGCGGCTGCCAGGAGGGGGTTGGTAGTCTGTCCGCTGTCTTTGGCTATCGCCTCGCATCAGGCAGGGGACAGTATGGTTCGGGGGCCGCTTATGCGGCGATCATTCATTTTGCCTGCATGGCGCAGGTCGCTGGGAGGAGGAGCCTGCCTGCTTGTGGGTCGTCCTCCCTGACTGCACCCTTATTGTACCGAACAAAAATGGCTTTTCTTTGAGATACATTTGAACAATTTGCAAATAAACCCGATCCCCCTCGGCCCCGCTGTATCTCAGCTCCGATACTCTGCGGGCAGCTGGTCCATGGTCTGCCACTTGTTCATGGCTTCCTCCAGCGTCATGCCCGGGGTGTAGTTGCCTCTGCGATCTTCAGCACAAAGGCAAACAAAAAATCCCCAAACCGTTTGGTTTGAGGATTGGTGGTGGAGCATGGTCCGCAGAAGGCGAACTCGGATTTATTCCAGATACCGGGCGATCTCGTTCAAGTCCTGCACAGCAAGGGGCAGATATTTGATCTTATACGTCATACTGCTTGCTCAGCGTCTCCCATACGCTTTCGTGGTCTGCCCACTGCGTGTTGGGGTCAGCCGCCTGCTGTTTTGCCTTGGCAAGCGCCTCGGCAACATATCGCTGGTGTAAAAACTCCTCGTACTTGGCGTAGTCCTCAATGTTGATGAGAACGGATTCCCCACGGCCATGATTTGTGATGATCACATGGTCGTGGTCTTTGAGCATATCCGAAATTTCAGCGTAATGGTTGCGCAGATCGCGGGATGGGCGGACGAATGTCTGCATCATGGAAAAACACCTCCTGTCAGAGATATTGTATCACAAGATGACTACAACTGCAATGGCAATGACAGAGCAAGAACCGTCCCGTGGCCACAAATTTTCAATTCTTGAAAATTTCTTGTCCATCCGGGACTTCACTTCTTCAACTCTTGTGAGTTTCCGAAGTGCTCTTGTTGGGGCGTGCCTGCCCCAAACCCTGCTGGGAACAAATACGACAAACTGGAAGTTGTTATTGTAAATCATTTTTTGATATTTCAATCGATGGATAGTGCTCTAAACTTGTTAAGTCAACATCTAATGGAGTAACGTATTCCATATAAAATTTTTCAGGATTTTTATCTTGCAATTTTTTAAGTTTATTCTTAATTTTTTCCTCCTCTGTAGAAACAAAAACCACTGATACTACTCCTACCTTTTCACTTGGATTCATTCTGCTATCTTCAACATTTCCACATAAAATCATTCTAACTGTATTCATAATAATCCTCCTCCACATATAACTCCCGATTTGTTGAACTAAGCCGAGTATACCACACTCTCCCCATGAAAGAACACCCCGATATAGTGGAATTTTGCCATTTTCCTGCGTACGTGCGTACACGCACCGCAAAACCTCCGATAAACAAAAAACGTACCCGAACCCTTTTTCGTAAAGAATCGGGTTCGGGTACGAACTGTATGGTGGACGGTACAGGACTCGAACCTGTGACCTCCTGCACGTCAAGCAGATGCTCTACCAGCTGAGCTAACCGTCCATGCGTCGTATCGACTTGGATATAATATCACACCTTTTGTAAAAAAGCAATACTTTTTTGCAAATTTTCTGCATCTGGGGCAATTTGATGGGCAAAAGCGGGGTGTTTGCCGCTTGACGCGGGCTGTGGCGGATACTATTATTATAAAGTACCCTGTAAAAACGACGTTTTTCCTGCCGGGGTGCAAAATCCGATCGCTATGAATTTTTGGGGGGCTTCTCATGAAAAAACTCGCGCAGGCCATCGTCCGGCTGCGGAAGTGGATCTTGATCGCAGCCATTCTGCTGCTCATCCCTTCCGCTGTGGGCGCGGTGGCTACCCGCATCAACTACGACATCCTCTCCTACCTGCCGCCGGAGCTGGATTCCCGCATCGGCCAGCTGATTTTGGAGGAGGACTACCAGCTGGCGTCCACCAGCATGATCACCGTGGAGGGCCTGCCCACCCACGAGCTGCTGGCCATGAAGGCAGACATCGACCAGATCCCGGGCGTTTTGCAGACCTTCTGGCTGAGCGATGTTGTGGACCCGGCCATCCCGAAGGAGATGCTGCCCGCCGACGTGCAAAAATTTCTCTTCGGCAAAAACGATTCCACCATCCTCATCGTGCGGCTGGGCGGCTCCAGCGTGAGCGAGGAGACGATGGAAGCCGTGATCCAGATCAAAAAGGTGCTGCGGCGAGACTGCTTCTTTGGCGGCATCAGCGTCATTTTTGAGGACACAAAAGCCCTTGTGACGCAGGAAATGCCCCTGTACTTATTGCTGGGCGGCGGGGCCTGCCTGCTGGTGCTGTTTCTGGCGCTGGAGGGTACCATCACGCCGCTGCTGTTCATGGCGGGGCTGCTGTTCCCGCTGGTATACAACTTTGGCACCAACTTCTTTTTGAAGGACGTCTGCTTCATCACCGAGGCATTGGCGGCGGTGCTGCAGCTGGGCGTGACGATGGATTTTTCCATCTTCCTGCTCCACCGCTACAAGGAGGAGAAAGAGAACGCCGCCTCCAACGAGGAAGCCATGGTGGGGGCCATCTGCAAGACCACCACCTCCATCGCCGCTTCCAGCCTGACCACCATTGCGGGCTTTCTGGCCCTGTGTGCCATGCGGCTGACGCTGGGCCGGGACATCGGCATCGTGATGGCCAAGGGCGTGGCGCTGGGCGTCATCTGCACCATCGTCATCCTGCCCGCCCTCATCCTGTTTTTTGACAAGCAGGTGGAAAAATACCAGCACCGCACCTTTATCCCGAAGCTCACCCGGCTGAGCCATTTTGTGTCCCGCCACCCGGTGGGAGTGCTGGTGATCTCCATCGTACTCATCATCCCCTTTGCGCTGGCCCAGAGCAAAACGGACGTGTACTACGCCCTGTTTGACGCCCTGCCCCAGGATATGCCCGGCATTGCGGGCACGGCCAAGCTGGGCGAGGATTTTGGCATGGTGACCAACCACTTCATCCTCGTCCACGACGACCTGACCGCCACCCAGGTCAGCGACCTGTGCGACGAGGTGGCGGCGGTGGACGGCATCACCCAAGTGGTCAGCCTCGACTCCATCACCGGCCCGGGCTTCCCCACCGAGATCCTGCCCGACGGCATTCTGGACATTTTGCAGAACGCCGGGTACAAGCTGATCTTAGCCAACGGCTCCTATAAGGCGGGCTCCGACGCGGTGAACGCCCAGGTGGAGCAGCTGAACGCGCTGGTGAAAGCCGCCGATCCCGAGGGCCTTTTGACCGGCGAGAGCGCCATGACGAAGGACCTCATCGAAGTGGCGGCAGACGATTTTGCCAACGTCAACGTCTGGTCCATCCTGGCGGTGCTGGTCATCATCCTCATCTCCTTCCGCAGCCTGTCCATCCCGGTCATTCTGGTGGCCAGCATCGAGGCGGCCATTGCCATCAATCTGGGCATCCCGTATTTCACGGGCGCTTCCCTGCCCTTCATCGCCAACATCATTCTGGGCACCATCCAGCTGGGAGCCACGGTGGATTACTCCATCCTCATGACCACCCGCTACCGCGAGGAGCGGGCCTTTGGCCGCACCCCCCGCGAGGCTGCCCAGCAGGCGCTGGAGCAGTGCAGCCAGAGCATCCTCACCAGCGGCCTGACCTTTTTTGCTGCCACCTTTGGCGTGGCCGTCATCAGCAAGATCGAGCTGATGCGCTGCATCTGTCTGCTCATCTCCCGGGGTGCGCTCATCAGCACCGCCGTCATCCTCATCGTTCTGCCGGCCGCTCTCATGCTGCTGGACGGCGTCATCCGCCGCACCACCCTGCGCTGGCCCGCCGAAGTGTCTGAAAAGGAGTAACGAACCATGAAATCTTCTCTTCGCATTGCCAGTGCGGCGCTGGCGCTCACCCTCGCCGCCGGGATGGCCCTGCCCGCCGCGGCGGCCTCCAATCCCGCATTCTCCAAGGACGAGACGGTGTACGCCGTGCTGGAAGCAGACGGCTCCATCCGCTCCACCACCGTCAGCGAGCATCTCTACCACGCGGGCGGTCTTTCCTCTGTCACCGACCGCACCACCCTGACCGACATCGTCAACACCGAGAGCGACGCGGAGTTTACCCAAAACGGCGAGAGCCTTATCTGGAACACCTCCGACACCGACGTCTACTACAAGGGCAGTACGGACAGGCAACTGCCCCTTGCCGCCGCCGTCACCTACACGCTGGACGGCGTGGAAAAGCCGCTGGAAGAGCTGCTGGGTCAGAGCGGCCACCTGGTGGTGACGGTGCGGCTCACCAACCAGACCGCTGAAACGCTCACCGTGGACGGCAAAGAGCGCACCATCGTGACGCCCTTTGTCACCGCCGTGGGGGTCCTCCTCGGGCAGGAGGCCACCAACGTGAACGCAGAGCACGGCCTGCTGGAAAGCGCAGCCAAATCCAGCGTGGCGGCCTTCGTCACCCTGCCCGGTGTGCGGGAGGCCCTCGACGGCCTGCTGCCCTCCGGCGTCTCGGCTCTGGAGGACTATTTGCAGGACACCGTGACCGTGGAGGCCGACGTGGAAAACCTGACCGCCCCGCAGATTTTGATCGCATCCGCCGCCAGCGCCGAGGCGCTGGGGCAGGGCGACGTCTTTGACTTTGGCGATGTGAGCGCCCTGACCGACGGCATCACCCAGCTGAACGACGCCATGCAGCAGCTGCTTTCCGGCGCGGCCCAGCTGGTGGACGGCGCAGGCCGGCTGGCCAGCGGTTCCGTCCAGCTTTTGGATGGCGTGAACCAGCTGGACAGCGGCCTTGGGCAGCTGGTGGAGGGCCTTGACACCCTGACGGCCAACAACGCCGCCCTCACCGCCGGGGCCCAGCAGGTGGCCGACGGCGTGCTGGATTCCGCCAGCAAGACCCTGATGGAGAACGGCCTTATCGACGCCCCCATGACCTGGGACAACTACAATACCGTTCTGGACGAGGTGCTGCAGCTGGGCGAGCGCACGCTGGCGGCGGGCCGCAAGAAGATGGTGCGCACCATTCAGGCTCAGGCCCCGCAGTTCAAGGCCGGCTGGCTGGACCTGGCGCTCTACCTCTCCGCCACCCGGACCGACAGCGATCTGGAAGCGGCCCTGCGGCTCATCCAGAGCTTCAGCCCCTCCGTCCTTGTGGGCTGGCTGCAGAAGGTCACCGACCCCAATGCCCAGCAGGTCATCCACGACGAGCTGGTGCTGCAGACCGAGCAGAGCGACGACATTGCCAGCGTGCGGGAGCTGAAGGAGAACCTGAACAGCATCCAGTTCTTTGTTTCCAGCGTGGGCCGGTATGCCGACGGCGTAGCTGCCGCCGCCGAGGGTGCCCACGCCGCCAAGGAGGGCAGCGCCCAGCTGGCGGGCGGCGCACAGGCCCTCTACGAGGGCGCAAACCAGCTGCTGGGCGGCACCGTCCAGCTGAGCAGCGGCCTGAACCAGTTCAACACCGAGGGCATCTCCCAGCTGACGGGGGCCCTGGACACCGACCAGCTGCACGCACTGCAGGCCGTGCTGGACGCCATGGTGCAGCGGATGCAGGACTACGACGGCTTTGCGGGCATCCCCGAGGGGGCCGTGTCCACTGTCAAGTTCCTCTACAAAACGGCTGAGGACGTAGAGCCTGCCGCCTCCGTCGTGGCCGAAGCGGCCCCGGTGGAGAGCGGAAACTTCTTCGTCCGGCTGTGGAAGAAATTTCTTGCCCTGTTCCAGTTCTGATTGGACCCAAACAAAAATGCCACATCCATCAGGATGTGGCATTTTTGTTCAGATCACGTAGTCGTTGCCCGTTTCCTCGGGGGCGGCGAGGTCGGCGAGGGTGATGCCGCGGAAGTAGTTGGAGATGAGGTCATCCAGCCCCTTCCACATCTTGTAGGTGCGGCACTCCGACATCCGGCGGCAGGGGGCCGCGCCGGCGGCCAGACAGCTGACGGTGGCAAGGCTGCCCTCGGTGAGGTTCAGGATCTCCTCCACGGTGTACTGCTCGGGGCTGCGGGTGAGGCGGTAGCCGCCGCCCTTGCCCCGCAAGCCCTCCAGAAAGCCGTTCTGCACCAGCACCTTGAGGATGTTCTCCAGATATTTCTCCGAGATCTCCTGCCGTGTGGCCACTTCCTTGAGGGGTACGTATTTATCTGCCTGGTGCTCGGCCAGGTCGATCATCACGCGCAGTGCGTAGCGTCCTTTGGTTGAAACGATCATTCCGATTTCTCCTTTGATCCGTAAACAGTTCTCTGTTTTTTCTATTAAACCTATTATACAACAGGGTAAATAACTTTTCAATCGTATTTTTTTTCTTTTTTCCATTGACAAGCGGCTCCTGCGGGGGTATAATGCCATCAAACCTACAAACCATATCGGTTTATAGTGGATTGTATGAGGACCGCCGGGCCAAAAAGTGCCCGCCCAGAGGGAGGAAACGTATTATGAGCAAGATCTACACTTCTGCTGACCAGCTGATCGGCCACACCCCGCTGCTGGAGCTGACCCACATCGAAGCCGAGGAAGCGCTGCCCGCCAAGGTGCTGGCCAAGCTGGAATATTTCAACCCGGCCGGTTCCGTCAAGGACCGCATCGCCAAGGCCATGATCGACGATGCAGAGGCCGCTGGCAAGCTGAAGCCCGGCTCCGTCATCATTGAGCCCACCTCCGGCAACACCGGCATCGGTCTGGCCGCCGTGGCCGCCGCCAAGGGCTACCGCATCATCATCGTCATGCCCGAGACCATGAGCGTGGAGCGCCGCCAGCTGATGAAGGCTTACGGTGCCG
>ERZ1026860.1366-NODE-1366-length-12523-cov-26.084777_pt1 | contig 12523 bp, 7 predicted proteins | sample MGYA00380160_ERZ1026860 | MGnify/ENA primary metagenome ERZ1026860 (study PRJEB33269, sample SAMEA4719796) | human gut metagenome | biome: human-associated habitat; feature: organic feature; material: feces | place: Cameroon | collected 2013-10 ... | reverse complement strand
GGCGGAGTGGAAGAGTTTCATCTGGTTGCGGGTGCGGACGAGGTTGTGCTCCGGGTACTTGATCTTGTAGTAGGTGTCGCCGCCTATGTAGTCGGCGAAGAACCTTACTGCCTGCATGAATGGGAACAGACAGGCGGCGTATGGCAGATTCTCCCTCTCGATCGGGGAGAGGAACGGCTTTGTCCCTTTCAGATAGCCTCTTGTGAAGGCTTTGAAGATCTCCATGTCGAAATCGACCTTGTCCAGTTCCGGCGAATCCTCGGCCACAGGGTTGGCGGCGGTGCGCAGGAAGTCCCCGAAGTCGGAGAACACATAGCTTGGCATCACGGTGTCCAGATCGATGACGCAGAGGATCTTGCCGTCCTTGTCGAACATCATGTTGTTGACCTTCGTGTCGCAGTGGCATATTCTTTTAGGAAGCTTTCCCTCACGGTGCAGCTGCTCGGCCTTGCACATCTGGACCCCGTATTTGTCGATGTCCTCCAGTATCCTGTGAAGTTCCTGATTCTCTGTCTTGTCATCGGCATGCAGACGTCCGGCCCTGTCCTCTCTGACAGCCTCGACCAACTGCCTGAGTCTCAGCTCCATGTTGTGGAAGTCCGGAATCGTCTCTCCGAGCGTGTCCGGGATGTCGGCAAGCATCGCCTCGAAGTTGCCGAAAGCCTCGCCGGCGTACTCTGAATACTCCGGATTGACGGTCTCGTAGGTGTAGGCGTCATTGATGAACACCGAAACCCTCCAGAACTTGCCGTCTTCCAGGCAATATGTCTTCGGCTTCTCGCTCATCAGCACTTCAACCTTCTCACCTTCAGACCTCAACGGAATGAACCTCAATACCTTGCGGTCGATGTCCTCCGCACCTTCAGCCTCTAATTTTTTACGAATATGTCTGGTCACGGCCTCGATGTTGCCCTGGAGCAGATCCACGTCCGTGAAGATCGCGTTGTTGATCCTCTGCAGCACGTAATCCGGCGCGCCGCCCTCCGTGACAACCTTGTAAGTGTCGTTGATCAGCCCGTTGCCTAAAGGCTTTATCTCCTTGACCTCGCCCTCGGTGGCGAAAAGTTCAACTATTTTTTTCAGATCTGTCATAGTTGGTGTCATTTTTAAATATCAATCTCTCAAAGATAACCATTTCAATCAGGAATTTCAAGTCTTGGCCCAATCATTTGATTGCGAAAATTGTTATTTTTGCGGTTAACTCCTCATCGCTTGCGGAAAGTGACTTTGCAATGACTTTCGTGCGTGAGAGGTTTTTTTATTAGTCATTATGGAACTTTATGAATATGCCCGTCCGGGGCTGATGGCCGGGAAAAAGATACTTTATGTGCACGGGTTCGCTTCCAGCGGGCAGAACGGGAGTGTCAGGACGCTGAGGCTGCTGATGCCGCGGGCTCAGGTGCTGGCGCCGGATCTGCCGGTGGAGCCGTTCGACGCGATGGAGTTGTTGAGGAATATGGTCGTGTCCGAAAAGCCGGATCTGATTGTCGGCTCCTCAATGGGGGCGATGTACGCGGAAATGCTGTACGGCGTGGACAGGATTCTTGTGAACCCGGCGTTTCAGCTGGCGGACACGCTGCTGAAAAACAATGGGCTGGGACGGCAGGAGTTCCATAACCCTCGTCAGGATGGCGAGACATCGTTTCTGGTCACAAAAACCCTTCTGGAACATTTCCGGGAGGTCAGCTCGCATTGCTTCGAAAGGGCTTCGGAGGACCAGGACAAGGTTTTCGGGCTTTACGGAAAGCGCGACACCCTGGTACACACATTCGATCTGTTCTCCGGACATTATCCGCAGGCGGTCAGGTTCGACGGCGAGCACTATCTCAACGACGAGGCGATTCTCCATTCGCTGCTGCCGGTGATCCAATGGATAGATGACAGGCAGAATGGCGTTCAGAGGCCGGTGCTGTTCATCTCGCTGAGCGACAGGATCATCAACCACTCCAGCGGGTTCCACAAGGCTGTGGCCGCGCTGGCCGCGGACTATGACATCCACATTGTCGCCGGGGTGCCGTACAACAATCCCGAATTGTGTCAGAAGGTCTTTGGATGGTGCGAGGAGAACCTCGGTGTCCCTGTCTGGAACCGTGTCACGATAACGAACCATAAGAATCTTCTACTGGCCGACTATCTGATCGACGCCGAGCCAGAGACCAACGGCGGCAAGGACTTCATGGGCACGATAATCCATTTCGGCTCCGACGCCTTCAAGGTCTGGGAGAATGTCCTGACCTATTTCGCACGCCTTGGCGGGCAGTAGCCCCGTTCGGGCCGGCGTTGTGTCCCGGCAGACTCGCCGACCGGTCGAAGTGCCGGTCGAAGCGTCTCCTTAGTCCGTGGGGAAGACCACTCCGGCCTGGCGGCGGATCTCGTCAAGGATCTCAGCTGTGACAAGTGATGTCTCAAGGCTGTTGACCGATGATTCAATCCGTCCCGACTCCAGCACGTCGATGAATTCCCTGAACTCGCAGAGGTACTCGTCCGCGTCCATTGGGACGGAAATGTCGATGGTCTCCGGCCCGGAGGAGCGTCCCGAGGTCGGAGCGCCGCGCCTTGTCATCCCGGCGTGACGGCAGATGTGGATCTGATCCAGCGAGATGATCCCTTTGTCGCAGGAAATCTCTGTGCGAAGGTTGGAGTCCGCTATCTTTGAATATATCACCGAAGCGCTCATCCCGTCATATTCAAAAATCACACTGCCTTGCAGGTCAATGCGTTTCCACTCTTTCCGGTCGAGGCGCACCGGCACCTCGCAGGTTGTCACCTCCGCCTTGATGCCCCTCGGCCTCCCGAAAAGCGCCACCATCGGGAAGACCGTGTATATACCTATGTCCATCAGCGCCCCGCCGCAGCGTTCCGGATTCAGCGAGCTCGGCACCGGCGAATCCTCCTCCCCGGCGATGATCCTCTTGACAAGGTCGTATTTCGAGGAATACTGGCAGAATGACGCGAAGTAGTGCCGGACGGCTCCCATCCCGGCCAGATGCTTGCGTGCCGCCACGAAGTTGGGACAAAGTGTCGAGATCATCGCCTCCATCAGCATCACCCCACTGGCCTTAGCGGCTTCCGCCATCTCCTTGACCTCCTTCGCGTTGGCGCCCATCGGCTTCTCACACAGCACATGCTTCCCATGGTTCATGCAGAGAATCGCCAGATCATGATGTGTACTGTTCGGCGTTCCGATGTAGATCGCATCAATCTCAGGGTCGGACGCCATCTCGTCAATGTCCGTGTACACTTTTGCGATGCCATGCGCTTCGGCGAAGGCCTTGCCGCTTTCCCGCGAGCGTGAGCACACCGCCGCGGCCTCGAATCGAGGCTCCATCACGGCACCTTTGAGAACCCAGTCGCTGATGCGGCCGGTACCGACTATCCCGAATCTTGTCTTTCTCATTTCAGGGCTCCTCTCATCTCAAGATAATCAAGAATCTTCACTCTTGCTGAAGTCTTGTCGGCGGCATTGATTGTCAGTACCTCATAGCCCAGTTTCGGTACGATTCTGGACGTTTTCTCATCCGGTTCAGGCTCGATAAGTATCACTCCGCTTACGGCTTTCTTCAGTCTGTAGGCCGCCTTGATCACGGCCTCGGACGAGAATGTGTCCGCGATCAGGATGATCCTTTCCGCATCGGCGAATTTTTCCTTGCCTATTCTCTTGACCATGAAACCCACGTCCTTTCCGTTCTCGTGAAAGGCAGTGGTGTAGCCGACAAGGCCTTCCGGGACCAGAGACTTGACCAATCCTTCCGGGAACGCGGTCTTCAACGGCTCGTGGAAAAACACGATGACCGGCCTCGGACCAAGTGAATCCGGAAAGAATCCGTTCTCGTCAGCAGGTTTGAAGACCTTGCCGAAAATCTTGTCGCTATGCCTGTAGAAGCTGAGCTCTTCCACGATTATCCTGCTTCCGTTCTCGGCCTTCACCCTTTCCCTCGGGCTGGCTTCCTTGAAAAGATTCAGCCCGACGATTCCGAGAAGCGCCACGAGCAGGGAGGCAATCAGGGACACGATAACTTTTTTCATTGTTCAGCAAATGTTAAATGTTTTACACTATCCGCAAAAATAATTATTTTTGTGGTAATATGCCAAAGTTGAACCCCATATCCCGCATGTCGGAAAGGAATCAGCTCCTTGTGCTCAGCCTCGTGGTCGGAATCGTGGTCGGGCTTGCCGCCGTGCTGCTCAAAACCTTGATCTCGGTGCTCCAGGAGGGCTTGCGTGACGCTTTCGGAGGAGTCCTGGGCGGATCATTGTACTATCTTGCACTGCCTGGAATCGGAATGCTCCTTGCGATGCTGTTCTGCAAGTATGTGATCAAGGACAGTATCGGCCACGGTGTCACCAAGGCCCTTCAGGCGGTCTCAAGGCACGAGTCCAGGATCAAGCCGCACAATATGTGGTCTTCCGTCGCCGCGAGTTCCGTCACCATCGGATTCGGCGGATCCGTCGGAGCGGAGGCTCCGATCGTCTATACCGGAGCCGCCATCGGATCCAACTTCGCCCGCTATATGGGATTGTCCTACAGGAGTATGACTGTGCTCCTGGGCTGCGGAGCCGCCGCAGCTGTCGCTGGAATATTCAAGGCTCCTTTGGCCGGAGTCCTCTTCGTGCTGGAGATTCTGCTTTTCAACATCTCGATGACCTCAATGATGCCACTGCTGCTGTCAACCGTCTCTGCCACAGTAGTTTCCTATACTCTTCTTGGTTCTTCGACCCCGTTTGAATGCACCCTGACCCCGTTCGTGCTCAAGAATATTCCTTATTACATCATCCTTGGACTTTTCTGCGGGGCTTGCTCCATCTATTTCATCCGCACGACATTGAAGCTGGAGGACCGGATCGGCAAGATGGAGAATGTCTATCTGAAATGGATTATGTGCGCGGTCGGGCTGGGAATCCTGATATTCCTTTTCCCTCCGCTTTATGGTGAGGGCTATGAGTCTCTGGGAGTGTTGCTTAACGGGAAGGAACTCTCGCTTGACGGGCAGACTCCGCTGGCGTTTCTGGCCCACAGCCAGTGGTCAGTGCCGGTCTTTTTTATGCTGATTCTTTTGTTGAAGGTGTTCTCGATGACCTTGACGAACGCCGGCGGGGGAGTGGGCGGAACTTTCGGCCCGACCCTGTTTGTCGGCGCGATCGCGGGATTCGTTGTGGCGAGAACACTCAATATGCTTTTTGACGGGACGTCTGTCATTGTCCCTGAACAGAATTTCGTTTTGGTCGGGATGGCCGGGCTGATGGCCGGCGTGATGCAGGCCCCGATGACGGCGATCTTCCTTATCGCCGAGATCTCAGGAGGTTACGACCTGTTCCTGCCTTTGATCCTCACCTCGACCATCGCTTTCGGAACGACCAGAATAGTCGAGAAGTATTCCATCTACACCAAACGTATAGCCCAGAGGGGAGAACTTCTGACCCACGACAGCGACCAGGCCGTGCTGACCCTGCTTAAGGTCTCCGACGTGATCGAGACAGACTTCTCCACGGTGAAGATAGACGACACCCTCGGCCGCCTCGTCGAGGTCGTCTCCGAATCCACCAGAAACATATTCCCTGTTCTGGACTCGGTGGACCGTTTTCAAGGATTCGTCTCTTTGGAGGACATCCGCAAGGATATGTTCAGGACCGATGAATATGAGACCCTGCACGTATTCAACTTTATGCGGAGCGCCGAGGAATATGTCTATGAGGACGAGAAGATGGATTCCGTGATGAAGAAGTTTGAGGTCACATCGGCTTGGAACCTTCCGGTCGTGAGGCGTGACAGAACCTACGTCGGGTTCGTCTCCAAGTCCAAGATCTTTTCGGCTTACCGGGACGAGCTGAAGGTCGTTTCCCAGGATTAATTGATAACACTCTGAATATGAAGAATATCTATATTGATTATATTGCCCGTGCCATCGGAGTCAAGGATTGGCAGGTCGAGAATTGCGTACATCTTTTCGAGGAGGGCAACACGATTCCGTTCATCAGCCGTTACAGGAAGGAGAAGACCGGAGGGCTGGACGATGTTGCCGTCGCCGAGATCAAGCACTGGAACGATGTGTTCACCGAGATGGAGAAGAGGAAAGAGGGCATTCTGTCCACGATTTCAGATCAGGGCAAATTGACTGACGAACTTCGTTCCAAGATAGAGAACTGCGTGGTGTCCAGTGAGTTGGAGGATCTTTATCTGCCGTACAGGCCTAAGAGGAGAACCCGTGCCACAATGGCGAAAGAGAAAGGTCTGGAGCCTTTGGCCGACAGGATGTGGAAGGTTGAGGTGGCTGATCCGGAGGTCGAGGCCCGGAAATATGTCGGAGACAAGGTTGGTTCCATCGAGGAAGCTCTCGCCGGAGCCCGTGACATCATCGCCGAGCGGCTTTCCGAGTCGCAGACCGTTCGGGAGAACCTCAGGCACATATTCAGAACCCGTAGGATTGAGGCCAAGGCCACAAAGGCGGCCTCAAGCAACGCCGAGGCTTCGAAGTACAGGACTTATTTCAATTTCTCGATGCCGCTCCAGAGGATTCCGTCGCACAATCTGCTGGCTATCCTTCGCGCTGAGAATGAGGGCTTTTTGTCTGTAGGGCTCGACGCTGATCCGGAGAAATGTGGCAACAAGATCTATTATGATTTCTGTCAGGAACATCGCTATCCTGGTTCCAAACTGGCCGACCAGATCCGTCAGGCCGTTGATGATGCCTATAAGCGTTTGCTTGAGCCGTCGCTGACCAACGAGATTGTCAAGGAGGCCAAGGAGAAGGCTGACATCGAATCGATCAACGTGTTCGGGGAGAATCTGACGCAGCTTCTGCTTTCCGCTCCGGTCGGCCAGAAGAGGACAATGGCGATCGACCCTGGTTTCCGCAACGGCTGCAAGATCGTCTGCCTGGACGAGCAGGGCAACCTTCTGCATCACGAGATCATATTCCCGCATCCTCCTCAGAGCGATAAGATCAAGTCGATAATGGCCGTCTCCTCAATGATTGAAGAATATGCCGTCGAGGTGATTGCCATAGGAAACGGAACGGCCTCCCGTGAGACCGAGGAATTCATCAAACGTGTCGGTATTCCGGAGAACGTCAAGGTGTTCACTGTCAGCGAGGACGGAGCTTCTATCTATTCTGCGTCCGAAGTCGCGAGGCAGGAATTCCCGGATGAGGATGTGACCGTCAGGGGAGCGGTGTCAATAGGCCGCCGTCTGATGGATCCGCTGTCGGAGTTGGTCAAGATTGACCCTAAGTCATTGGGTGTCGGACAGTACCAGCACGATGTGGATCAGAATCTGCTTCGTGAGAAACTGGACAACACTGTTGTCATCTGCGTGAACAGCGTCGGTGTGAATCTAAACACCGCCAGCCCTTACCTGTTGAGTTATGTCTCGGGCATCGGTCCGGCTTTGGCTTCCAACATTGTGGACTACCGCTCTTCCATCAAGGGCTTCTCGTCCAGAACCCAGCTTCGGAAAGTTCCGAAACTCGGCCCGAAGGCTTTCGAGCAGTGTGCCGGCTTCCTGCGCATCCAGGACGCCGAGAATCCGCTTGACAATTCCGCCGTGCACCCTGAGTGTTATCACATAGTTGACCGGATGGCTTCCGATCTGGGCGTCAGCACTAAGGAACTGGTGGGTAATGAGGCCTTGATAGGGAAGATTGATCCGTCAGCCTACGTTGAGGGAGAGTTCGGCCTTCCAACGATCAATGATATTCTTAAGGAATTGGCCAAACCTGGCCGCGACCCTCGCCAGAGCGCGCAGGAGTTCAGTTTCGCTGATGACATCCACGAGATTGATGACCTGAAGCCGGGCATGGAACTGCCGGGCATCGTCACGAATGTGACCGCTTTCGGCGCGTTCGTGGACATCGGCATCCACGAGAACGGCCTTATCCATGTCTCCCAGATGCGCGGAAAGAAGGTCAAACTTCATCAGAAAGTCAATGTCAGTGTGCTTGATGTGGATCTGGATCGCAAAAGGATATCCTTGCGTCTTCTGGACTGCATATAGGCTCTTCACTTTTCGTCAACTGTCGCAGGGCCTCCATGCTGCTCTTGGTCACTGATCCTGTCGAAGTGACCCGAACTCCCCACCTGTCACAGATATCCTCTGATTCGACAAGACTCACCAAAATCATTGTATTCACAGATGAATATTCAAAAAATAACCATCTCCCTGATAATGCTGCTGGCCGCCTCCTCCTTCTCTACTGCACAGCAGATGACCAGCAGCGCCCAAATCCCCGGCCTGAGGCCGTACAACGTGGATCTGGAATATATGTCCCGTCAGGAAAAAGACTCGGTGCGGATGGTTTCCGAACTCTGGAAGGCCTATGTGGAGTCGTTCACATCTTCTTCGGCCGATGATGCCCGCAGGCGTTCGTTCTGGGTCGATGGCTCACCTGACTATCTACAGGAATTCGACGATGGGAATCTCCTCTACGCCTCTTTCCGTGAGAACCGGATTCTTGACATCAGGAAGCTTGGCGACGGAGTTTACGAACTGGTCGCCGCGACATTCAGCAGGCTTCCCGGCGATGAATATGAAAACTGGGTGGAGACGATCTTCCGTGTCCGCGCGGAGGCCGTGGCCTCAGGAGACAATGGCCGTTCCAATCCGTTCAGGCTCGCCAACTGGCTTGACGCGGAGATGCATTCCCTTAAAAAGATTGATTTTAAGGGACTTGAATATTATTGCTCTCCCGGATGCGAAGTCTCCAGACGGACTGCCCGCAGATTGTCAGCCTTTTTGAGAGGTTTCATTAACGAATATGTCCCGTCATTCCAAGGTCAGGTCCGCTATGTGGTGGCTTCCTCCATGGATCAGTGCGAACGACTGTCTGGAATCTTGTTCAACGTCTATTCCAATCCATTGATGAGTTCGGCGTCCGGAAAGACTTCTGACAAGGCGTTTTACGGACGGATCTTCGGAGATGACATAATTCTGTCGAATTACTATGACGACAGGCATGATGTGGCTCTTCTGCTTTTACGGTCGGCCTGGCCAAATGCCTTGCCTATGGTTCAGGAAGGCATCGCCGCTTACCATGGCGGGTATATGGACCTTTCATATTCAGATCTTAAGACCTCGCTTCGCCTCTACCTTGCCGGGAAGAGAGACCTTGATCTTTCGGATGATGACGATTTTTATGATCTCTCGATTCCTGTCTTCCGGGAGGATGGCGCGACAGTCGCGGTCATTCCTGTCGAGAGCCTGATCGGCGCCGCCATTGTCGAATATGCCCTGACCCAGTACGGCCATGGCAAGGTCCGCTCGCTGCTTGAGTGCGGCCGCTATGCCGACATATTCAAAACGCTTGACATCCCTTCCGCCGACATCAACGACTTCATCCGCGGGATACTTTAGTTTTGGTCAATGAGCCTGTCGAAGTGACAATATAAGAGTCCACTTGAAAAAGTACCATTCGCCACTTTTTACCCCCTCCCCAGACTGTCTTAAAAGTCTCGGCGAGAGCTGAAAAGTCTGTACCCCTATACAGGGGCGACAACGAATTTTCAATACTCGGAGATGGTAATTATACTTTTAAGACAGTCTCCCCCGTTGGAAGTACCTGTGTGGCACATATTTTTTCAAAAAAAAGACTTTTTCAAGTGGACTCATATAATGACGTGAATTGGTCACTTCGATGGTTGGTGAGTCTGGCGAACCACAAGCTCAGCGACCGGTTGGCTCGGTGACAATCAGGTAGTTGTCTTCGTTGTAGGGAGTCTCTATACGTGCGCCGAAGATGTGCGCGTCATCGCCTGATCTGACTTTCAGGCGGACTCTTAACTCATCGCTGGACATCGGAATGTTCTTGGCGGAGACCTCGGAATGTGGGTAGCGCTTCCCGACATCTTTCATGGTAGCCTTGTTAAGAGGAATGATTTCCTTTACATAAAAGACTTTTCCGAAATCTTTAAGTGGTGCGGTTCGCTGCTCTAATTCGCTGTCAGACAGCGGTTCACCTATCGTGTAAAGATGCGTGAAGCGGGCCAGCTTCACGAGTCCGAACCTTTCGCAGACAGCATTGGACACCCCTGCCTTGGTCAGCGACTTCCCCGGTTCGAAGATTATTCTGGCGAATGTCGAATCCGGGTACACCGCTTTTGCGCCGGCAATCTCTTCTGACGTGAATGTCAGCGTTCCGCCATCTTCCCGACAGGTCAATGAATATCCATTTCTCCATTCCCTGTCCAGCAGAATCAACAGCTCCTTGCATTCCCCGCAGCTTGCCACAACGTGGACCTCACGCACCCACTGACCGTTCCAGCCACCTTTGTGGTTCTCATCAAGGAATGATTCATAAGTCCTGTCCAATCTTTCCACAACCATAGTGATGTCCGCCATAGGGGAAATCTTGAGCAGTATGAACCTGCTGGTTTCGAACATTTGAGGCAGCATCTTCAGCACGTCCGGCGAGCAGTCTTCCAGCAGAAAGACCTTCTTTCCCACGGAGTCCCGTCTTGCCGGGTCCATGAATATGACATCCGGCTTGAAGTCCCCGAGTATCTCCTCAAGGCTGTCCGCTGTCGCCTCACAATTCCTAATGAATATATTCGTGGCTCCCAGAGCCTGGAAGTTGTGCCGTGCCGCCGCTGCCAGTTCCGGATTCATCTCATTGTAAAGCACTTCCTCCGCCACTTCACTGAACGCCCACGAATCAACTCCCAGCCCTCCTGTCAGATCCGCCACCTTGCCGTTTTTCGGTTCGGTCACTTCGGCAAGCTCAGTGACCAAAAAACAATCGGTCGCAGAGCCTGTCCCTTTGGTCGCAGAGCCTGTCCCTTTGGTCGCAGAGCCTGTCGAAGCGACTGATAGTTTACTGATTCTTAAACCATCTCTGCAGGCCGCAGAACCTGTTTCTTCGGTCCCAGAACCTGCCGCCTCTGTCGGTGAACCTGCCGCTTCTGTCGGTGAACCTGCCACCTCTGTCGGTGAACCTGCGGTGCTTTGAGCTTGTCGAAGTGTCGAAGCGACAGGTCTTCCATGTTCATTAAAGATTCTTTGAACAATCGAAGCCTTATACCGCGCCGTGTCAGAAGAACTGCACTGCTCCGTGCATAGCGTCGAAGGATAGACCAGCCTCGAGCACACCACCCATTCCGGCAGCTTCTTACGAAGTTTCTTTCGTCCCTCGATAGTGTTGACCGCCAGCGACTTCGCATCCAGCCCAGCCAGTCCGGCATCCCCCGGCGACGGCCACTCCCTGCGCGACATCACCAGCCGCACCGTGTCCGCCCCTTCGTTCTCAACTATGAATCTCTCAAAACTGTCCATATTTTGTATATCATTATGATCTGTTATACTTTTTATCTCCCGCCAAATTTGGCTTACTAATCCTTAAAAAATAACCTGGTGATCTTTGAGAATCTGTTTTGATTTGTTTGAAATGTTCTTTGAGGTGAAAAAATCTTCATTTTCTTCCCGCTTCTTCAGTCAGATAGCACCGCTATCCTCTTTGGAAAAAGCAGTCGACCCCGGAGTTTATCACTCTCACATTTTCAGACAAACAAATCAAAACAGTTTCTTAGTAACCCTAAAAAAATAACTTGGTGATCTTCGATTGTCTTTTTCGGTCTATCTGTCTTACCTCATCATACATGTGTCACCCACACTCCTTCTCCCAAAGAAATCTATCCTCGAAAATACCGCCAAATCTTTCTACCGTATACCTGCAGCAATGGACGAGCTTGGGTTAAAGACATCTATCCTCGAAAATACTGCCAAATCTTTACCAACTTATTTTTTAACGCATACTTAACGCATACTTAGACACGCTCTGTCTGTCCTTTCCTTTGCATTGAAGCTATATGCTTTATAACAGTTATCCTCCCCATAAGGTGTCGTGATTTGCAATCTATTACAAGTTAATAGATTAGGTGATTGTCTTTAGCATGATTATACTAAAGGTAGGTGCGATATTGCTTGATTATCAATTGTTTATCAATCACGCACCACATCACGCGCCACATCACGCGCCACAGCGCACACCTAAGCACGCGCTTTGTCGCCGCAACTGTCTCCTCTTTTGAGGCCACATTCCCATTTTATCCGCTTCCATTTGAGAAACATATTACCTTTTCACAAAATTACGATTATTTGACGAATACCGAGGAACTCATCATTCCCAAATTCATGAAATTGACAGAGTTTACGACATCGCCGTCAATGGCTGAGGTCAAGTACAAATGATTTGGAACGGTTAGTCACGTGAGTACCATATACATATAGGCGTTGTGATTAGATTAGACGGCAGGGTCAAGTGGCTCTGCTGTTTTGATTTATGGTTCCTGTGCAAACCCTGTGCAAGCCACAGGCACGCAAGAGTGGCTCTGCTGTTTTGATTTTTGGTTCCTGTGCAAACCCTGTGCAAACCACGGGCACGCAAGAGTGGCTCTGGTAATGCTGGGAGGCCATAGTGTGTGGCTGACCCCCATATTCCGAGGGAGGGTCAGCCACAGTGATAGCGGATTGAATACCGTCGGTGGCGTTTTAGCGTGTCCGTGGTTTGTAAATGATTGGCATTCTTTGCGGATAATG
>ERZ1026860.1365-NODE-1365-length-12533-cov-27.117647_pt1 | contig 12533 bp, 9 predicted proteins | sample MGYA00380160_ERZ1026860 | MGnify/ENA primary metagenome ERZ1026860 (study PRJEB33269, sample SAMEA4719796) | human gut metagenome | biome: human-associated habitat; feature: organic feature; material: feces | place: Cameroon | collected 2013-10 ... | reverse complement strand
GTTCAGGGTGTAGCCGTCGCCCACCACGCACAGGGTCTTGCCGGTGGTGCGCAGGGCGTTCAGAATCTCGCCGGTCACGGTGGGTACTTCAGACTGGGCGAACACCACCTGATCCTCATTGCTTTCCTGAATGGTCTGCACCACAGGGTCCAGCGGGATGGTGCTGTTGTCGTCCGGGGTGTCGGTGCCGTCATTGCTGGTGTTGCCGCCGGAGGAGGCAGCGGCCGAACGGTTCACGATGACCGTGACCATGGCAGTGGCCTTACCGTTGGAGATGGTAATGGAGGTAGAGCCAGTGCCTACCGCCGTGACCACGCCCGTGGGGCTGACCGTGGCAATGCTGCTGTTGCCGGACTTGAAGGTGAAGGACTGGGATGCACTGGCAGGGGTAGCCTTAGCCGTGATGGTGCGGGTGGCACCGGGTTTGAGCACGATGTAGTTGGTGCTGGGGGTGATCACCTGTCCACTGTTGCTGGATGTAGTGCCGCTTGTGCCGGTGGAAGAATCCGTGGGCAGGGCAAGCACTGTAACGGTGGTGGTGGCCACCACCGAGCCGCAGGTAGCGGTAATGGTGGCTTTGCCGGGGGCTACGCCGGTCACGCGGCCGAAGCTGTTCACCGTGGCGATCTTCTCGTTAGAGGAGGTCAGGGTGACGGTGGCGTAGTTGGAAGCAGAGCTGGGGCGCACCTGCAGCGAAGCCGACACCGAGTTGCCCACATAGATGGTGTTGGAGGAGAGGGAAAGATCCATCTCGGTCACGATCATGGAAGAGTCCATGGACACCACGATGGTGTAGGCACAGATCTGGTTGCCGGCGGCTGCCGTAACGGTGGCGGTGCCAACGCCCACAGCCTGTACCACGCCGCTGCTGCTTACGGTAAGCACGCTGCTGTCGTCGGTCAGAAAGACCACAGTGTCGGTGCTGTAACTGGGCTTGACCACGGGGGACAGCTGTTGGGAAGCGCCCAGCAGCATATTGGCAGAGTAGCTGCCGGTGGAAATGCTCTCGGCGGGCACGTCCTTGAGCCAAGGCAGTGAAACGCCGTTCTGCTCTTCAACAGGCAGGCTGGTGGCGGCCGCGCTCAGTGCGGTGCCGCATACCAGCACACCCAGCATCAGCACACAGGCGGCCAGTTTCTTTGCGGTTCGAATCATGTTGTTTGTACCTCTTTGGGGTGTTGTAAAAGGGGACATCCTGCCGTGCTGTGCGGTCCGTATTAGCGGAACAGCACGCCCAGAGCCTCCATGGCATACTCAAAATAGGTGACCTGATCGTATTCCACGCGGGCGGTCACGCTCATACCGTTGGAAAGATCCACCTTGTCGCCGCTGCGGCTCACCACATAGGTGGCATCGGGCTTGATGGTCATCTTGTAATAGGAAGCGCTGCTGCTGGCGGTCACGTCGCTGTCAATGGAGGTGACAGTGCCGGTCAGCGTGCCGTAGGAATACTCCGACAGGCCGGTGATAGCGATCTTACAGGGGTCGCCGACGTGCAGCAGGGGACGGTCGTTCACCGTCACCATGGCCATGATCTCCAGATCATCGTTCTCGCTGGCAATAGTAGCCAGTGCAGAGCCGGCGCTCAGCACCATGCCCTCCTTGTAGGGGGTGTCCATGTGGATCACGCCGGAGGTGGGCGCGTAGATGAAGTAATCGTTGGCACCGGTGTTCAAAGAATCCATCTGTGCCTGCAGGTTGTCCACATTGACCTGTGCGCTGTTGATACTCTGGGAGATGGTCTGCATGGTGGAGTAGTACAAAGACTCCAGCTCGCTCTGGTTCTGCTCCATCAAAGCCTTGATCTGGGTGTCGGAGTAACCGGCAGCCTGATAGGTAGTGGCGTCAAAGGTCTTTTGCGATACCTGACTTTTGTAGGTCTGGTACTGGTAGTAGTAGGGCTGATCGTCGGCGCTTGTCTCGTCGAAGTAGTTGGTGTCGTCCTGAATGCACTTGAGCAGCTTGTTGTACTGGTCCAGCTGCTTCTGGTAGATATCCAGCTGGCTTTGCAGGTTGTCCTTCTGCATATCCAGGTCGGTGCTCTTCAGCCGGGCGATCAGGTCGCCCTCGTTTACATAGCTGCCCTCGGAGACATACAGCTCGGTGATGGAGCCGGAGTAGCTGGACATGATGTAGGTCTTGTTGGCGGCCTGCACCACACCGCTGTTCTGGCTGACATAGATGCGGTTGGTCTGGGTGCTCCAGATCACCAGAAAGATCATGAACAGACCGGTCAGAATGACAAAGGCATACCCGTAAGGGGGCAGCTTTTTGTCCATCATGATCCGGCGGTCCTGCAGATCCGAAAGGTTCTGAATGGTTGTCGTCATAATTATTTGGTCTCCATAAATACGTCGATCACGCCGTCGTCATCGTCCTGATTGACATAGATGGTGTAACAGTCGCCGGTCAGTTTGATGTCGTTTTCAAAGGCCATGATCTGCAACTTGGCGGTGGCCAGCTGGCTGTGGCTCATGGGGCCGGTGTAGTGGGAATACAGGCAGTTCTTCACCCGCAGCACGGCGTCCATGTGGTAGCCGGGCTCCATGTTGGGGATCATCTGAGTGGCCTGCTGCATCATGTACAGTTCCGGCACATGATCCGGGCCGGTACCTGCCTTAACGGCCTGCACCAGCGGGCCGATGGGCTGTGCACCGTTGCTCTTCATAAAGTTCTGCATCTGGGTCAGGATGACCGGCAGGCTGGCCAACTCCTCCGGGCGCACAGCACGGGAGAGAACATTGGTCAGCTTGAGGGTCTTGTTTTCAGCAACTTCGATCTTGTTCATAATAAATTACCCCTAATCCTGTTATTTTTTAAATGTAAGCCGAAACAAAAAGGTGCCCGGAAGCGTCTGCCTCCGGGCACACCATAACGAGGCATTCTTCGGTTTCCCGCCGGGCGGGAAAAAGCTTATGCTGCATCCGGGCAAAGGCTGCGGATGCGGTGCGGTCAATAGGTGATGGACTCGCCGTCGTCGTCCTCTTCCACCGTAGCGCCGGGCAGCTGCTCAACAGGCTCCTGCTTGCGCTTGCGGAAGATGCCCTGCTGCATGTTCCACAGCTCGGCATAGCGGCCATCCTTTGCCATCAGTTCATCATGGGTGCCGCGCTCCACGATCTTGCCGTGGTCCATCACAAGGATCAGGTCACAGTCACGGATGGTGGAAAGGCGGTGCGCCACGATCAGCATGGAGCGGTCTGCCAGCTGCTCGTAGATCATGTTGAAGATCAGCGTTTCGGTGGCAAAGTCCAGATTACTGGTGGACTCGTCCAGAATGTACAGGTTGGAGTCCTTCAGGAAAGCGCGTGCCAGTGCGATACGCTGCTTCTCACCGCCGGACAGGCCGTTACCGGCTTCCTCCAGATAGGTGTTGTATTGCAGCGGCAGGTGACGGATAAACTCGTGGGCATCGGCCTTCTTAGCGGCTTCCTTCACCTCGTCCAGCGTGGCGTCCATGCGGGAGATGCGGATGTTGTCGTAGATGGTCTTACTGAACAGCTCCACGTTCTGGGGCACATAGGCAATGGCGCGGCGCACCGAATGGTTGGTGTACTCGGCCAGATTTGCGCCGTTTACGTCGATCTCGCCGCTCTCGGGGTCGTAGTACTTCAGCAGCAGCTTGGTAATGGTGGATTTGCCGCTGCCGCTGCTGCCCACCAGCGCCACCTTTTTACCGGCGGGGATGGTAAAGCTGACATGATCCAGCGCGGGGGCACGGTTGCCGTAGCGGAAGGTGACGTCCTTGAACTCGATGTCGCCCTCCACCTTGCCCAGCTCGCTCTGCTCCACGCCGTCGGCGGTCTCGTACTCGGCGGGGTAGTCCATGATCTCGGTCAGACGCTTCATGGAGATGCTGGCCTCCTGGATCTGCATCTGCAGGCCGATCAGGTTGCTCAGGGGAGAAGTGAAGTAGCCGGACAGGGTGCTGAAAGCCATAAAGCCGCCCAGCGTCATCTCGCCGTTTAGCACCTGCGTGATGCCCACATAGGTGGTCAGCATGCTGAAGCCGGTGGAGATGAAGGAGGAGATCAGACCCTGCGTGGTGCTGATGCGGCTGGAACGCAGGCTGATCTTCAAGCTCTTCATGTACTCGCGTTCCAGATTGTCCAGCTCGGTCTGCTCGTTGGCGTTGCACTTGACGGTCTCGATGCCGCGCAGGCTCTCGATCATCTGGCTGTTCAACGCAGCAGACTGTGCCATGCTCTCTTCGTTGATCTTTTTATAGGGCTGCTTGTACACCAGCACCAGCAGGATGCTGACCAGCGCCATGAACAGCGAGATGGAGAACAGCATGGCGTTCATGCGGAACAGGATGATGCCGGTGATGATGGCCATGGAGATATCCATCACAAGGCTCAGCGCAATGCTGGTAAAGATGGACTTGATGGTGTTTGCGTCCGAGTAACGGGTGGTGATGTCACCGGTCTTGCGGGTGGCAAAGAACTTCATGGGCAGGTTGAAGATGTGCCCGAAGTAGCCCAGCATCAGCGGGATATCGATCTTGATGGACAAATGGATCAGCACCCATTGCCGCACAAAGCCGATTAGCGTGCTGGTAATGCTGACCACACTGAACACTAAGATCAATGTGACCAGCAGGTTGTTCAGCCCATAGGGCAGAACCTCGTCCATCAGGATCTTATTGAACATGGAGGACGCGATGCCCAGAATGGTGGTGATGACCGAACTGAGGATGGCGTAGAAGAACAGCTTTTTCTGGGGCAGCAGCAGGTTGATATACCGCTTCATCATGCCGCCTTTTTCGATCTTGCCGCCCTTGAACTCCGAGGTGGGGTTCAAAAGCAGCAGAACGCCGGTAAAGTTCTTGTAGAACTCGTCCAGACTGATCTTTTTCAGCTCTGTGCCGGGATCGCCGATGATGACGTAGTCCTTGCACTTATGCTTTTTGCCCTTTTCCTCTTCTTCCTTGCGGGCTTCGGCGTCCTGCAGCATGTGCTTGCGGCGCGCGCCCTCCTCCTTGATGGTGGTCTTTTTGAACACCACAACAAAGTGGGCCAAGCCCTGATCGGTAATGACCTGTGCAATGCAGGGAAGCGAGAAATCGCTCAGGAAGTTTTCGCGGTCCACGCGGACTGCGGCGGTGGTAAAACCAAGCTCATTGGCGGCTTTTTGCAGGCCTACAAGGTTGGTGCCTTTCAGGTCGGTGCCCATCATATCCCGCAGGCGGGTGATGGTAACTTCCTTTTTGTAGTGCAGGCACACCATGGCCAGACAGGCAGCCGCACAGTCGGTGGTATCGTGCTGCCGGACGTAGGTATAACGCATAGATGTTTCCTTTTACTCTCAAGATTTATTCAAACGACACAAAGCCGCCCTGCCGCCCCGTGTTTACCGCACAAAGCCACCGGCCTGCCTGCTGATTTGACCAACGAAAAAACTGCGCTCCTGCACGACAGTCGGAACCTGAACTGTTGTCCTGACCGGGGGAGCGCCTGTCCGCGGATGCGGGAAAGCTATACAGCTTTTCTACATCTATAAACTTATAAAAGTATACCACAACCACTAGGGTTCTTCAAGGCGATATTTTTTAAGAACAGTTAAGAAAGGGTGAAAAAAGATACAGAAAACAAAAAAAGCGATGGATAATTTTCCATCGCTTTGCTGGCGCCTCTTGCCTGACTCGAACAGGCGACACCCTGATTAACAGTCAGGTGCTCTAACCGACTGAGCTAAAGAGGCATATCGGTGACTGCGAGAAATATTATACCGCAGTCACCGCGCTTTTGCAAGCCTTTTTTGCAAAAAAGCATGGGGAAATTCGCCGGACATGAAAAAAGCAGCGCAGAAACGCCCATAGGTGCTTCTGCGCTGCCAATATGTTATAAGGATGCTTTTGTAAAATTACTTCAGCTTGCTCTTGGCCTTCATGCGCTGGTCGTGGTTCAAAATCTGCTTGCGGATGCGCAGGTTCTCCGGGGTGACCTCCAGCAGCTCGTCCTGAGCAAGGAACTCCAGACAGCCCTCGAGGCTCAGCTTGCTGACGGGGATCAGGCGCAGAGCATCGTCAGAGCCGGAAGCGCGGGTGTTGGTCAGGTGCTTGGTCTTGCAGACGTTTACGTCCACATCCTCGCCGGAAGCGGTGTAACCGATGACCATGCCCTCGTACACCTTCTCGCCGGCATTGACAAGCAGGGTGCCGCGCTGCTGGGCGTTGTACAGGCCGTAGGTGACGGCATCGCCGGTCTCAAAGCTGACCAGAGAGCCGGTGGAGCGGTTGGCAATCATGCCGGCCCAGACATCGTAGCCGTCAAAGATCTGGTTGATGATGCCCTCACCGTGGGTATCGGTCAGGAACTGGTTACGGTAGCCGAACAGGCCGCGGCTGGGCATACGGAACTCCAGACGGACACGGTCGGTGCCCAGAGACTCGATCTGCTGCAGCAGAGCCTTGCGCTGACCCAGACCGGTCATGACAGCGCCCTGATACTGGGTGGGCACATCGATGACAACGTGCTCCATAGGCTCGTAGGTCTTGCCGTCGATGACCTTGGTCAGAACGTGCGGGGGAGAGACCTGCAGCTCGTAGCCCTCGCGGCGCATGGTCTCGATCAGGATGGACAGGTGCATCTCACCACGGCCCATGACGCGGAAGGAATCGGTCGTGGGGGAGTCCTCCACCTTCAGAGCCACGTCCTTCAGCAGCTCCTTCTGCAGACGGTCGCGGATCTGGCGGCTGGTGACGTACTTGCCCTCGCGGCCGGCCAGCGGGCTGTCGTTGACGGAGAAGGTCATCTCCACGGTGGGGTCGTTGATCTTGACGAAGGGCAGCGGCTCGATCTGAGCGGGGCTGCACAGGGTATTGCCGATGGTCACATCCGGCAGACCGGAGAAGGCCACGATATCGCCTGCGGTGATGTTATCGCAGGGCTGACGGCCGTTTGCCTGGAAGTCGTACAGCTTGGTCAGGCGGCCGCGCATCTTCAGGTCGGGGTTGTGCCAATCGCACACGACAACTTCCTCGCCCACCTTGGCAACGCCGTTCTGGATGCGGCCGATGCCGATACGGCCCACGAACTCGTTGTAGTCCACAGAGGAGACCAGCATCTGGAAGGGAGCTTCAGGGTCGCCCTCGGGCGGCTTGATGGTGCTCAGCAGGGTGTCGAACAGAGGAATCAGGTCGGTGCCGGGCACATCGGGGTCAAGGCTTGCAGTGCCCTGACGGCCGCAGCAGAACAGGATGGGGCACTCCAGCTGCTCGTCGGTAGCACCCAGATCCATCAGCAGGTACAGCACCTCGTCGATGACTTCCTTGATGCGGGCATCGGGACGGTCGATCTTGTTGATGGCAACCACAAGGCTCAGGTTCTGCTGCAAAGCCTTCTGCAGCACAAAGCGGGTCTGGGGCATGCAGCCCTCGGCAGCGTCCACCAGCAGCAGCACGCCGTTGACCATCTTCAGCACGCGCTCCACCTCGCCGCCAAAGTCGGCGTGGCCCGGGGTATCGACGATGTTGATCTTGACACCCTTGTAGGTGCAGGAGCAGTTCTTGGCCAGAATGGTGATGCCGCGCTCACGCTCGATATCGCCGCTGTCCATGACGCGCTCAGCCACGACCTGATTGTCGCGGAATGCGCCGCTCTGACGCAGCATTGCGTCCACCAGGGTGGTCTTGCCGTGGTCAACGTGAGCGATAATGGCAACGTTGCGCAAATCGTTACGAACCATAAATTTCTACCTCTCTATTTAAAAAGACTCATAAAATACAAACGAACGTCATACAAACCTAAGTTTATAACAGAACAGGGTGGTTTGTCAAGATTGTATAAAAATTTTTTCTGCAATTCAGCATTATGCCCGTAAACTTCCCGCAGATTTGTGCGGCGTGTACCTTAAAAATATGTTATACTAAAGCCATAAAACGAACCGGAGGTGTTTTGCATTGAAGCTGACATTTTTAGGCGCGAACCATGAGGTGACCGGCAGCTGCACCATGCTGGAAGCGGCAGGGCAGCGTTTCCTTATCGACTACGGCATGGAGCAGGGCAAAAATGTGTACGAGAACCAGCCCTTGCCCGTAGCCCCCGGCGAGATCGACTTTGTGCTCATCACCCATGCCCATATCGACCATACCGGTCTTTTGCCGCTGCTGGCGCACAACGGCTTCCGGGGCAGGATCTACGCCACCATCCCCACCGTGGAGCTATGCGGCATCATGTTGCGGGACTCGGCGCATATTCAGGAGTTTGAAGCCGAGTGGAAAAACCGCAAGGGCAAGCGCTCCGGCGCAGAGCCGGTAGAGCCCATGTACACCATACAGGATGCCGAAGCCGCCTGCCGCCTGTTCTTGGGCGTGGAGTACGGCAAGCGCATCCAGCTTGCCCCGGGCATTGAAGCACGCTTTGTGGACGTGGGGCACCTGCTGGGCTCTGCCAGCATCGAGTTGTGGATCACCGAGGGCAGCACCACCACAAAGCTGGTGTTCTCCGGTGATATCGGCAATCTGGACCAGCCCATCATAAAAGACCCTACCTATATCCGGCAGGCAGACTATGTGTTCATGGAGTCTACCTACGGCGACCGCAACCACGACCCCCGGCCGGACTATGTGGCAGAGCTGGCAAAAATTTTGCAGCGCACCTTTGACCGGGGCGGCAACGTGGTAGTGCCCAGCTTTGCCGTGGGACGCACGCAGGAGATGCTGTATTTCTTGCGGGAGATCAAGGAAAAAGGGCTGGTCAAGGGGCACGGCAACTTCCCGGTCTACATCGACAGCCCGCTGGCCACCGAAGCCACCCGCATCTTCCGGGATACAGACCCCGATTGCTTTGACGCCCAGACCCGCGCTCTGCTGGAAAAGGGCATCGACCCCATCAACGTGCCGGGGCTGCGCATCAGCGTGACCAGCGACGACTCCCGCATGATCAACACCGACCGCACGCCCAAGGTCATCCTGTCCGCCAGCGGAATGTGCGAAGCCGGACGCATCCGCCACCACCTCAAACACAACCTGTGGCGGCCGGAATGCACCATCCTGTTCGTGGGCTTTCAGGCCGTGGGCACTTTGGGACGCACCCTCATCGAGGGAGTGGACTCGGTCAAGCTGTTCGGTGAGCCCATTGAGGTAAAGGCGGAGATCTGCCAGCTGACCGGCATGTCCGGCCACGCCGACAAGGACGGTCTGCTGCGCTGGGTGAACGCCTTTACGGAAAAGCCCCGGCGGGTGTTCGTGATCCACGGCGAGGACGAGGTAGAGAACCGCTTTGTGGACACCCTGACCGAACAGGGCTTTACCGCCTGTGCGCCCTACAACGGCGCGCAATGGGCCATCGGTGCCGAGGGCGCAGTCTGCCTGCAGGAGGGCACGAAGGTCCGCGTGGAGCAGAGGACCGGCGAGGGCGCAAGCCGCGCCGCTACCGTGTTCCAGCGGTTGGTCAGCGCCGGTAAGCGCCTGCTGCGGGTCATCGAGCACAACGAGGGCGGCGCAAATAAAGATCTGGCAAAATTTGCCGACCAGATCAACGCCCTGTGCGACAAATGGGACAGGTAGTGCGGCAGCCTTTTGCAGCTGAGCAGCCCGGGAAAAACGCAGCTGCGTCAAAAGCTTACGGGCGCACTGCGCCGCTGAAAAAAGAGGATAGATTTTTGTAAAAAACCGTTGACAAGCGCCCCTCCGGCTGGTATAATAACCCATGTCGTCAGGCACGAGGACAAACATCTGGGGGTTTAGCTCAGCTGGGAGCCCAAGCAGTGCGCTCACGCACCCCCACAACTGAACTTCATAAAGCATTTCTTATTTGAGCATCTCTTTTCCAGAGGTTTCCACTTCTGGAAAATTATGGGGGATTAGCTCAGCTGGGAGAGCGCTTGCATGGCATGCAAGAGGTCACCGGTTCGATCCCGGTATTCTCCACCATCGGCTCAAATGAGAGTTACAAACACCGTTGATTTCAAATCGAAGTCAACGGTGTTTTTGTGTTTGTCAGCAAGCAAGTTCATCGCTATTCTCCAAATACTGTGCAAGATCAAAGTTGAAGTCCACATGGATTTGGTATCCGCGATAAACGTCTACCCTGCGGATAAGCTGGCTGACGATCATCTTTTTTGCTTCAAAGCTGGCACTGTCGTAGAGGTCTGCAAAAGAAATCAATTCTTCGTACAGTTGCGATACGTTTGCCATCAATTCAGCGTTTCGCTCCAGTTCTGCACTGGCTTCTTCACACAGAGTTTCCAACTCCGTGTGCTTCTTTTCCTGTGCTGCGATCATCTCGGCAAGAGTGTCTTTCGGAAAAGCACTCTCCCCTTTGATTACAGCCAGAATCTCGGCTTTTAAGGCGAGCAGGTCTTTTTCGGCCTTGTCGCATCCTGTTTTACAGTATCGAAAATCCATATATAGATGCTGTCACCCAACTGTGCGTAGGAAAACACCATGGTTACGGACTGAAAAATGTAGAACGCGCTGTAAATCAAAATAACGGTAATTTTCAGGTTGAGAAAGTTGACGGAAGCTTTATTGTGCAAATTCGCTTAAACTGCGAAAATTAAATATGTTCTCCAGCCAAATAATTAGTATGCATCCATACTGATTGTTTGGCTTTTTTATTTTCTGAAAAAGGAGCGTGATGCCATGACCCAGCCGAAAACCGATATTGCCTATCTCCGCAGCGAAAAAGCTAAAGCGGAACAAAAACTGCGCTACTACCAGCACAGAGAAAAAATTCTTGAACGCCAGATACCAGAGCTGACCCGCAAAGTGCGTGTGCATCGCCTGTGTACCCGTGCCGGGATGCTTGAAAGTTTTCTTGTCTGCCCGGAAGAACTGACAGACAATCAGGTGATGGAACTTCTGAAAATCTCTTTCCGTCAGCCTGAAGTTGCGATGGCTCTTGCACAGATGGTTCAGAATGTGCAGGACCGCCGCAACGTCCAAAACCCTTTAGAATAAAGACCTGCTAATAAAAGTCAATGGGGATTTGAGAAAATTTTGGAAAATTGAGCCAACAGTCAGAGGCATAACTTAAACGGGCCGTTAAGCACTCAAAAAGTGACAGCTTGCCGAAAGGTATGGAAGATGGTTGGTTACCTTTGCCAGCAGTGCAAGCTTTATCAAAGCCTTTCGGCAAAAATACGAAACCACACCATTGCAATTCCGGACAGACGCAAGGCTACGAACTGCGACAAAGCACATTGTGGAATGACATATACAAGATGGCTGCACAGATAGTTTCGTATGCGGACTGAAAGGACGCATTGTTGCGGCAAGCAGGGCTTTTGTCTATACAACCGCCATTTTTGCGTTGCAAAATGCTTGTTGGGCTGTGCCCAATCCCCTTCATTCTGCACCGTTCCGATGCAGGCTGCGCGTTTTTTCAAAACGCTTCTATAGATATTGGGTGGAGCCAGTTCGACCAGATGACCGATGCACCAGCTGACAAGATAACCGTTACCCTCCAGATAACCGTTCTGACGGTTGGTCGCACCGAGAACTTTTGCGTGAGCAGCCCCGACCGAGGGTTTCTCACTAACCACAAGTTTGTAAGACAATAAATATCAGCTCCTTTTTATAAATGGTGTTGTCTTGTAAAAAAGATGGGATTATGGTACTATGTTCTTGGAAGAAGAAAGAAAGCGGGTGAACCAATGTCTGAAAATAAAACACAGCAAGAACTGGATTTTGAACGTAAACACGAGCAGGACTTACAACGTCTGAGAGGATTGCGCCTGATCGATGACGATTTTATGGCGGCGGTTTTTGAAGACCCTGCTTGTGCAGAATTTTTGCTTCAGATCATTCTCAAGCGAGAAGATTTGAAGGTTCGTGAGGTGCATGGTCAGTATAGCATTAAGAATTTACAGGGACGTTCCATTCGTCTGGATATTCTGGCTGTTGACGAGCAGAATCGAGCATACAATATCGAGGTACAGCGCAGTGACCGTGGTGCAAGCGAAAAACGCGCTCGCTACAACAGCAGCCTGCTGGATGCAAACCTCACTCATTCGGGCAGCAGCTATGATGCTTTGAACGAAGCATATGTTATCTTCATCACGGAAAATGATGTGTTAAGGGCTGGATTGCCGATTTACCACATTCATCGCATGGTGGAAGAAACAGGTGCAGTTTTCAATGACCAGTCACATATCATCTATGTGAACTCTCAAATCAAGGATGAATCTGCCCTTGGAAAACTGATGCACGACTTTTTCTGTACCGATGCAAAGGATATGTTCTATCCGGTGCTTGCAAATCGGGTACAATACTTTAAGCAAGATGCGAAAGGAGTGGCAACTATGTGCAGAGCAATGGAAGAAATGCGAAATGAAACTGTCCGGGAACGGAATATTGAAATTGCAAAGACAATGTTGGCTTCTAAGAAATTGAGCTACGAAGATATTGCTTTGTTCTCTGGGCTAACGGTTGACGAAGTAAAATCTTTGGACGCCAAGAAGCCTGCCTGATATGTAAGGCGGCAAATGCCGCCAGTAAAATTACTCTGCGTTATCCTCCTCGCCGGTTTCTTCCGGCTCATCCTCGGTGGGAATTTCAAAATCGCCCTTGTCCTCGGTGTAATCTG
>ERZ1026860.1363-NODE-1363-length-12547-cov-4.277778_pt1 | contig 12547 bp, 9 predicted proteins | sample MGYA00380160_ERZ1026860 | MGnify/ENA primary metagenome ERZ1026860 (study PRJEB33269, sample SAMEA4719796) | human gut metagenome | biome: human-associated habitat; feature: organic feature; material: feces | place: Cameroon | collected 2013-10 ... | reverse complement strand
GATTTCTGCCTGTCTCGTGGGCTCGGAGATGTGTATAAGAGACAGCGTCGGCACTGTAGCACAGCCGGTTGGCAAAGTCCAGGCTCAGGCTGTCGCCGTACATGCGCTGCATGTTCAGGCTGATGCGGGTATCGTCCCTGGTCCAGGTGGCGTACAGGGAGCCGTACTCCACATAGGCTTCCACACCGCCCTCGTCAAAGGGGTCGCTGTCCGGCTCGCCGTAAACGCTGGTTACCTGCTCCAGCGCGTCCCGGAAGGACTGGATCACATTATCGCCGGTGGGCAGGTTGCAGATGATATCATACAGCCTGGGCGTCAGCGCGCTGTTGTTGCGGTTCACGTCCAGAAAAACGCTGTCCGCCTTCAGGGAACCCACGCCGATATTCACATCGTCCACGGAAATGGAGCCGATGATTCCGTCGCCCAGATCGTCCTCCCAGGGCTCCAGGCTGGCTTCTTCACCGGCAGCCGCGGCCACCTCGTCCCAGCCCATGTCAAAGGTCAGTCCCAGAGGAAGCGAGGTTTTTTCCGCGGCCAGGGCGGGAAGGGCGCAAACCAGCAGCAGACCAGCCAAAACAAGAGAAAGCGTTTTTTTCATGATGATTTACCTCCATATTTAAAAGGGTACGGTATCTGCATTCGATGAAAAAACCATTAATCCCTGTTTGAACGGTTCGCTTCATGGGAATGTTGCAAGTGTGAACGCCGCTGCGCCGTGTAGGAAAGGCGGCTCTTGCCGCGCACGGACGGCAGTGCGCTCTGGCGGCGTGGCGACGGCTTAGGCGCGGACGCATACAGCCGCTGCGGCGGCCCCTGCTGCTGGCTGCGCCAGATGAAGGGCCGCAGGTCGTTCAGCCCGTTTTGTACAATCCAGGCATAGGGGGCATGGGTGCGGTCCGGCTCATGGTTCAGGTGGTGAGGGGACATGGTGTAGGCGGCCAGCGCCCCCATCAGCCGCCGAAGGGGCAAAGCCCGCACCACGGGGCGGAAGGCGTCGCACAGGGCGGATAGCTGCTGCGAATCCATGGGATGGCCGGTAATGTCCTGATACCCCCGGCGGTTGGCGTTCAGCGCCAGATTCAGCCAGTCCATGGCCTTGCCCCCGGCCTGAAGCATCATCTTGTCCACAAAGGGAAGCGACCAGCGGCGGCCGGTAATGGCGTCCAGACCGTCCTCGCCCTTTTCCTGGGCCAGGCAAATCAACAGGGCGGACAGGTGCAGAAGGATACTGGGCGTATCCGTCATCTGCTGAAAAAAAGGACGCAGCATTTCTCGCGCTTCCACATCGGCGGGCAGGTCGCTTAAATCATAAACAGCTTTGCGAAGCTCGTCGTTTGCCGGGTATTCCAGGCAAAGCCCCAGATGGGCAATGGCACCGGCACGGGTGACCATGTCGTCGCTGTTCAGAATGTGAATCAGCGGATAAGCCGCCGGATCGGCAACCGGAAGGCCGGTTACCACAGTGGGGGAGGCAAAGCCATAGCCTACCATGTTTTGCGGCAGCACCCGCCAATCGGTAATCAGGCGGTAGGTAAAAATCTGCATCACGGCGCTGCCCTGGCTGTGCCCGGCCATCCACAGGCGGAAACGGCTGTTGGGGCTTTGCAGTTCGCTCAGCACATCGCCAAGGGTCAATTTTTCCAGCCCCAGGGACGCGGCCGTGCGGGGAAACACAATTTCGTCCAGACCGTTTTCAAAGCAGTCGCACAGCTGGTGAAAGCCCTTGTGAAAGCCCCCCTGGGTGGTAAAGCGCAGGTTGGAAAACCAGTCGTAAAAACGCTTGCCCGTGCCCATAAAGCCAATGGTAATCATCCATTTGCCCTGGGGCAGGGGATGAGCCATGCATACCGCCTTGATGGTATCGCTGCGTTCCCGCTGGCGCATGGCGCTGATCACCTGGGATATGGGGTTGCGCTCCTTTAACGCGGCCTGCATGCGGCGCATGCGCCGCGCGCTTAGAATGTCCTGCATATGCTGGCCGCTGGCGCTGTGGGGCACCACCAGCCCGCTTTGCAGCTGATCGTCAATTTGAATGGAAAAATCATCCCAGCCCGCGGCCATCCAGGGCTCCAGGGACAGGGTATAGGTCATGGCCGCAAGCTCCAGCGACAGCCGCGCCGCCTCCGGTGAAAAGGCGGGGCGCAAATAACCAAAGGCGTCCAGCGCCAGGGGACGGGTCAGACTGCCCAGACGGTACAAATCGCAGCCGGTAATCGGGCCGGTGGGGGATGCGTTCAAGGTTTTCTTCCTCCCGTGCAAGCAGAATCATCCCCTTTATTATAGCAGGATTTTACGCTTCTGGCAAAGGGGCAGGACAAAACGATTCGTTTGTCGAATCAAGGATAGCAGTTCACCAGACAGGAGGTTGTCCCATGAGCGAATTTTTAGCGCCCATCAATTATGACCGCGCCAGGGACGTGCTGCGCCGCCTGAACGCTTATACCACTTATACGCCGGACGCCGCCCATGAGGCTCTGGACGCCCTGCGGCAATGTTATCCGCTGATTTTCAGCAAAATGGAAGAAAAATCCTTTGAGAACGACGCGATACTGCTGGAATACGCGGGGGCGGATGTAACGGGTCCGCTGGTCTTTACCGCCCATCTGGATGTAAACCGCCCGGCGGCCATGGGGGCTGTTCCCCTGTCACGGGCCCATCTGGTGGCCCTGCTGGAGGCGGTGGAGGAGCTTTTGCGCGACGGCTTTTGCCCGGTGGGCAGTCTGATGCTGGCCCTGTCCATGGACGGGCTGGCGGAGGGCAGGGGTGCGCAGAGCATCGCCCGTTATCTGGGGGCACGCCGGGTAAACCCCTGTTTTGTTCTGGATTATGGCGGGTATGCTACCATGGAGGCCTTCCGTACCTACCTGCCCAAGGACGCGCCTTTGGCGCTGATTGGCGTGGCGGAAAAAGGACGGATTCACGGCGTGGTGACCGCCCGATCCGGGCGGCAGTATCGCCTGGGCCCGGCGGAGCGGGTCATTCGCGCCGGAGCGAGGCTGACCCGGCATGAAAAGCAGGCGGGCCTGTGCACCGTCAGCCGCGACATGCTGCGCACCCTGGGTAAGCGCGCCCCCGCACCCCAGCGCTGGCTGGCTCAGCAGCCGCGGCTGTTTTTTCCGCTGATGCGGCTGTGGTGGCGCAAACGCACGGTGATGAACCAGTTTTTTGTGTCTCAGCGTCAAATGAGCAGCCTGTCGGCCAGCGGACAGCACCATGCGCCCGCCGCCGAGGCACGGCTGGAATTTTGCCAGACCCTGATGCCGGGCCATACGGCGGACGGCTGCATCCGCAAGCTGAAGGTGCTGGCGGGTACCGGCGTGGACGTGCGTTTTCCCGTCAAGCAGGACCCCAGCCCTGTCAGCCTGCAAAAGGGCGAGGCCTGGGACGCGCTGCAAACCGCCATTGAAATTCAGTTTGAGCGGGCGGTTATGGCCCCCTGCCTGTGTCCCTTTGAAACGGACAGCCGGTTTTACAGCGGCATCAGCAACCATATTTATCGCTTTTCGCCCTTTATGGTGACCGGGCGAGAGGCTTTGGCGGAAGTATGCACCGTGACCGACGGCACGCTGCAAACGGCGGTGCAGTTCTTCCGCTCCATGCTTTCTGTGTAAGGAGAACAAGGCATTGATCGGCATTTTGTATTTAGCGCTGTTTTTGACCGGCGGGTGGTGGATGGCCCGCTGTATGCTGCCGCGGCTGAGGCCGGCTGTGCGTGGCTATATAGGACTGTCCCTGGGCGTGCTGCTGATGATGTGGCTGCCGGTTTTGTGGGCCTATGGGGTGCGTTTCAGCCTGACGGCTCACTGGCTGGCCCTGGGCACGCTGGCGCTGCTGTGCGGCGCCGCCTGGCTGGCAATGGATCCCGCCCGGCCCGCCAGGGGGGAGGAAAGGGGCGAACTGATCCGCCTTTGCGTTATGGTTGTTCCCCTTGCGCTGCTGGCCGCCTATTTGCAGTATACCCATACCATCCGTCTGGCCGCGGACGGCAGCTATCATGTGGGACAAAGCACCTATGGAGATTTATCCCTGCATCTGGCGGTGTGCACCAGCGCGGTAAACGCCGCGTTTCCCCTGGAAAACAGCCTGATGCTGGGGGCCACCATGGCCTATCCCTACCTGTCGGACACTTTTGCCGCCAGCCTGTATATGATGGGCCTGCCGCTGAACAACGCCATGGCCCTGACCGGCACGGTGATGATGACGCTGGTGTTTACCGGCTACGGGCTGCTGTGTCAGCAGCTGTGCCGCCGCAGGGGCGGGGCGATGCTGGCGTTCTTTCTGCTGTTTTTGAATGGGGGACTGGGCTTTTTTTACACGCTGGACGCCACGGTAGACGGCGGCACGGTTACCTCCATGTGGGATAACCTGCGCAACGTGATGGAAGGGTATTACCAAACCCCCACCAATCAGCCGGACCCACATAACCTGCGCTGGGTCAACATCATCTGCGATATGCTGGTGCCCCAGCGGGGCATTCTGGCGGGATGGACGCTGCTGCTGCCCTGCCTGAACCTGCTGATTCCGCCCCTGACCCGCCGCCAGAGTCCCACGGTGCGGGCGCTGGTGCTGCTGGGGCTGTTCGCGGGCGGAATGCCGCTGGCCCATACCCACAGCTATCTGGCGCTGGTACTGGCTTCGGCGGGCATGTGCGCCTACTCTGTGGCGACCGAGCCACGGGGACGGCGCTTTCAGGCCTTCAAACCCTGGCTGCTGTATGGGAGCCTTGCGGCGGCCCTGTCCCTGCCCCAGCTGATCGCCTTTACCTTTGTGCAGGCCACGGGCAGCGACCATTTTCTCAGCGTTTGGTTCAACTGGGCCAACAACCGGGGCAACCGGGGGCTGGTGGACACCTATCTGTGGTTCTATTTGAAAAACGTGGGCCTGCCCTATGTACTGATCTTTCTGCCGCTGCTTCAGCGAAAGCCCAGGGGGGCGGAGCGGCTGCCGGACGACCTGCGCCAGCACCGGCTGATCGCCTGCGGGGCGTTCCTGATCTACATTGTGGCGGAGCTGTTCAAATTTCAGCCCAATGAATATGACAACAACAAGCTGCTGTATGTGTGGTTCCTGCTGTGCCTGCCCATGGCGGCGGATTACGCCATGGAACTGTTTGCCCGCCTGAAGGGGCTGGCGGGCCGCCGGGTCATTGCCGCCGGATTTCTGGTCTGCTGCTTCATATCGTCCGCTTTGACCGTGGCCCGGGAGTGCGTCAGCGATTACTACGCCTATGGGTCAAACGATATTCAAACGGCGGAATATATCCTTGAAAACACGCCGGAACACAGTATTTTCCTGACAGGCGACCAGCATTTAAACCCGGTCAGCTCGCTGGCGGGGCGCACCATTCTTTGTTCGTCCGATCTGTACCTGTATTACCACGGCTTCAATACCACCGACCGCAAGCTGGAAATCGCCGCCTTTTATGAAAACCCGGCCCAGAATCTTGACCTGCTCAGGAAATATCAGGTACAATACATCTATGTCAGCGCGTATGAACGGTCCAGCAGCTGGTATACCCTGAACGAAGCGGCGCTGGAGGCGCTTTTCCCGCTGGTGTACGAAAGCCAGGGCGGGGCCAACCGCGTTTTTCAGGTGCCGGAGGAATACAGGCAATGACACGTTTTTTACGTTACGCTCTGGAGCGTCAGCGAAAAATTCGCGCCGTGTATCTGCTTGACGGCGCGCTGGTGCAAAAAACGGTGTCCGTGCTGGCCTATGACGGGGACAGCGTTACCCTGCAAGCGGGGGCGAGGGGCAAGCCCTTTGCGATTCCCCTGACGGATTTGCTCAGCTGCGATTACGCCCGTGGCGACCACGGGGAGGAATAGGAGAGTCGATACCCATGATGCGGAAAATACGGGATTTTTTGGAAAAACACCCCAGGGAATATGAACTGATTCGCTATGTTATTGCGGGCGGGCTGACCACCCTGCTGAGCATGGCCATTTCCTACGGGGTGGAATTTATGCTGGCCCCCAAAACCGCCATGGAGGGCAGCGCCCTGCGGTGGATTGCCGCCACTATCAACCTGGCCACCCCGGCGCAGGTGATGATTGCCAACGCGGTCAGCTGGGTAATCGCCGTGCTGTTTGCCTTCTGGATTAACCGCAAAATGGTGTTCCGGGTGCAGGGCGGCAGCGGCGCAAGCGTGGCCAAAGAGCTGGGCGAGTTTGCTCTGGGCAGGGTACTCAGCTTTTTTATCTTTGAAGAAGGCATGGCGCTGCTGCTGGCCAAGATGGGCGTCAGCAACATTGTCAACCGCGTTATCGTTCTGGTGTTTGTGATGGTGTTCAACTATGTGGTCAGCAAGTTCTGGGTGTTCAAAAAGAAAGAAAAGGAAACACGATAGAGCATAATCCATAAGCCGCCGCCCCGTGAAGCGCCCGCATTAGCAGCAGCCTTCCGGGGTGGATGTATTTGCCCGCAAACAGCAGGTTTTGCAGCCAGATGCTCAGCCCGCCGAAGGAACAAAGGGCGCACAGCAGAGCGTAGGGAGGCTGGGAATAGGCGGAAAGCACGGCGTGGGTCCCGCCGCCAATTTCCATAAGCGCCCACAGGATGGCAAGCAGCCGCCCGTTCAGCACCACCCACTCGGGAAACAGCCAGGCCAGCAGGCTTTTCAGCAGCGCGGACGCGGCGGAAAACACCATCATGGCCCCGCAAACGCCCAGCATGGCCTGGGAGGAGTCGCGAATGGCCGCCGCCAGCCCGGGTGAACCCGCGGCGGGCAGACCGGCCCCGACGGGGGAGGGGCGGCTCCAAAGCCGCCAAAGACCGGCCGTCAGCAGCGCGCCGCCCCAGTGGCACAGCAGCATGCCCCAGCAGGCGGCGGCGTTTCCCGTCCAATGGGTCAGCGTACCAATGAAAAACATGGGGCTCATAACCCCTACGGCGGCCAAAAGCGGCTCCAGCCGGTCTGTATGAACCGTCAGCGCCCGTTGGGCGGACGCGGGGCTGCCGCTGGCAAAGCCAAAGACGACCGCCCGCAGCGCGCCGCCCCCGGGAGCCAGCCGCCCAAGCACCATCATGGGCAGCAGTGACGGCAGCACGCCGGAAACAAACACCTGGGCCGCTCCGGACGCCGCCGCCATGACCGAATCGGAAAACAGAAGCATTCCCATAGCCAGCGCCAAAATCAAACCGCTCATTGCTGCAGGCCTCCGCGCATTTTTTGTTTGAATTGGAAAAGAATATTCGTATATTTTACCAGAATATACGGGATTTGACTTTTGTTTTTCCTGATTTTTTGCTAAAATTCACTTTTTTTCGCTCTCCGTCTTTTCAGAACGAACATTTTGCGTTATACTACTCTATGAATTTCATATTCCCCATACAGCGATAGCGAGAAGGAGCATGCTTGTGACGGATTTTGTAAGCGACTGGAATAAGGAACTTCTGACCGTATCCTACGCCCCCCTGGGACTGATCGCAATGCCCGGCTGCGAAGAGATGGGTCGGAAGGTCAACGAATGGCTGATGAAATGGCATGAACAGCAGGACATGGACGGCGATACGCCGTTGTATGCTCTGATGGGCGCGAGCCGTGAAAACTTTCTGATCGACGTCAGCTGCCCCCGGTTTGGCACCGGCGAGGGCAAGGGCATGATTAAAAGCAGCGTTCGCGGCTACGATCTGTACATCTTGTCGGATATTGGCGCGTACAATGTGACCTATAAAATGTATGGCCGTGAAGTCCCCATGTCTCCCGACGACCATTTTCAGGACCTGAAGCGCATCATCGCCGCCGCCGCCGGCAAGGCCCGCCGCATTACGGTGATTATGCCCATGCTGTACGAAAGCCGCCAGCACCGCCGCACCGGCCGTGAAAGCCTGGACTGCGCCATGGCGTTGCAGGAGCTGCGCTATATGGGCGTAAACAACATCATCACCTTTGACGCGCACGACCCCCGGGTGCAAAACGCCATTCCCATGGGCGGTTTTGACAACGTAATGCCCAGCTACCAGATTTTGAAGGCGCTGTTCCGCGAGGAGCAGGACCTGCGGCTGGACCGGGACCATATGATGATCGTCAGTCCGGACGAGGGTGCGTTGGACCGCAACATTTACTACAGCTCCATGCTGGGCATTGATATGGGCATGTTCTATAAGCGCCGGGATTATACCCGGGTGGTAAACGGCCGCAACCCCATTGTCGCCCATGAATACCTGGGCGATTCCGTGGAGGGCAAGGACGTTTTTGTATCGGACGATATTTTGTCGTCCGGCGAAAGCATTCTGGATTTGGCCCGGGAACTGAAGAAACGCAAGGCCGCCCGAATTTTTGCCGCCGTTACCTTCGCCCTGTTCACCAACGGACTGGACGCCTTTCACAAGGCTTATGAAGAAGGCTCCATCAGCCGCGTAATCGCGACCAACCTGACCTACCGCACGCCGGAGCTGAAGGCCGCGCCCTGGTTTATTGAGGCGGATATGAGCAAGTATATCTCCTTTATCGTGGCCAGCCTGAACCATGACCGCAGTCTGAGCGGCCTGCTGAATCCCTATAACCGTATTCAGAAGCTGCTGACCCGCTACCAGACCCGTCAGACCGAAAACGGTTTCCGCCTGGTATAATAAAAAGAAAGACGATACGAAACGCCGCCGGACTATGATGGGTCCGGCGGCGTTTGGTTATTCGGCTACCAGCCAGCTTTCGGGGGAGTCGAATACCTGGTCGTTGTACTGCTTTTCAATGGCCTGCTGGGTTTCACGATCGGCCAGGCCGGTGGAGGATTTATCCGTCATATACTGGGACTGAAAGTCCATAACGGCCCGCTTGGTGTGGCTGCCAAAGCCGCCGGTCAGGTGGCGTTCCTCCAGCAGGCCCAAAGCGTTCAGCCGCTGCTGCAAAACCAGCACCTTGTCCCCCCGGTTGCCTACCCGCATGGTGGTATCCACCAAATCCTCGCAGAGGCCAAAGCCCAAAACCTGGCTGTTGCCCAGGGTGTAAACGTTGCGCTGCACGGCGGATGGGTTGTTGCCCTCAATGACATGCAGGTAAACGGTGCCCTCGGCGTTGCGGGTGCAGTATTCAATCAGGGCCACATGCTCCGTATCGCCGGATTCGTTATAGGAAAAGAACACCAAATCGCCGCTGCGGGGGATGAACTCATTTTTGGTTAAAATGTGGTCGTCGCCCTTCAGCCACTGATAGCCCCAACCGGGGCAGTTGCCCTTGCGGTACACAAAGCGGCCCCGCTTGATGAACCAGTCCCGGCCGGTGTTTTGGCCGCTCCAATAGGGATAAACGCCCTGCAAAAGGCTGGTTCCATGCTGCTGGTCCACCTGATCCACACACCAGCATACAAATTCGGCGCACCAGGCGGCGTTGGGGTCGCCGCTCCATTCGCCGTACTTGGTGCGGTTGTTGGGACCTTCCGTATAGCCCAGCTCGCCGCGAGCCACGTCCAGCAGCCAGCCCACAAAGGCGGGACGTTCGCCCTCGTCGATGACCTGTTCGTCAGGCGGCAGGGTATCCACGTCCGATTGGGCGTAGATAAGCTCCGGCGGCTGGCTTTCCTGTGGGGTCAGGGTTTCCGTGTCCTCCTCCAGAGGGATGGCCTCCTCCTCAACTTCCTGAGCCAGGGCGGGGGCGCACAGCAGCAGCCCGCAGCACAGCAGGCACAGCAGACGCTTGGTCATGGGTTCCTCCTTGTCAGCGGCCAAAGGCCTCAATGCCGCGCAGCAGCTCCAATTCCCGAATGGTGCGCACGGTGGTAAACATTTTGCGGGTTAAAATCGCGCCGGTACGGTAAAACAGGCAGATAAACGGCACGTCCGCGGCAAACTGCTGCTGAATGGCCTGGGTGGTGTAGGCAAAGTCGCTCTGGTTTTCCTGCTTGCGCAAAGCGTCAATCAGCGACGTCATTTCGCTGGAATTATAGTTGCCGTAGTTTTGGGCGTTGCCCTTGCGCAGGAAAAAGCCCACGTCCGGCACCACATCCATCTGGAAGGCGCACAGGCACATATCAAAGCTGCCGTTTTCCAGCACCTGCTTGATTTCCGTGTAGCTGCCGGTTTCCACATGAGCGTCGATGCCCACTTCCTTCAGCATATCCGCAATCATATTGGCGGTGGAAAAGCGCACGTCGTTGGTGGGGTCCTCATACACATACAGGCTGAGCCGCAGGTGCTTGGGCTCCTCGGCCCCCTCCACCGGGTAGTCCAAAACGCCGTTGCCGTCCAAATCCACCCAGCCTTCCGCCGCCAGCAGCTCCCGGGCCTTATCCGGGTTGTAGACAAAGGTGCTTTCCTGGTCGTAATACAGCCAGCTGTCGGAGGGAATGGGCGTGTCCGCGTCCAGGGTCATGCCCATATACACGTTGGAGGAAATCAGCGGGATGTTGATGGCGTAGCGAATGGCCTTGCGCACGTTCAAACTGTCCAGAGGGAAGGAACGCTCCCGGTGATTCAGCAGCAGCACCTCCAGCTGGCGGGTATCGTAGGAGATGGACAGGGAGTTGATACCGCTTTTGTACTGGGCCGCGGCGACGGATCGGGTAAACACCGCGTCCACCCGGCCGTATTCGTAAGCGTTGATCATATCCTTGTTGTTGGAATAGAAGGTGATGGTAATTTCCTGCACCTGGGGCTGTAGCTGCCACCACTTGGGGTTGGCGGACAGCATCATGTAGCTGTAGGGCTCAAAGGCGGTTACCACATAAGGCCCTGTGCCCAGCGGATTGGCCATGCCCACCTGACTGGCGGGCACCACGGGAAAGGTCATGGCGTACAGCAGACCGTAATAATCCCGGGCGGCCCGCACCTCCAAAGTGCGGTCGTCAATCACTTTAAACGAAGTAACCAGATACTTGATATTCGCGTAAAAGCCGTTGTCCTCCACTTCCTTGTTGTTGGCCAAATCCAGAATATACTGGCCGGAGGCCGCCACATCCTCCGCCGTTAAGGGCGTGCCGTCGGAAAAGGTGACGTTTTCCCGCAGGGTAAAGGTCCACACCTTGCCGCCGTTGGTTTCGGTCCAGTTTTCCGCCAGCAGGGGCTGGGGCAGGCCGTTGTCGTCCACGGTAACCAGGCTTTCGTACATAACATTGTACAGGCTGATGATATCCCGTTCCAGCGGGGTCAGGGGATTCAGCTCGTAGGTGCGTGTGGACAGCATGCCGATGATGATGGAATCGCCCACGTTTTCGCCAAGGGCCCAGACGGGCAGCAGAAGCAGGCAAAGCAGCAGACAGGCAAAGCGTTTTTTCATCACATATCCTCCGTAGCTTCGTAATACAGGCGTTTGTAAATGGCAAAGGAGCGGGTGACCCGGGTAACGTACTGCTTGGTGGGGCCATCGGTCATGTTGTCAATTTCCAGGGTCAGATGGTCCTGGGAATAGGCGGAGTCGTTCAGCCAGTTTTGCACCTGGTTCTGGCCCGCGTGGAAGGCGGCGGCCACCAGCACCGGGTCGCCCCGGAAGCGTTCGCTTAGAAAATTCAAATACCAGCAGCCAAATTCCACATTGGTTTCCGGGTCGTACAGCGCGTCAAAATCGTAGGCGTTTTCCAGCTCCATTTTGTCGTGAATCCACTGGGCGGTATCCTCCATCAGCTGCATCAGTCCTCTGGCTCCCACGGAACTGGTAGCGTCGGGCCGAAAGGAGCTTTCATTGCGGATGATGGCGGCCACAAAGGCCGGGGACAGGTTGTACTTTTTGGCCTTTTGCTCCACCAGGTCCCGATAGGAATAGGGATTGTTCTGCTCGATGGCGGCCTGCTCAGCGGCCCGGGCGGCCAAAAGGGAATCCGTCTGTTTGCGAAAAATCACGTCCGCCGTAAACAGGCCGATAGCGGCCAATAGCGCCGTTACGGCCAAAATGGCCAGCCAGGGAATGCGAATGGCGGGCGCTTCCGTTTCACCGGCTTCCACCTGCCAGCCGTCATCCGGCTGACCAGCATCAGCTGCCGCATAGCCCCGGGACATCTGGGCGGGCGGCTCCTGCTGATAGACTGGCTGAGCAGAGAAATCGCCTGGCTGCTGCCAATAGGCGGCTTGGGGCTGGGCGGACGGGACAGAGCGGCGGCGAGGGGACTCTCCCGCTTGCCGTGGGGGCGGATAGCTGGTCCCGCTTGCCGCCTGCCAGGCGGGCTGGGGAGTGTCCTGCGGCCTGACGGCGTATTGGGCCCCGTGACGGCGGCGCACCGGTGTGGCGGCGGCCTGCTGCTCCCACTGGCGCTGCTGGTGCAGCAAATCCTCCGGATAGCCAGCGTCCGCATATTCGTCCACCGTTTGGGGCGTGGGATTGGCCTGCCGCATGGCCGCGGCCACATTGGCCCGGCTGCGCAGGGGACGGCCCAGCAAATCCGTTGGCTCGGCGGGCTGGGGCTGCGCGGCCGCCTGACGTACCCGCGGGCCTTCCGGACGGCGCAGGGGCAGATTATTTTGCTGGGCAACCCGCAGCCAGTCGGGAATATCCGGCGAAGCGGGCGGATCAAACTGGGGGCCGTCCTGCGCTGACGCGGCCGGCGGCTCCGGCGCTGCCTGGGTTTGTGGTACTGCCTGCACCTGCGGCGCTGCCTGTGTAAGCGGCACTGCTGATGCC